>PDWJ01004965.1_pt1 | contig 11271 bp, 10 predicted proteins | sample 1430881 | NCBI WGS metagenome assembly PDWJ01 (sample SAMN01162460, study PRJNA174530) | Oral metagenome, whole genome shotgun sequencing project. | biome: Marine environment; feature: Marine mammal; material: Swab sample of the gingival sulcus; isolation source: swab sample of gingival sulcus... | reverse complement strand
ACTCTTCGCCAACCGCCTTTTTTCTTTGGCGAGGGTTTAAAAGTCCATTTTTTTTCACTGCTTAATTTGTCGGCGGTTTCTTTGTCGTAAATTTTACCCACAGGTTTTGTCGGATTTTTGAAAGCCGGGTCGTCTTTATCAACAACAACTTGCGAAACAAGTGTAACAATATCTTTATTGATATTCTCTTGAACAAAAATATTTCTTAAAACACGTTCAATCATATAACCTATGCCGCCTTGCGAATCGGCAACGCAAATATCCAAAGGCATTTGCGGAATATTGTAGATGCTTTCTCCGGCATCATTACGCATCAAGATATTTCCCACTTGCGGACCGTTTCCGTGGCTTAACACAACTTCATGCCCTTCTTTAATAAAAGGTATAATATTCATTAAGGTGTCATAAGTGTTTTGCTCTTGCTCTTTAATGGTACCGATTTGGTTGCCGCGTAAAAGAGCATTTCCGCCAAGGGCTATTACTATTTTTTTCTTTTTCATTTTGGTTTCTATTTGAATATTAAAAAATTTTGTCAATAAAGTTTATAAATAACTGCGGTTCTATAATAATCGGGAAAGTGAAGCCGAAAACCGAACCGGCAAAATGTGCATCATGGGCAATATTATCTGCTGCTTTTTGGCTCATAACATAGGAATATACCAAATAAAGCAACCCGAAAATATAAGCCAGAATAGGAACAGGAATAAATATTAAAAACAAAGGCATTTTCGGTGCCAATAAGATACTTGTAAACACAACTGCCGATACGGCACCGGATGCACCGACCGAATTATAATAATGATTGTTTTTATGTTTTATTAATGCCGGAATTACGGAAAAGAGCACGGCTAAAACATACATTGCCAAATAGATGCTTGTTCCCGCCGAAAAAAGGGAGGTAAAAGCATCTTCTGCAAAGCGTCCGAAAATCCATAATACATACATATTGATGATAAGATGCAACCAACCGCTGTGTAGCAAAGCATGAGAAAACAAACGTCCGGCTTGCTTTTTATGCCAAACCATATAGGCATTAAATTTCAGCTTGTCGAAAAGTTCAACATTGTTAAATGCCAAAATCGAAACAAGCGAAGTAAGAAGTATTATAAATAAAGTTATGCTCATTTAATCCCCTTTTTAAAAAAAGAAGACAAAAGTATAAAAAAACAAAATAACTTAGTGCATAATTTTAAAAATTAACTCTTTTAATAAATCTTCTTCTTTTGCGGAAACATTATTGTAGCCTTTTGCTTTCATGTCATATTCTCGAAGCATGGAAATGATTGAAATTGTTTTTTTCACATTGTAATTTCTTGCGGCGGTAACATAGTCTTTCAGAAAAAACCGATGTACTTTAAGCATTGCAACCGCATTGCTTTCACTTTTGTCTTGCAAAAAATGATAGTTCAAAACTTTTATAAAAAAATATGCCAAAGTTGAAATTATCATGGGTAAGGGGGCGGTGCGGTTGTTTTGTGCCAAATATTTAACAATTTTGTTGGCTTTCAATACGTTTTTATAAATAATTGCATTTTGCAACTCAAAAGAGTTAAAATCCTTGCTGATACCCGTGTTTTGCTCGATGTGTTCGTCGTTTATTGTAGTCCCCTCAGGCAAACTGATAATATATTTATCCAGCTCGTTGGTTATTTTGCTTAAATCATTTCCGAGAAATTCCGTTAAAAGTTGGGTTGCTTTGGGCGTTGCCGAATAATTTTTTGATTTTAAGTAAGTATTTATCCAAGCGGGTATTTGGTTTTCATACAGTCTTGATGATTCGAAAAAAACAGCAGATTTTTTCAAGACCTTAGACAATTTTGAACGTCCGTCTAATTTTTTGTATTTGTAATTAAAAACCAGTATTGTAGATTCTAAGGGCTTTTCCGCATAAAAAATAAGTTTGTCGATATTTTTAAGATATTGTGCCTCTTTTACAATAATAACCTGATGATTTGCCATCATCGGAAATCGTTTGGCACTGTTAATAATATCTTCAACAAGCGTATCTTTTCCGTATAAAACAGTTTGGTTAAAGGCTTTTTCGCTTTCCGTCAGTACATTTTCGGCAATATAATCCGTTATTTTATCAATATAATAAGGCTCTTCTCCAAACAAGAAATATATCGGTCTGTAATTTTTCTTTTTCAGGTCGCTAAGGATGCTTTGATACGTCATATCTTAAAAAATAAAGACGTAAAAATAGTATTTTACGAGAAAAGAAAAAGCAAGTTTCTCTTGTATTTTATTTCTGTCTCTTTTTTCGGGGTATTTTTTTTATCAAATTCTTTTTAAACTCATATTCCGCCTGATGCAAAAGAATTATTTTTATCGGAGGAAGTATTTTTTTGTATCGTTCATTATATTCTTTGTTCAGCCGGGCAAGCGCCAAATGTGTATCAACAATTTGGTCGGATATTTTCAGCAATTTTTCGTCGGAAAGGTTGCATTCGCTTGCGCTTGTTTGCTACGAGTGCATTCTTTGCTATTTCAAGGCTTTTAACAAATAGCAAAAAAGCCCTCTTGGAGAAGAGGGCAAATGAGCCTTATTAACCCGCATAATTCAAGATATTAAAATATTGTTTAAAATCTGAAATTTAGACCTGCTGTTAGAAATGCCGGAGCACCAACAGATAACTCAGCAAAAACGCCAATATGATTAGTAAAATAACCTCTAAAACCAAAAGCAACTAATTGCGGGGCAAATACAATTCCTGTGAGTTTATCGTCAATTTCTTTTTTTAACTCTTTTAGTGTTGGGTCAGTATCAATATCCTTAATTTTAAAATCAGTATTCCAAATCGTTGCTCCTAAACGAACTCCGGAATACATATCAATTCTTTTACCATTTCCATAATGAAATAAGCCTCTAATTGCAACATTAGCTCTTTTTACATGAAGATATTCATCTGAACTTTTATTGTCAAAATTAAAATGTTGGTATGAACCTGCAACTCCAAGACTAAATATTTTAGCTAACATTAAATCATAACTCAATTGTAAAACAGGAACTGATTTATATGTAGAATTTTGTATATCACTTTGACTTGTTGTACCGTCTTTAATATCTTTTAATGCTAAACCTTTTAATGTTAGTCCTAACAAACTAGAACCTGCACCTACTGACACTGTTGACTTATAATCCTGCGCATAAGTATCTACAAACGAAAAGCTAAAAAATAAAATAGCTATTAAAATAGTTGTAATTTTCTTCATAATTTTGAATTTTTTATGATTTATATCTTTTTTAAAGATGTAAATATATCATTTTTTAATTAAAAACTACAGCACATTTCAAGACTTTTTGACAACGGAAGCCGAAAATTTATAAATACACCCCTCACGTAATGATGAATGGTGAGACCGAAGACCAAGAAAAAACTGAGTCGAGTTCATTTGCAGAGAGTGCGTTCTTTGCAATTTCAAGGCTTTTGGCAACCGGCAAAACCCCTCTTAGAGAAGAGGCGCAGGGAGATTAACTTTCAAAAAATAAAATACTATATACCAATAACTTGAAAACTTAATTAAATAAAAATATCTCACTAAGTCTTGTCATATTTGAGAATTTGCCAAATCACCTTTAAATCAATAAGTTTAAAAACAAAGGAACTGAGTAGTCCTATCCCCAAAGCAGCAAAGAAGGCAAGCGGTCTGTTTGTGATATATGCTTCAAAAACGCCATTGATGCAAGCAATGCCTATGGTGAATAAAATAATGGTAAAAAGTGTTTTACTTCGGATTTTAAAGGCAAATATTTTTCGTGCAATCAAGAATTGCAACAATGCAGTTATAAATTGTGTTATCAGACTTGCTAATGCGGCACCATAGGCTTTATAGACCGGAATTAAAATAAAATTTAAAGAAAGGTTCAGCAATACGCCGATGCCCGCCATTATGTTCAGCTGTTTTAAATTGCCGTTTGCCGTGAGCAAAGTGCCGAAAATATAAGAAATACAAATCGGGATAAAACCTAAAATTAAAATTCCGAAAACTTCGGCAGATGCTTCAAGGTGGTCATAATATAAGGTGTTGATGACTTCATTTTTGAAAAAGGATAAGTTTAGGGCAACCGTTATGGCGGGAATTACCAAAAGCAAAAACGAAACCTCAACCAACTTGTTAACATTTTCGTTTTTTGAAAGCATCTTCGCGAACATGGGCAAGAGCAAAGCGGCAAAAAGCATGGCATATTGTGAGCCGGCATCAAGTATTCGATAGCCGTGTGCATAAATTCCCGCTTCGGTATCGCCGCCGGGCAACAAACGTTCAATCATTACAGAATCAATTCTGGTATAAGAGGTCATCAACAGAATAAGCAGCGCATAAGGGTAGCTTTTACGAAGAATGACAAGAAAAAATTGATAGTTAAATTTCAGACCTAAATCAATTGATTTCGATTTGATTACAAAAAATACAATCGTTGCCGTTATAATATAAGTAAATGATTGTGCATAGACCAACCACTCTATTCTGAACGCATCTCGATGAAAAAGCAACAAATATCCTACTACAATAATTTGCAATAATTTGTCGGTAACCGAAAGCATACTATCCGTTTTGAAAAGTTGCAAACCGGAAATATTAGAACGCATATACATTATAATAGACCACAAAAACTGATTTCCGGCAAGAATAAGCAGAAAATAGATTTGTCTTTGATTGTAATTTATTAAAAGGGCTAGCGAAAGAATAATTATAATGTATAAAAATCCGAGTAAAAATTTTAAGCCGATAATATTTGAGAAATGCTTGCTTAAAAGTTGATGATGCCGGGCAATATTTCGGTTGTTGAAATTTGTAATGCCGACATCCAAAAAAATATTAAAAAGCAAAGTAAAATTAAATAATGCAAAATAAAATCCGTATTCGGCAGGTCCTACCGTGTTTTGAACAGTCATATCAATACCAAAAATCCAAAACGGCTTGATTAGCAGGTTCAAAGATACCAGAAACAGCAAGTTTGTAATAAACTTTTTTTGCAAGGGAATAAAATTTTATAAATTTTTGGGCAAAAGTAATAATTATTTACATGCAGTTCATATTTTTGTCCCGCAATTCAAACGCATAAATGAAAATAGTTGTAAATACTCGGCTTTTAATTAAGAATAAATTAGACGGTATCGGTTGGTTTTCTTTTGAGACTTTAAAGCGAATAACTTGCTCGCATCCGGAACATGATTTCTATTTCTTGTTTGACCGAAAATATTCCGAAGACTTTGTTTTTTCGAACAATGTAACTCCGGTTGTTTTGAATCCTCCGACACGACATCCTATTTTATGGTATCTGTGGTTTGAATTTTCCGTTAAACGTTTTTTGAGAAAAAGCCGGGCAGATTTGTTCCTTTCCCCCGACGGATATCTTTCGCTATCTTCGGACTGTGTGCAAATTCCGGTTATCCATGATATTAATTTTGTACATCGACCGAAAGATTTGCCTTTTTTTTCGCGAAAATATTATAATTATTTCTTTAAAAGATATGCACACAAAGCATATAAAATTATTACGGTTTCAAACTATTCCAAACAAGATATTGCAAGACAATATCACATTCCGGAAAATAAAATCACTGTGGTGCATAACGGCTGCAATCTTTTGTATAAACCTATTGATGAATCTGTTAAAAAAAGCGTAAAAGCAGAATACACACAGTCAAAGGAATATTTTATATTTATAGGAACTTTGCATCCTCGAAAAAATGTCGCAGGACTTTTCAAGGCATTTGAAAAATTTAAAACAGAAAGTAAGTCCGATTTTAAATTGCTTATTGTGGGCGAAAAGTTTTTTTTGACAAAAGATATTGAGCAGAGCTATGCCGCCTCAAACTTTAAAGAGGATATTATTTTTACGGGACGGCTGACACCGGAAAAACTGCATCTGTTGCTGGCAAGTGCCTATGCCATGACCTTTGTTCCTTTTTTTGAGGGATTTGGCATTCCCTTGTTGGAAGCCTTTAATTGTGATATTCCGGTTATTTGTTCAAATACCACGTCCTTGCCGGAAGTTGCCGGCGATGCGGCATTGTTTGTAAATCCTTTTGAGGCAGATACAATAAAAGAGGCGATGCTAAAACTAACAAGCGACAAGAAATTGAGAATCGAATTGATAGAAAAAGGGCGAGAAAGGAAACAAATGTTCAGTTGGGATAAGACTGCGGAAAAACTTTGGGTGGTAATAGACGAATATTTGCAAACAAAATCTTAATGTTTACGAAACAATGAATAAAATGCAACTTGCGGATAAAATACAGTTTGCAAAAAGATATTTAAAATATCGATTAACAGCCAAGCATCGGAACGGCTATGGCATTCATTCGCCCTTTTTGTATGAATTTGTGCGAAATGTTTTGTATTCTAATCGGTATTTTTATGCCTATGACACACTTGCGGAACTTCGCTATGATTTGCTTGACAGCGATGAAGTAATCAAGTTTACGGATTTTGGTGCGGGTTCTAAGGTATTGCAATCAAAAACAAGAAAAATACGCGATATTGTGAAAGTTTCGGCAATCAGCGAAAAATTCGGAGAACTTTTATTCCGATTGGTTGAAGCCTTTAAGCCGGAAACCATTCTTGAATTAGGCACATCATTAGGCTTGGGAACCATGTATCTTGCTTTGCCAAACCCCAATGCGCGTGTTTTTACGATTGAAGCTTGTCCGGAAACGGCAAAAAAAGCCGGTGAGCATTTTAAAGATGCTGAAATTGACAATATCATTCAAATTACGGGAAATATTGATGATGAATTGCCTATTTTAACAGAAAAATTGGATAAGCTGGATTTTGTGTATATTGATGCAAACCATACAAAAGATGCGGTTCTAAACTATTTCTACCGGTGTATGAAAAAATCGCATAATGACACCGTTTTTTTTATTGATGATATTCATTGGTCGAAAGGCATGGAAGAAGCATGGAATAAAATTAAGGCAGATGAAAAAGTGCGTTTGACGATTGATTTATTTTTCGGCGGACTTGTTTTTTTGAACAAAGATTTATCCAAAGAAAATTTTGTACTGAAATTTTAAGCAAGTAATGACAATAGAACAAAGAATACAAGCATTTTCAAAACTCGGAGCATATATCTTGCAACATAAAGATTGCTTAAAAGAAAGCGTAAACAATCCTTGGTTTACCGATGAAAATATTAACTTGGCTTTAAACGAAACGGCAAATGCTTTAAAAGAAGCTAATCTTTTGAAATGGGTGGCAATGTATCCGCATTTGCAAGAAAAGAAAAAAGCAAAAAGGGTCGGGGTAATTACTGCCGGGAATATTCCTTTGGTCGGATTTCACGATTTTTTATCAGTGCTTATTTCGGGGCATATTTTTGTCGGCAAATTATCATCCAAAGACGATATTTTGTTAAGCCGTTTGGTTGCCGTATTAAAAGATATTGAACCCGGTTTTGCCGATTTTATTTTTTTAAGCAAAGAGAAACCGGCAAATTTTGATGCAGTCATTGCTACCGGCAGTAACAATTCAATGCGTTATTTTGAATACTATTTCGGCAAATATCCGCATATTTTACGCAAAAACAGGAATTCAGTTGCCATTCTTGACGGAACGGAAAGCGAAGAAGAACTAAAATATTTAGCCGATGATATTTTTTTGTATTTTGGCTTGGGTTGCCGCAGCGTTTCAAAAATATTTTTACCTGAAAATTACGACCTTAACAATATTTTCAGAAATTCATTAGGATACGAAGCTATTATTAAGCATAATAAATATGCGAACAACTATGACTATAATCGAGCAATTTACATGATGAATAAAATTGACTTTCAAGACAATGGTATATTACTGATGAAAGAAGATGTCGGCTATGCTTCGCCCGTATCGGTTTTGTATTTTGAATATTATTCAAACCTTAATGTAATAAAAAAACGCTTGGCAGATGACAATGAAAAAATACAATGTATTGTTTCAAAACCGGGCATCATTGAAAATTCGGTGTATTTCGGATATGCACAAAAGCCACAACTTTGGGATTATGCCGACAATGTTGATACAATTAACTTCTTAAAAAATATATAGTATGGAAAATTTTAGAGCTTTCGAGAAATGGTATTCCAAGCACATGATTAAGCATGTTAAAACAAAACTTGAGGTGAATATTAAAAACATGCCGGATTATTCTTGGAAGCTTAGTATTTCTTTTCCTCCGGATTTATACGGTCCCGAAAAAAGAGTTTTTGAAAATGAGCATCATTCAAATTACAATTTTTATATGTTTAATGCAGAAAACGGTTTGTTTGAAGCATCATGTGATTTTACGAAACTGGATTTTATACTCGGGAAGTTTTTAGAATGTATTGGAGAGCTTAATTTAAAACATATAGAGGCGGATTATTTTTTAAGACCGGAAGTACAAGATTTTATCTTTAATAATCAGGAAAACAATCATGTGTTTTTACATTATACCCCGGATGAAAAAACGGCTCAAGAAATCGTGAAAGAAGGACTTCATTTTACGGCTTTTGACAAAACAACCGTAAAGACGTATAAAGATTTCGTTAATATCAATTATAACCACCAACTTAGAAAACCCTTTGGGAAATATATTATTGTTATAGGAATTAACTTTGCCTTATATGATAAATATTTGAAATTGATAAATGCTGCCGAAAATAAATATTTGAAAGTTGAAGAAGTTTTAAGTTCCGAGAAATCTTACAATCAAGAACTTGATGAAGAAGTTTACACTTTGCATCCAAAATTTATTAAAGGATATTTGAACTATCAAACCGGAGAACTTGTTGAGAACCCGGCTTTCGACAGCAGTTTTGATTGTGAGATGTTTTTAAATAGAATATAATTTTGTTTATCATGTTTTTTCGGTCTTTTAAATTTTGAAAAAAAGAAGAAAATAAACCACTTTAAAATTATTTTAGTTATTTTTGAAAAATAACAGTTTTTGCTTGCTCTTTTCTATTTTTTAAAAAGGCTAAAAAGGACATTATGCCCAAAATTTGCAATTAGAAAAAGCAGTTTATCTTGTTTATATTGCAAAGCGGGTAAGAAAGCCCGATACAGTAAAAGAACAAAAAGAAAATATAAACAACATCGAAATTTCTACTTTTTTGGTTGAATATGATGAAACAAAATGGTAAAGAAATTCAAAAACATATGTCTTATTAAGATACTATCTCAATAAAGCACATACTAAAAAGAACTGCATGCCCACCTTGACATACAGTTCTTTTATCTTATAATACTTAGCTCATTTTATGCGGTTTTATCATATTTTTCGGTGATAAAATTTGTTTCAACTCTTTTTCGGTAAGTAAACCGCGTTCTAAGGTTAAATCGAACACACTTTTGCCGGTTTCAAGGGCTTCTTTGGCAATGCTGTTGCTGTTTTCATAGCCAATAACCGGATTTAATGCGGTAACAATACCGATGCTGTTTCTTATCATACTTTCCAGATGCTCTTTGTTTGCCGTGATACCGTCAATGGCTTTGTGTCGTAAAATTTGCATGGCATTTTTAAGCATTTCTATCGATTCAAACAAGCTTTGAACAATAACCGGTTCCATAACATTCAGTTCTAATTGTCCTGCTTCGGCTGCCATGGTTACGGTTAAATCATTGCCGATAACTTTAAAAGCCACTTGGTTAACAACTTCCGGGATAACCGGGTTTACTTTTCCGGGCATAATCGATGAGCCGGGTTGCATCGGCGGCAAATTAATTTCGTTTAAGCCGGCACGCGGTCCGGATGACAGCAAACGTAAGTCGTTCATTATTTTAGACAATTTAACGGCCAAACGTTTCAATGCCGAAGAAAACATTACGAATGAGCCGGTATCTTGCGTTGCTTCTACCAAGTTTTTAGCCAGTTTCACTTTTAAGCCGGTTATTTCTTGAAGTCGTTTTGTAACAATTTTGCTGTATCGCGGGTCTGAGTTAATGCCGGTTCCTATTGCCGTTGCTCCCATATTGGTTTCAAGCAGCAAGTCTGCATTGGAATTGATACGTTGCACTTCATCTGTTAATGTAGCAGCATAGGCATTAAACTCTTGCCCCAAAGTCATGGGAACGGCATCTTGCAACTGTGTGCGTCCCATTTTTAGGATGTTTCTGAACTCGTGTCCTTTGGCTTTGAACGACTCTACAAGTAATTCAAGCTCTTTAACCAAGGTCAAACTGCTGTTTTTCAAAGCGATTTTAACCGCTGTGGGATAGCTGTCATTAGTTGATTGCGAAAGGTTTACATGGTTGTTGGGGTGGCAAAATTCATATTCGCCTTTTTCTTTGCCCATATAAGTCAATGCTAAATTTGCAATTACTTCGTTTGCATTCATATTGGTTGAAGTGCCGGCACCTCCTTGTATCATATCAACCACAAATTGTTTGTGATGTTTTCCCACTAAAAGATCATCACAAGCAGCCACAATGGCATCTTTTACTTCATCCGTAAGCAATTTTAATTCGTGATTTGCAAGTGCGGCGGCTTTCTTAACCATTGCAAAAGCCGTTATAATGTTCGGATAAAAACTGATATTAATTCCGGATATGTTAAAATTTTCAATGGCTCGCAAAGTTTGAACACCGAAATAATATTCGTCGGGCACATTGCGCCAACCTAAAAGGTCGTGTTCTTTTCTGGAACGTCCCGAAACATATTGCGCACCTATATTCATCATTCGAGATGTTGTATGGCTCATTCTGCGAGAGATGATATGCGCTATTTCCGTAAATATTTTTACGGATAAGCTTCCGTTTTCGCTAAGCAACTGTTTTAAGCGGTTGGCAGAAATAATATAAATCTCCGCATCGCTCAGCGTAACCGCTGATGTTGAGTGCGGCGAATCATCTACTACGGCACCTTCTCCTATAAAATTGTGCTTATGAAATTGCGTAATTTTAACAATTTCGCCAAAAGCACTTTTTTTAAACAACATAACTTCTCCTTCTTTTATGATGAAAATATTTTTTCTTTCACAATTTTCTTCAAAAAGCATGGAGTCTTTTTTAAACTTTTTCATTTCCATAATGGAAATAACTTCTTTTAGTTCATTGTCTTCAAGTTTCGAAAAAAGTTCTATCTTTTTTAGGAACGATTTTAATTGTCCGGTTTCCATATTGTAAATATTTAAATAAGTTAAAAATAAGTTTCCGAAGATATGAACTTTTTTTTATCCGGCTTATCTTAAAACGTTTTTTTTTTAATTCTTGCAAAAAACAAATATGACAATCTGTGTTTTCGGCAGACAAAAAAAAGGCGTAAAGCGCTTACTACCAACACCTTAATGCAGGGTACATCCTTATATC
>PDWJ01004964.1_pt1 | contig 11272 bp, 7 predicted proteins | sample 1430881 | NCBI WGS metagenome assembly PDWJ01 (sample SAMN01162460, study PRJNA174530) | Oral metagenome, whole genome shotgun sequencing project. | biome: Marine environment; feature: Marine mammal; material: Swab sample of the gingival sulcus; isolation source: swab sample of gingival sulcus... | reverse complement strand
TCAAGAAGGGGTAAACTCTTTGGCCGGATATGGCGAGATTTTTTATCGCAACACACAATGTTCCGGTGTTATACCTCAAATATCTGTTATTTTGGGCCCCTGTGCAGGTGGTGCTGTATATAGCCCCGCACTTACCGATTATGTGTTTGTTGTTGACAAAATCTCTAAGATGTTTATTACAGGACCAGAGGTCATAAAAACAGTACTTGGTGAAGAAATTAGCATGGAAGAACTGGGCGGCGCCTATGTGCATGCCAGCAAAACAGGTAATGCACATTTTTATGCAGAAAGTGAAGAAGAATGTTTTGGTCAAATAAAGCAATTGTTTACCTACATTCCTTGGAACAACACCAAAAAAGCAGACGGTTTCCCCAAAAAGAACCCGAAAACCCGCAACTACAAGTTAGACGAGATTATTCCTGCCGATCCTAAACAGCCTTACGATGTAAGAGATATTGCAAAAGGTATTTGTGACAATTCCGAATTTTTTGAAGTACAAGAACACTTTGCCAAAAACATTGTTACCGGATTTGCCCGCCTTGATGGACAAACGGTAGGTGTGGTAGGTAACCAACCCGCTTATTTAGCAGGCGTTTTAGATGTAGATTCTTCTGACAAAGCAGCCCGTTTTATCCGTTATTGTGATGCCTTTAATATTCCTTTGCTCACTTTGGTAGACTTACCCGGCTATTTGCCCGGTATAGACCAAGAACATGCAGGGGTAATACGCCATGGTGCAAAGATTCTATATGCTTACTCTGAAGCTACCGTGCCTAAACTTACTTTGATTATGCGCAAGGCGTATGGTGGCGGCTATATTGCTATGTGCAGCAACCATTTACGTGCCGACTTTGTATTTGCATGGCCTATGGCAGAAATTGCCGTTATGGGTCCTGAAGGTGCTGCTAATATTATTTTCCGAAATGATATTAGAAACTCTGACAACCCTGAGCAAACACGAAAAGAAAAAGTAGAAGAATATAAACAAAAGTTTGCCAACCCTTATGTAGCAGCTGCTTATGGCTATGTAGATGCCGTAATAGAGCCTGCCGAAACACGTAAAATATTGATTCATGCTTTGGAAATTAGTGCTTCTAAGGATGTACAAAGACCTACTAAAAAACATGGTATTCCTCCATTTTAATCTGCAAAGCTATGAGTAAAAAAGACAATATTGAAAATCCAAAACAAGTAGAATTCACACTTCAGGATAACGAGGTATATATTACGGAAATACCCGGCGATTTTTATGAACGCCAAAAGTACACACCGCCAAACGAAAAAGAAGTGCAAGCTCAAATTCCGGGTACTATATACAAAGTACTTGTGAAAGAGGGTCAAAGTGTAAACGAGGGAGATGAATTACTTGTATTAGAAGCCATGAAGATGCGCAATAAAGTTTTGAGTGCTATATCGGGTACTATCAAATCTATACATGTAAAGGTTGGAGATATAGTACGTAAAAATGCTATACTAATCACTTACCAATAAGGCGCCTTGTTGCATCAAACATCCATATTTGCTATAACAAAGCACTAACGGCTGTCTAAAATCATGTTTTTTTTATCATTTTTAGCATAGATATTGCTATGCAAAAGCATTTGTATTGGTTGTGTGTTAATAGTTTGCAGCAAGAATGAATGAATAATGCAGCTATGCTTTGGTGAATAACAAAAAAACATATATTTTTGCGAAGTTAAATTTTATTATGGCTTTACTAGGAATGCTTATAAAAAGTGCCTATGCACTTAAGGATCGTGCCTCTCGCAAAGAGTTGCACCCGGACAGCATGGTGCTACAAACAAAAACACTTGAAAAACTACTTACCAAAGCACAACATACCAAGTTTGGTAAACACTATCATTTTGACAACATGTTGAACTCAAATATGATAGCTTCTTTTCAAGATAATGTACCTGTGTTTGATTACAACAAAATGTTTAAAGAATGGTGGCATTACTCTTTGCAAGGCAAAGCCGATATAAGCTGGCCAGGTAAAGTAAAATATTTTGCCCTTACCTCGGGTACCAGCGAAGCAAGCAGCAAGCAAATTCCTATTACGGGCGATATGCTTACTTCTATAAAAAAAGCCAGTGTAAAGCAGTTGGCATCGGCTTCTCGCTACGATTTTCCTACCGAATTTTTTGCCAAAAGTATTTTAATGATAGGCGGTAGTACCCAATTGGAAACAAGTGGCACTTACAAAGAAGGCGACCTTAGTGGTATCTCCGCAGGTAATATCCCCTTTTGGTTTCAGCATTTCTACAAACCGGGTAAACGCATTGCGCAAGAAAAAGACTGGAAAGTAAAATTAGATGAGATTGTAAAATCTGCTCCCAAATGGGACATTGGCATTATTGTAGGCGTACCGGCTTGGGTACAAATTATGCTGGAGCGTATTATAGAGACCTACGATTTGAAGACCATACACGATATATGGCCCAATTTGAGAGCTTATGTGCATAGTGGCGTATCTTTTGCCCCTTACAGGCAAAGTTTTGCAAAGCTGTTTTCTCGTCCTATTATGTACAACGAAAGCTATTTGGCTTCGGAAGGCTATATAGCTTACCAAGATTCGTATGAAAGAGAGGGCATGCGCCTAAACTTAGACAATGGCATCTTCTTTGAATTTGTGCCCTTTACGCACGAAAATTTCGATGTAGAAGGCAATATAAAAACTAATCCCACATGCTATCATATAGGTCAGGTAAAGGAAGGTGTAGAATACGCTTTGCTGTTATCTACCAATGCAGGCGCTTGGCGCTATATTATAGGCGACACAGTGCGTTTTACCTCTGTAAAAAATGCTGAAATAGTCATTACAGGACGCACCAAACACTTTTTGAGCATTTGTGGAGAACACTTGTCTCTGGATAATATTTCGCGCGCTGTAGAGCTCCTCAACGAGAAGATGAAGATAGACGTAAGAGAATTTACTGTGATGGGTGTAAAACACGGCTCTATGTGGGCTCATCAATGGTACCTTGGTTTAGACAACCCGCCTTGTTCAGAAAACGAACTGACAAATAAACTAGACGCCTACCTATGTGAACTCAACGATGACTATCGTGTAGAACGTATGGAAGCCATCAAAGATGTGAATGTAAAGGCCTTGCCATCGGCTGTTTTTGCCCGCTGGATGGAAATCCACAAAAAAGAAGGTGGCGCCAATAAATTCCCCCGTGTATTAAAAGGCAATGTGCAAGAAGAATGGGTAAAATATCTTAACGAACAAGGATATTAAACTATGGGGTTTGCTATTAGAGACGGTATTCTTTTAGGACTTAGTCTGGCTACCTTGTTTGGTTTTGGGCCAGCTTTATTAGCTTTGCTCCAAACCAGTATCCAAAGAGGGTTCAAATCCGGTATTTTTTTTGCCTTAGGCGTATTTATTAGCGATTTATTATTAGTTTATCTGGCTTTTGAGGGTAGTATACAAATTGTAAACGAACCCGAAAACAAACTCAACTTTGCCATTATAAGCGCTATTATGCTGGCTGTATTTGGCTCTATTACCTATTTTAAAAAGCCCAAAATAGAACGCACAAAATTGAGTGTAAAAAAAGGAGCAGGCATAATGACTTACACCGCAAAAGGCTTTATTCTAAATGTAGCCAATCCTTTTGTGTGGATTTTTTGGATAGGCACCATGATAGCCATTACAGCTAATTACGGCCATAACGAACATTACGCTATACTGGTGCTATTTGTATCTGCTCTACTTACTGTACTCATGGCTGATATTACAAAAGCTTACCTTGCCGGTCGTTTGCGCCCTTTTATCACAGTAAGAACTATGAAACGTATCAATCAGATTTCGGGTATTGGGTTAGTATTGTTTGGCATCTCTTTGGTAATAAGAGCTTTGTATTTTTAAATAATATCTTCTGTAAGCAGAAACTATTTTACCAATAATTTTTGAGTTAATATTATATTTTGGGTTTCCAAACACAAGCTAAAAATTAGGGTTAAACGCCTTTGGCCTTATCCACCAATTTATCGCCTTCTTTTTGAGCATTATTTATAAGCTGTTGTTTTTTATTTTCGGCTTCTTCCACCAGTTTATCAGCTTTAGTATTGGCTTTGTTGAGTGTGTTTTGAATTTTCTCATTAGCTTTAGCCTTGGCTTTTTTACCTGCTGCTTGCGCTGCTTTTTTGGCCAAAGGATTATTACCGGCTTGTTTTACCAAATCATCCACCTCTTTGTCCGAATCAGCTCTTAGTTTATCCGCTTGTGCTTGGGCTTCTGCTTTTATTTGCTTGGCTTGTTTTTGTGCCACCTCTACCAAAGCTTGTCCTTTTAATTCGGCTTCTTTTAATAGCTTATCGGCTTGTTTTTGCGCTTCTGCTATGGCTTTTTGTTTGGCTTGGTCAAGCACTTCTTGGGCTTTTTCTTTCAAACTGGCACCATTGGCACCAAAACCCAAACCAAATTTAGGTTGGCTTAGTGTGCCTTGTACTTTAAGCTGTGTGGTTATAATATCTGCAATCTTTATTTGGTCTGACAAGCCGCCCAAAAGGTCTGCACCCAATAGTTTTTTGGGGAGATCGATGCTAAGGGCATAATCTATGCTTTTGTCCAAACCTTGGTAGCCTCCAAAACGAGCAGGGTATTTGTCCAGTTTAAAAGGCTGACTTTTAACCTCTATCTTACCGTCTTTAATGTCAAACGAGAGGTTGATATCTTTAAAACCAAGGCCGTTGGATTTGGGTGTTAGCACTTTACCTAAGCTTTGGCTTAGTTTGCTATCTTTTACCCCTATAGATTTTGATATAAGAGACCCTTTACCATTGATAGATGGCATAATAGGCGCCATGGTACCATCTAACTTCCCTGCAAAGTGTAAATCTATATCTACTAAACCCTGCATATTTTTGGCAATGGGAAATAGTTTTTTAATTGTGAGGAAAGTTATGGCTGCTTTGGATATATCCAATTGTTGTATGTTCAAACGCATTTTGGTATCGGCTTGTGTACTGTCTAAGGCTTGGTAAGTCCCTTGACAGGCTATTTGACTGCCTAAAAGTTTCATGCGCAAGGGATTTAGTTTAGCTTTGCCTTTATATAATTTCAATTTTCCCTCTATATTCTCAATACTTAGTTGGTTGTATAAAAGTTTGTCTACATTGGTACTTAATTGGATATTTAAGTTTTCGGGTATGCTAAAAGTTGTAGAGATACTGGTGGTATCTACAGTCTTGGTGTTTGTTTCCGATGTAGATTCGCTCATAAGCGCATTGGCATCTATAAGTTTAGAAGTCAATTTGAATTCTCCTTCCAACATATCGTCTTTAAAATAATAATTCAAAAAGTTGGTAAGTTGCCCCTCTAACATGATATCGCTGGATCCTATAAGGGTTTTGAGTTGCTCTATGCGTAACTCTTGCGGATTGATATAAATATTACCGGAAGGTACACGTACTTCCTGATTGTCTTCTTTGTTTTGATATATTACATTATCAAAAGCAATATGTCCGTTGGCGACAATACGGTCGTAGGCTTGGGCATCTATATCCGACATATGTAGCTTTGTACTCAAGTCTTTAATCTGTATTTTACCGGCTAATTCCATATTTTCCATAGGGTAAACTTTTTGCATATCGGCAAAATCTATGATACCCTTGGCTGCAAATTCTATATAGGGATTAGAAATGGGCGTTTTACTCAATAGGCTGGCAAAAAACGGGTTATTGGCTATTTTCCATTGGATAGCAGGGGCAGATACTACGGTATGGTCTAAATCGTAACTCGGATTTTTGATATTAACATCCAATTTAATATCTTCTATGGGCAAATCTACCCCGGGATATTGTATTTTACCTTTGTCTATGCCTAAGTCAATCTCAAATTGTGGATAGCTATTGTCTGTATATTTACCTTTGGCAAAACCCGAAAACTTAAAATTCCCCGAGGTTTTTATGTCTTTTATATTGTCTTGATAGTCAGAAGGTATTAGCGTTAGTAGTTCGGCTATATTGTTGTTGGGCGCATGGAATTTAAGGTCTAAATCGTAGCTATCGTCTTCGTTCATCTGCACAAAACCTTGCCACTCCAAGAGGAGTTTCTGCAACCACATTTTGTTGTTTTGCAATGTGAAACGCATTTTTTCCATATCGGCATCTATCTTGCCTTTGTATATTACATGACGTTGGTATAAGTAGGGAATATGCTCCATAACTACACTCACTGAGGGCGTTTCTACCATTAGTTCCAGCACAGCAGAAGCACTGCTAAAATCGCCCGACAAATTCACATCTGTATGCTGCAATTGAGAAACAAGCTGCATACTACTGTCGGCATAAATAATTTGTGCATTTTTGATGTTTAATTGTTTGAGCGCAATCTGATAAGGCTCTTCTTCTTTAGTTTCTGTAGTTGTAGTCTTATCTTCTGAAGGCAAAGTAATATCCCAGTTCACTTGTCCGTTGGCAGCTACCAAAGCATTTACTTTCGCATTATTGATAAAAATACTTTTCACTTCTAAGGGATTGCTAAACACCGAACAAAAACTGAGTCCAAAATCCAGATTTTCGATAAACACCAAACTGTCTTTAGCAAAATGCCCTTTGCCTTTTACACACAAATCTTCAATTTGCAAACTAAAATCAGGGAAATGCCTGAATAAACTAAGGTCTATATCTTTAAAACTAACCTCAGCATTTAGCTGTTTGTTGAGTTCTGTAGTAGCTATATTTTTAATCTTGTCTTTGAAAATATAGGGCAAAACAACTGCTGCCGCAACAAGAAGTACTACAATAATACCAATAATTTTCAGTGTCTTTTTCATTTGTTTATAGTTTTTTAAGCCATTGGCTTTTGGCCTTTTTAGTCTTTAGTTTAATTTAACCGCTAAGCACGCTAAGGTGGTCACAAAGTTTGCAAGGCTGAAAATAGCTTATTACCAAACTATCTCATTTTCTCATTAGCACAGTTATTCTTTCATAAGCTTTTTATACACTATTTTGCCATCTGTAGTAATTATTCTTACAAAATACATGCCTTTTTGTAGTCCTGCTAAAGAAATAATATTTTGGGCGGTGGAGACCACCTGTTTGCCTTGAGTATTATATATTTCTACACGTTGCAAAGTAACCGAACCTGTAGTTTGCACTAGCACTTGGTGGTGCACAGGATTAGGATACATTTGTATGTTTTTACTTACCAAAGAAGCTTCTTCTATATCCTCTGAACAATGCACACTCCATTCTGCCATCTCATCTTTTTTCCAATTACTATGTGTTTCAGGAAAAAAACCTTCATCATGTTGAATACATTCTAATTCCGGATTAATATTTGCAAACATATATTCCAAGTTAGAATTATTACCATTAGCTACATTCAGTCTATTTAATCGATTATCTGCACAATTTAAACCTGTTAAAGCTGTATTGGTTCCTACATCCAAATGTGTTAATTGATTATCTGCACAATTTAAACTTGTCAAAACTGTATTGGCGCTTACATTTAAATCGGTTAATTGATTATTTGCACAATCTAAATGGGTTAAAGCTGTATTGGTACTAAGATCTAAAGTATTTAACTGATTGCGCTCACATTGCAAATTTGTTAAAGCTGTATTGGCACTTACATCCAATTGTGTAATCTGATTCCACCAGCAATTCAAATCTGTTAAATGAGTACAATGGCTTACATCCAGATTAGTGAGTTGATTTTTACTGCAATTTATTTTTGTTAAAAGAGAGTTGCTGCTGAGATTTAAAGTAGTCAGTTGATTTTCGTAGCACCACAATTCCTCTAAATTTATACAGCTACTTAGATCTAAAGTCGTAAGCTCATTCCATCCACAATTCAATTTTGTTAAAGCTGTACAACCGTTCACATTTAAATTTGTGAGGTGGATGTTGACGGCTAAATCCAACTCTTTTAAATGCATTTGATTTTGGGCGTCACAACCCGTTACAGAAAAACCATTATTGCTGCAGCTTAGTCCGCTTATCTTACCATAAATAGTAATAGGACCAATAGGTTCTTCGTATTCAAATGTTGTCCAAGCCGTATCTAACCTTATATAATAAGCCTCCCAACCTGTTAACACTCTAATAGGTGTACTGTCGGCCTCTGCTTTTAAATCAAGCTTAATATCATTCAAACTGTTAATATCTAATATAATACGCTTATTAGTATTTATTTCATTGCAACCAGAGCAATCTGTGCTCCAAGCTGTAGAAGCTTCTTTAGTCCAAGTGTTAGAAGTAAGAAGACAGTTTCCGGGTGGAATAAAATTGTTATCAATTTGAATACAAGCTAAACTTTCACAGAGAAAAGCGTTCATCTTTAAAAAATTATGATTATTTCCATTCGCTACATTTAGCCAAGTTAATATCTCATTATTGCTACAATCTAACCATATTAATTCCTGATTAAGAGTCACATCCAATGTTTTGAGTAAATTATCTTTGCATTTCAACTCCTGTAAAGCCATATTGTTGCTCACATCCAAACTTGTCAATTTGTTACTACCACAATATAATTTTATTAAAGCCTCATTGGCACTTACATCTAAACTTGTGAGTCTATTTAAACCACAATACAATGCTTTTAATAAAAGATTGGCGCTTACATCTAAGGTAGTAATCAAGGTATAACCACAATACAATTCTGTCAAAGCGGTATTGTTTTCCACATTCACACTAGGTAAAGGGTTGGCATTACAGTTCAACACTTCCAGCACTGTATTATTTTGAACATTTAAGTTGGTAATATAATTCCAAGAACAATCCAACTCTATCAAAGACTTGTTATGGCTCGGATTACAAGCTGTTAATTTTCCGAAATTACTATTGCAATCAAAGCCGCTTAAATTACCATAAATAGTCATGGTAGAACCTTGAGCCAAATAATTATGAGCGTTTGTCCAGGTATTACCTACATTTACATCATATTCCTGTATACCACTCACTATTTTTATAGGTGTATTATCTGTCTCTGCCTTAAAAGCTAAACTTATTTCTTCATTAGGTATAACTGTAAGCGTAATGTATTTGTCCATATTTACACTTTGTGCCTGTAGCGTGTTTACACCCATTAGTAATACTAAACTTATTACAAATATCTTAAGGAGCTCGCGGACTAAAGCATAAAATCTTTGATGCGTTTTCATGATAGTTTTATTTTAAAAATGTAGACTTAATTTGTTAGCGTGGAAATAGGAATATTTGTATAGGCACAAAGTTACAACTTAATAATATAAGTTTTAACTAATCTGGAAAATATTTATATATTTGTTTACGAGCATATTATATTGTTTTTCTGCGTAAATCTACCATGGTAATATCTGAAACAAATGCCAATTTTAAGAAAACAAACAAGAACCAAATCCGTGTTCAAAATTTAGCAAAGTATTGACAAAACATGTATACACTTTTTCTTTGTATTTTTGCCACATAAAAGAAGCGATATAGAAAAACATACAGCATACAAAAAAAATTATATCACTCAAATATGTACTGTGAAAAAATTCAATGCAATTGAAAAACGCCACCCTAAATATGTAAGATTTATGAGAAGAAAATGTTCTGTTATTTTAGTAATATTGTTATCATTTTTAGCTGCAAATACAGTATTGGCACAAGCCAAAACCAAGAGACAACAGTATATAGAGGCTTATAAATATGCAGCTGTAAAAAAAATGTTGGAACATGGGATTCCCGCTAGTATTACTTTGGCACAAGGACTATTAGAATCAGGGGCAGGCAAAAGCAGTTTGGCAGTTAATGCCAATAATCATTTTGGTATAAAATGTCACAAAGGTTGGACAGGCGATACTTTTTTTATGGATGATGACGAGAAAAACGAATGTTTTAGAAAATATGCCAATGTAGAAGATTCTTATGAAGACCATTCTCAGTTTTTGCTCACACGTTCGCGTTACGATTTCTTGTTTAAGTACAAAAAAACTGAGTATAAAAAATGGGCAAGAGGGCTCAAAAAAGCAGGTTATGCTACCAATCCGCAGTATGCTAAGCTGTTAATTAAAATCATAGAAGAAGAAGGTTTGCATCAATATGATAAGATTACGGATTTAAGCCAAATGGGTAAGCCTATCGCACAAACCAACACCGAGGAGTCTGTACAAGACCCAAACACATATGCACCCTTGCCTTTGCCTGAACTACAAGCCACTTCTGTAAGTCCATCTCAACGCGTAGTGTACAAAAACAATGGAGTAAAACTGGTAAAAGCGCTAAAGGGAGACAGCTATTACAAAATAGCACAGGAATTTAATTTATACACTTGGCAACTAAGAAAATACAATGTAGCCAATAAGCGTACTGTATTGCAACCCGGAGAGTGGGTATATTTGCAAAAGAAACGTAACAAGGCTGAGATAAAATACCATACAGTACACAAGGGAGAAAGTTTGCGAAGTATTAGTCAACGATATGCGATAAAGATGCAAAAACTGATGAGGCGCAACAAGATAAAAAACAGCAAACAGGTTTTAAAAGCAGGGCAAATTTTAAGATTAAGATAATGCTTTGTGTGGTTTACATTTTTCATAAGCCAAACGCTCTGCCCCGTCTTCCAAATAGATAATACCACAATATTGAAACCCCATACTTTCCAATAGATTTTGCATGGCCGTATTCTGCCTGTGCGTATCTATACGAAAACTTGTGCCTTGCGCTAAACCTTGATACACCCAAGAGACTATAAAACGAGCAATACCATGTCTTTTGTAGTTGGGATGTACGGCTATACGATGTACTACGGCATATGTAGCATCCTTATCACTTAGCCACTTACCATTAATATGTTTGTAGGTAGATTCGCCATCAAAAGAAATCATAGCAGTAGCTAATAGCTGCCCCTTATCATCTTCAATCACATGGCTATGTCCATTATTTATATCTTCTTGTATAATGTGAACGTTGGGATAATTATCTTGCCATTGGTCTATATTGTTTTTGGCAAACAATTCTTGTGCATACTTTATAAGATTCATAATGCCCTCTATATCTTGATACATAGAAGGGCGAATATGCCAAGGAGATATATTAGATACCATGTTCATTTTTTTTACTATTTTATAAAGAGAAGACCTTTATAAAATTAATATGCTACACCTTATAAAAACAAAAATCATGCAACGTATAGTGCTTACAAACATTTATATGTTACCATTACAAAAATGTTTTATTTTTGTAGCAATCTAACCCTCTGCCAAATTAAACAATACATATATGAAAGTATCAGACATATTACACACCCTCAACCAATGGGCACCCTTGGTGTACCAAGAGTCTTACG
>PDWJ01004963.1_pt1 | contig 11272 bp, 5 predicted proteins | sample 1430881 | NCBI WGS metagenome assembly PDWJ01 (sample SAMN01162460, study PRJNA174530) | Oral metagenome, whole genome shotgun sequencing project. | biome: Marine environment; feature: Marine mammal; material: Swab sample of the gingival sulcus; isolation source: swab sample of gingival sulcus... | reverse complement strand
CTTTTAGACTGGCGATACGTCCCCACAAATCAAGCTCGTAGCTAGACATGCCAAGATTAACATTAAAGGCGTTGGCAGGATTTTTATCAACTACGTTAGTTGCAGAACGAGAGGCACTAGCAGTCGCTCCAAAGCTTGGTAGGCTGTTATTATCACTAATTTGATATTGAGCTTTTGCTTGTTTGATATTTAATAGGGCTGCTTCTAAGTCTTTGTTATTTTGCAGGGCAAAGGCAATAAGATGTCTTAACTTGCGGTCGCTATAAAAATATTGCCAACGTTGGGCAGCGATACTCGGAGCAGGAGTGCTAACCGTTGGTTTATCAAGGGTAGTGTAGGGCTTATTTAGCAATACTTTCGGTTCAGCAATCACTGTGCTGTGGTTTTCGGTAGGCGGAATGGCACTACAGGCAGATAATACACTGACTGCTAGACTAAGTATGGCAATTTTTGGTATGGTTTTTTCTGTTACGTTTTTCATATTATTTGTCAATTTTGTCAACCCTATCACATCATAACTCTATCACATCATATTAGGGTCAATATAGGGTATAAATTATAGAGGATAAATCCATCAACCTTGTTTATTGAATCTTGTTTCTTATGCAGAGTGCATATTATGCCATTAAAATGAGAAATTGACAAAAAATAATTAGTGGTTACGAAAAAGCTTTCGTTATCGTAGGACGTGTTGAAAATTCAAAAAAAATCTTAAAAACATCTGCACAAATTGACAAAACTAGGGTAAAATCGTATTCTATGCGTTTGTTTTATTATCTAGTAGCTTTTATGCGACTCATATACTCAAAACTCTCAAGATTGTTATAACTAAATATCTTAATAACTAACTATCGTAATAACTAATAGGTGTTCTTTTGCTATACTCTCAACTTCATACTAGCATCCGTTTTGCATTTTTTGGCGTGGTGACCTTTAGTGGTATGTCAGTGCTTGCTATCGCTAGTAGCCCTGTATATGCAGATACAGTTAATAATATTCGTCAGTTTGATTATGCAAGTAACCGCTTATTAACTAGCAATCAAAATAACAACCAAAATAGCAATTATTATAAAAATAATAAAAACCTAGCTGTAGCTGGTCAATCATCAGCCAACACTACCCACAAAAGTACCCGCAACAGCAATCAAAATACCACTCAATATATTGCTAATTATTTATCGACTAACAAGTCTTCTAACTTATCTTCTAGACCATCATCGATAAAAGCACCTAAAAAGTCAGCAAGCAATAGAGCATCGCCTAGAGTAAACAATCATAGCATGGCTAAAAAAGCTACTACCAAGAAAGTCGTTGATTATCTTAACAGCCAAGCCATAGATAAAGGAACTAAAAAAGCTACTAACAATAAGCAAGTCCTTAATAATAACGCGTTCATTAATACGCAAGTTATAAGGACTGTGCAGACCGAAACTGCTAATCAGCAATTTAACCAACCAGTTGATACTGGTGACAGTAATGGCAATATTAATAGCAACATCAAAGCCTTATACCAACAACTACAAAACAAAACATCAACCCATAATAATATAGCCAACAGCCAAGCGAATATCCAAGCAAATATAGAAGAATGGGAATCTAATATCCGTCATATTATCCAAGACAATCAGTCAATGGTGGATGGTACAACTGTTAAAAAATTTACAGACTCTAAAAACAATCCAAACAAAAAAATCCTCAATCGCTATAGTGCCAGTTTAACAGGGGTTCTTAAAGAGCCACTAGAGCCTGTGATACCTGTTATGCCCATTTATGACGGTAATCATAGCATAAACTATCACAAAGATAGGCAAGCAGGTAGTGGAAGGAATGCTAGTCAGCAAGATGGTATCAACCAGTTGCAAGAGCATATTAGAAAAAAAGTCATTAAGCAACAAGAAGAACTAAAAAAGTTCTATCAACAGCCTACTAATAAACGAAGTAATCGGCAAAGCAAACAGCACAGTAAACAGAAAAGCAAACAACGAAATAAGCCCAGAGGTTTATCACAGTCAGTAATAGCTGATGGGCCTTATGAATCCTATAAATTGTCTGCAAGCCTACAATATGAGCTAGAGCATGCTGAGTTAGTTGCCAGTCAAGATAGTAGCAGTTTTCGCAAGATTGCGTTAGAAAAGCAAATCGTCCAAATAAAAAATCAGACAACAAATCAGACAACAAACAGTGCGGATAGTTTGCCAGAACAAACAAGCTTTCCCAACGTTTATTATGCAAACTCAACAAGAGATACCTCGCCAGAAATAGAGCCTGTCAATATCAATAATAGCCAGCTTGATGGCGAAGGACTTGCTAATAAACAGCTTGCCAACAAGCAACAAGGTAAACAAAAGGACGCTAAACAAAGACAGCTTGTTAATAAATTAATGGAGAATGCGTATCAGCTTTCTCCTAAAAAAGAGGTTACACCTACTTTTATCAAAAAAGTTCGAGGTGGTACGGAATCGTTAACTAACCGTCTAGTAGATAAAAAAAAGCCTAAAAATAAGATTTCTAATGACGACAGTTCAGTAGGTAAATCGGCAAACAATAAAAGCATGGATGAGGGCAGTAATAAAGTTGCCAGATGTTATGGGCAATGGGTTTATCCTAGTAGTAAAACTGGTCATAACAATAGTGGCAAAAACAGTTCGAGAGATAATGTTGATATTCCAAGCAGTGTTCCCAACAGTGTGCCAAGTGGCTGGTATCACGCTCTTGCCGACTATGGCTACTATGACAATGAGCGTTATGCAGAATTGACGGGTAATGTGTTGGTGCGTCAAGGCAATCAGTTGATTCAAGCCGATAAGGTCACTTTAGACATAAAAAATGGCACTGCCAAAGCTGAAGGCGGGGTGATGTTTAATGATGGCAGGGCAGAAAACGCCTTAACGGATACGGATAATGCAAACCAACTAACCAAACCAAAAAAAAGTAACTCCCTCGGCATTGTTGGGGTGGCAGATAGCATCGAATATGGCGAAAAGATTAATGCCAAGGCAGATGGTGTTGCGTTTGCTAGTATCCCTATGCAGGCTCATGGCTATGCCAGTCGTATGACTCAAAATAGTGATAGTGAATATAGCCTACAAGACGTTATGTTTACCACTTGTGATCCAGTTAATAGAAAGTGGCATTTAGAATCAAAGAGCATAGACCTTAACAAAAAAACAGGGCGAGGTGAAACTCGCAATACCACCTTGCATATAAAAGATGTGCCTGTGCTTTATTTACCCTATTTTAACTTTCCTATTGACAGTCGCCGAACCAGTGGATTTTTAGTGCCAAATGGTAGCATAAACTCCAAAACTGGTGTTGAGCTTGCTATTCCTTATTATTTTAACCTTGCACCCAACTATGATGCGACGGTAAATACTAGAATATTTGCCAACCGTAACCCTATGGTTGAGGGCGAGTTGCGTTATCTAACCAAGGACTTTGGCGGTGGACGTGTGGTTGGTTCGTATTTGGCAAAAGACCGCAAATATAACGACCAAAATCGCAATAGCTTATACTTTCAGCATGATTGGCAATCCAAAAAAACGCCTAATTTAACCGCTCAGTTGCAGTATAATTATGTGTCTGATGCCGATTATGATGATGACTTTGATTATTTAGGTGTCGTTGATAACTATCTAAACTTACCCCGTTCAGCGAAAGTTAATTATTATAATGATTATCTAAAAACACAGCTGAAATTAGAAGATTATCAAAGCTTAGAGGCAAAGGACTTATATGGTAAGCGAATTGCCGACAAAGACCGCCCCTATGCACGCCTGCCACAATTTACTGTGGATTATCAAGTGCCAAATAGGCTACTAAAACCCTTGAGCAATTCAAACGTTGAAATCACAGGTGAGCATGACAGTGCGTATTTTAAAAACAGCGTTGAAGATGGTTCAGCAGTAGAGCAAAGTGGCTTTAGAATGTATAATAAGCTAAGTGCCAGTTATCCTTACGTGCGATCATGGGGTTATATTAAGCCAAAGCTTAGCCTACAGCACCTCTACGCCAGTTATGATGAAGATGCTCGTATTGCCAATAACGTTAGTGAACAAAATAATAGTCAATCTGTATTTGTTCCTCAAGTATCAATAGATGCGGTTGCCAACTTTGAAAAAAAAGGTGCTCCATTTCAGTGGATGGGTGATGATAACAGCAATGGCTACCAACTGCTTAGCCCTCGTCTAAAATACAGTTATGCCCCTTATCAATCGCAAAATAATATCCCTAACTTTAATACTCGTATTGCCTCAATAAATTATGAGCAACTCTATGCAGACAGCTGGTTTTTGGGGCATGATAGGTTGCAAGATTTGCATGCCTTGACCCCAGGGGTAAACTATCGTTACATTGATGAAATGGGCGTGACACGTTTGGATGCTAATATAGCACAGCAGTTCTATTTAGATTCAGGTCAAGTGACATTAGATGGTAGTGATGGCGTTGCAAGAAAGTCATTGTTTAATGAAGATTCATCAGGTTTGGTTGCCAATGTTTCAACGCATCTTTATCCTAACTTATGGTTTGATGTGGATGGTGCATTAAAAGATAACTTTAACCTCAACTACATCACCAGTCAGTTAAGGTATCAACCAACGACAGACAGTCAGTTTAGTTTGGGTGTTACTGAACGTAAGCAGGATAATAACACCAGTCAGATGCCACTTTCTGCGGTCACTGCCTCAGCAGTCTTTCCGATTAATAATAATTGGCGGATGATTTCACAAACTCAATATGACTATGATGACAATCAGTTTTTAGACTCCTTAGTTGGTGTTGATTATGAAGACTGTTGTATTGGTTTTTCGGTTTATGGCAGACGCTACTATAATGACCTAAATACCAATGATGACCCAAATCGAGCAATCATGGCAGAAGTTCGCCTAAAAGGGTTGAGTGGCACAAGCTCACTTAATAAGCTATTATCAGAAAAAGTTATGGGAATTGATAAGGTGAATCGCTCATGGAAAAATAGCCCTGATTATCATTAGGGTCTGTTAAACAAATCGCACTTATCCCAATCTCAAACAAAATTATTTTTTAATATTTGGAAAATTGTAATATGAAATATTCTAACATCAAGTCCCTTAACAGATTGACTAGCATACTAACGATAACTGCCTCCGTGGGGATGTCAGCTGTGACCATGTCAACCGCACAAGCCTCCGCCACTGCGAAAACTAATCATGATAGAAATACCAAAGCACGCTTTATGTCATCCGTTAGTGAAGATGGATTGGTGGCTGTGGTCAATGAGTCGCCGATTCTAAAAAGTGATTTAAAACGAGCCATCAAGCTGATAGCCTCGAAATATAAAAAACTAGGAATGCCATTGCCACCTGCCAAACAACTACAAAAAGAGGCAATGAATGAGCTGATATTGCGAGAGCTACAGTTAAATCTAGTAAAACGCTCGGGTATTCGTCCATCTGATGCCGTTATTAATGCTCAGCTGGCTCAATATGCTCAAGCTCAAGGGCTAAGCAGTATTACCGCATTGCAACAAAAAATGGATGCCAAACAAGCAGGTAGCTATGCCGTTTTGAGAAATAATATTATCAATGAGCTTTCTATCCAAGGTATCCGTCAAAATCAGATTGGCAAGCGAGTTCGCATTAGTGAGCAAGATGTCAACTCATTCTTATCGTCTCCAGAAGGCAAAAAGCTTAACCAAAATGAATATCTCACCGTGCATATTCGTGTACCTTATCCTGAGGACTATAATGAGCTAAGTAATAGCAGGCAAAAGATGGCTCGTCAAGAGGCTCTAAAAATCGCCTCACGCGTGCAAAATGACCTGCGTTTGCAATATAATCATGATCAAGAATCTGTGTTGCTGATGATGAGTAAATTGCAAGGGGACTATCCTGTGCAACTGCAAGGTGGCAATATGGGCTATAATCCTGCAAACCAATTGCCTGCCAACTTGACAAACGACATCGTAAACCTTGATATTAATGAGGTCAGTGAGCCTATCATAGGTTCATCTGGTGTGGATGTTATCAAATTGGTGAATAAAAAAGTCTCTAGCAATATGATTGTGCCACAATGGCATACTCGTCATATCTTAATATCGGTCAATGAATTGCAAAATGAACAGCTGGCACAGTTAAAGATTAATGACTTATATGAGCAACTGCGTGCTGGTGCAGACTTTGCAAAATTGGCCGCGACTTATTCTGATGATCCAGGGAGTGCAGGCAAGGGTGGTGACTTAGATTGGGTCAGTGAAGGTAGTATGGTGCCAGCCTTTGAAAATGTCATGAAAAAGACGGTTAAAGGTGACTTTTCTGTACCATTTAAAACTCAATATGGTTGGCATATTCTGCAAGTGGTTGATACCAGAGACTATGATGCCAGTAATGAAGTGCGTAAAGGGATGGCAAAAGATATTCTCTTTAAACGTATGGCACCACAAGCTCAAGAAGATTGGTTAGAAGAGCTAAAATCTCGTGCTTATATTCGAGTATTTGATTTTTAATGAATGGTTTATACCCCATGCAATCACAACCTATGCAATTACAAAGCGATTCTCGACTACAAAAAATCCCAATTCTATTTGATGAGTTGGGATTAAATGCTTTGCCCGATGCACAGCAAGCTTTAATCAGTCAGATAGATGCTTGCTTACCACAGACACAATGTGGCTTGTGTGAACATCCAGAAGGTTGTTTGCCTTATGCTCATTCGATTGTGGTAAAAGGAGAAGCAACTAATAAATGTGTCCCAGGGGGACAACCTGTTACTGATAAAATCAGTGACCTAGTTAGTCAAGCTATTAGTCAAGCCAATAGCCAAATTAACTTGTATTCCTTGCAAGTTAAGCAATCTAATAAGCAATCTAATAAGCTATCAGCGGTTGCCTCAAAGTGGGACATAAACCCTACAACCAAGCGACCACAAGAGGTGCGAGCGGTTATTCGTGAGGCGGATTGTATTGGTTGTACCAAGTGTATTCCAGCTTGCCCCGTTGATGCCATTATCGGTACTGGCAAGCACATGCACACCATCATTACCGATTTATGTACAGGTTGTGAGCTTTGTCTAAGCCCTTGTCCTGTGGACTGTATTGACCTAGAGCCTATTCAGCGAGTGCTTAGTGACACAGAGCGTCAGCAAGAGCAAGATCATCTAAGAAAACGCTATTACACTCATCTTAATCGTGTGACTATGCAGATGCAAGACAAACGCAATGCCAAGCCAGTGGTTAGCGTGGTGCAATCTAAGCTTACCAGTACTGCCAATGCAAGCCTAGACATTGATGAGTCACAAGCGAAAAATGCCATCGCCAGTGCCAAACTGCGGACTAAGATTAAAAAATTAGAAAAGCAATTAGCGGTACGAGACAATGAAAAGAAACGCTTGGAGCTTGAAACGTTAAAATCTGAGTTGCAGACGTTAGCATAGATTTTAATGTTATTCACGCCAATCTTAACTTTCTCCCACCCAACCTCCCCCTAAGGGGGAGGAGCTCCCCTCCCTTTGGGAGGGGTTGATAATCTTAACTAACAACTAACTCGCCAATCGCACCTGTTCCACTTCATTTACCCAGTGGTTAGGGTGCAATTTATCTTCGGCAAATAACCCAATAATGCGGAATACTTCATCACCAAAGCCACCAATATTTAAGATGTCTTTTCGCTCTTGAGCCTGTGTGCTAGTGTATGGTTGCACATCGACACAAATTAGCTTGACGTTAGGGTTGCGAGCTTTTAGCTTGTCCCATTCTTTCATCATTTGGGTGTTTCGATAACGCTGATTATCCGCCCAAGATTCATTATCTGAGAAATAAATCATCACATCAACATCCGCCTTTTCTTGATTCAGCTTGCTAAGTGGGATGGATGTATTGGTTCCGCCACCGCATAACCTTGCCAACTCGTCCGCTAGTTTAAATACGTCAATTTTAGCATTGTTATTATGATTGTTATCATTGCTGTTAATAATTTGCTTTTGACGTTTTTTAGCTTGTTGACGCTGACGTTTGTTAAAGCTGATACGCTGTTTTAATACAGATAAGCCAGTCGTTTCAGTTTCTATCTGTGTTTCCATTTCCATGTCAAGGTGACCGCCCAATGACTTCACATGACGCAAAGCAGTATCAAACGGCATGATACGAGCGTGTGGGTTGACTCGTTTAATCGCTGAGGCAAACAACGCCCCTGCATCAACACATCGCACCACAGATGTCGCCCCTCGACGATAGCCAGTCACAGGACAACTCATCGAGCCTGACACGTCCACTGCCACCACCACATTCCCCTCAAGCTTTGGCACATTGGCAAGAGCCGTATCCATCGCTGTGGCAAGGGCTTGTTTTATCTCTTTTGGTACCGTTTTCTCGTTTGATTGTGAGTTAGCCGAACAATCCAACGCAGACCAAGTGGTGTATAACTGATAAGGAAAACAGCGACTGTTTTTGATGGCTTGTTTATCGGTGAGTTTATCAGCAATCAATGCGGTCATGCCATCGACTTCAAACACCCCATGACGAGCAAAGGTATTTAGGTTCATACGGAGCATTTGCCAACTGCCTTGCTTGGCAATCTGAACCCAGTGTTCAGTCGTCAAGTCCAACGCCATCAACATTTGCAAAGGCACGTTTGGTAGTGGTTGACTGTTATCCGCTTGAAATGCTAACAGCTGTTGCACCAACTCTGGCAACTTTGCCTCGTCATACTCTTTGCCCATCGTCCAACGGAACAATGCCTCTTGTCTGTCATCGGCAGGCTTTGGATGGCTGATTTTTAGCACATCTTTTAGCGATGGGGCATTGCCAATGGAGGCACTGACATAACGATAATCGTTTGCCGAGCATAACCATTGATTGACCATCTTTTTTGGCATACTGCCAAGTGACTTACGACCGACCACCCCAGACCGCATGACTTGCACAAAGTTGCGGAGTTGTTTGCCATTGTCAATCACTTGCTTAAACGACTGTTTAAAGGCTTGTTGACCATCTTCACGCATAGACAGCAAAGCAAGTAGTACCACTGGCATATCTTTCATTTTGCTATTGTGGCGACCGTAGATTGAAAGCTTTGCAAGAAAATCGCTATCCACTTGCTGGGCTTGTTCAATCACTTCGTCTAGTTGTGGCTGTGCATTTGCATAAAAAGTCTGGTTTAATGTACCTGTACTGACCAACTGAGCCAAAGCTTGCTTTGGGGTCATTTGGTAGGTTTTACCACCTGCGTTATTGGTGGTATTGGTAGCATCTTTGGCAAATATGTCTTTGTTCATCGTTGTTTCCTTGTTGTTTCTTTGGCATTCATCATTTGTTGTGTAGTTTTGGATTATTCGCTTATTGACAGCTTGTCGGATGACGATAATCCTATGATGACATTTGTGATCTTTATGCTTAATACTTTCATCTTTAACGCTAATCTCAACTTTTAAATTAACATAATTTATTTTTACAGATAAATCAATTAGTTAAATTGATCTCCTTCTCAAATTGAACCTATCCTCCCCCTGACAAGGGGGAGTTAGAGGGGGTTTCATGAAAGTTGAGATTGGCGTATCTTTAGCACTTTCATGCTTACTATGTAGCGAAAGCCGTGCCAAGTTTTTATTATGGGGGAGGTTTTTGAGGTGTGTTTGTTGTTTAACTTATTGATGTTTAATGATAATTTTTATTTTTTGGTAGGATTTGGGGGTATGCCAAGTTTATTGGGTGGTTTTGTTTTTTATAATATTTTATAGTTTATTGGATATATTGTATTTATTATGATATAAATAATGATATTGAATTATGATTTATATTTGGAAACTTGCTATCGAAAAATTTGCTATTGAAATAATAAGAAACCTTGTATAATGACAAAATGTACAATAACTTCGTAAAATAATAGTGAACATAATGGTAACTGGAAATACTATGGAAAAGATAATCATAAAAAACTTTCTAATCTTCGATGATGTGGAGATGGAAATTAAACGTTTAAATATTCTTATTGGTGAGCAAGCAAGTGGTAAGAGTTTGTTGGCTAAGTTGGTGTATTTTTTTACAATGTGTAAGAATCATTTAACTGAGTGTATTTTATTTGATGATATAGGTCAAATGTTCGTTAAATTAGAAAATGATTTTTTGGATATTTTTCCACCGAAATTTTGGCAAAAAGATTTTTACATAGAGTATTATTTCCAATCAAAAATTAAATTATCATTAAACGGTAATTTTTTAGATAAAAAAGTTAAGGTTTCTATTTCTAAAGATAGTGAAGAAGCTTTCAGAATGTTTTATAAATCAACTAGACAAGAAATGTTGGAGAGAATAAAAGATGAATTTGATGAAGAGACCATTGGTTTAATTAACAAAATCGGAATATTCCCAGAACGAGAAGTTTTATCAAAAGATAATTTTTTAGAAACAATGATTGAAAAAATGTCTCAAAATAGAGCTTTTTTTAATAAACTGATATTAGCAACACAATTTATCCCTGCAAATAGAAGTTCGTTATCATTTTTAAATAAAAATGCTTTAGCCTTACTAACATCAAATGATTTAAATATCGACCCTTTATTAAGAAAATTTGGCATTACCTTAAATAGAATTAAGGAAGATTATTTTAATAATAATTCTTCCCCTTTAGCCGAATATTTCGAAAAAATTATCAAAGGTAAATTTGATAGGATTGATAATGAAGATTGGTTAATTTATGAAAATAAAAAAATTCCTGTTCATCTTTCTTCTTCTGGACAACAAGAAGCATTTCCGTTGATGCTGTTCTTATTTGCTGTTTTTTTTAAGCAAGAAAATTATCAATTAAAAGAGTTGTTTATTGAAGAACCCGAAGCACATCTTTTCCCACAAGCTCAAAATGTCATGGTTTCGGCGTTTTCATATATATTACACAATGCTGAAATTGATAATTTATTTATAACCACCCATAGCCCTTACATTTTATCAGCCATTAATAACGCCATATTAGCCAATGATATGGTGGAAAAGGGCAAATTAACTGTTGAAGATTATATAAAAATGAGTAATGGAGCCTATCCGATTAGCTTGGATGATGTATCAGCTTATTCTATGAGTGGCGGAAAAATTACCAATATCAAAGACGAAGACTATCGCATGATAGGTGGTGAAATTTTAGATGAGGTTTCTAATCACTTTGGTGAGGTTATGGATAAATTGCTAGATTTAGATGATGATTTGGGTGGTGAAAATGGCTGAATTAACTCAAGCAGATTATGACAAAAATACCACTATTCATACAGGCAATGTGTCGGTTGAAGAAAATAAGATGAAATGTATTTTTGA
>PDWJ01007666.1_pt1 | contig 11273 bp, 12 predicted proteins | sample 1430881 | NCBI WGS metagenome assembly PDWJ01 (sample SAMN01162460, study PRJNA174530) | Oral metagenome, whole genome shotgun sequencing project. | biome: Marine environment; feature: Marine mammal; material: Swab sample of the gingival sulcus; isolation source: swab sample of gingival sulcus... | reverse complement strand
GTCATGAGTCCAAGCTTTAGCGCTCCAAAGGTGATTGTCGTGTCCGCTACGACCGCAGTACCCAATACCATTCCGGTGTTTGCATCGAGCCCACTGGGAATATCCAACGCTACACGCGTTGCAAGTGCAGCGTTCATTCCATCGATTGCCAATGCGAATCGACCTTGCACTTCGCGATCGAGACCTGTGCCGAAAATAGCATCAACAACAAGGTCTGCGCCTTGAAGCTCAGTTTCCAACACGGGCATCGAGTCTTCGTCTGCAACCACCGCAACTTGACCTCCGATTCCCATGAAGGCGTTGTAGTTCGTTCGTGCGTCGCCTTTCAGTTTTGTTGGATTGCCTAACAAACATACAGAAACGGATATGTCAAAGGATGACAAATGGCGGGCCACCACCAATCCATCTCCGCCATTGTTGCCTGTTCCACACACGATCAAAACGTGATCCATCTCGTTCGTTACAAGAGTGCGAATTACCTCCGCAGCACCTCGGCCGGCGTTTTCCATGAGGACCACCCCGGGGACGTTGCATTGCTTGATTGCGATCTGATCGAAAGAACGGATTTGCTCTCGGGATAGGACGCGATGCATGAGGACCTCGACTTTGTTGTTAGGCTAGCGAAGGGAAACGCCGCGGTCGATCGCGGCACGCATCATTTTCACGGCACCCTTGAGGCCCATGAAAATGGAGTCAGCGATGACCGCGTGGCCGATATTCAGCTCTTCAATCTGCGGGATGGCCGCCACAGCAGGCACATTGAAGCGCGTAAGCCCATGGCCAGCAGCAACGGCCAAGCCCATCTTTGCACCTAACTCTGCTGCCAAACGCAGACGGGCGAGCTCTTGTTGTTGCGCGCTTCCTTTCAAGTTGCAGTACTCGCCTGTGTGCAACTCAATCTGCTGAGCGCCAAGCTCCTTCGAGGCTCGCACCTGCGCCTCTTCTGGTGCAATGAACATGCTTACGCGAATTCCAGCCTTTTTCGCCCGCGACGCCACCTTGGTGAGCTGATGCTTCTGACCTGCAACGTCGAGGCCTCCTTCTGTGGTCCGCTCCTCGCGTCGTTCTGGGACAAGGGTGATGCAATCTGGCCGTATTCGTTCTGCCATGGCAATCATCTCGTCTGTTCCGGCCATCTCAAGATTCAACAGGGTGGCAACGCTTTCCCGTAGGCGTTCGATATCGCGATCCACCATATGACGTCGATCCTCACGCAGATGTGCAGTGATTCCTTCAGCGCCAGCGTGTTCGCAAACGAAAGCAGCGTGGATCGGGTCCGGGTAGTGGGTTCCGCGTGCGTTGCGTACAGTTGCCACGTGATCGATGTTGATGTGAAGTCGAATCACCATGACAAGACCCTAGTACAAGAGGCCAAGAACTTGGGAATTGGCTCCTGTTGTTTTCTGGGTGGCATGTGATCAACGGCTCTTTTGCCTGCCAATAAGAGGTGATTTGGGGGCAGATCCGTTGGCGGTGACGATCCGAACCAGCATGGTTCACTGCCTAGCGCTCCGCCACCAAACGCACGCGCGTCGAACGCGGGTCTGCTTCATCGTCCGCTTGTGGAACTTCGATTTTGCCCACCGTCATGATGCCCGTTTTGGGTGGAATGTCCTCGCGCACTTGCCAACGCGACTCGTTCGAAGCATCGAGAAGCTTTGCATAGGCTGTGACCATTGGTCGTTGTGCTTTGGTGAGCCCGGCGTTGAACACGCAAGCTTTTACAACCAAGAGCCCATCGTTGCTTGGATCTACTTCAGATCGGACAGAACAAACACGAAGGGGCCGCGCCGCCCTTGTGATTTGCTCAAGTGTTTCAACCATTTCTTCACGACTCTCCTGCTCTAACTTTTCTAGCCCCTCGCGGACTCGCTCGTCGCCCAAGTACGCCAGCATCTTCGTTCCGTGCAATCGCACGCTAGGGGTGTTTGCTGTCATCGACAGCTTGTAAAACGCATCAGCTGGGGCAGGTTTCACATCTTCTTGGCCGATCATCCCGCTGATAAACGAAGTGACTGTGAAGTCATCGCCGCGGCCTCGCACGCGCCACTTGACCGCTTTGCCAGGAGCCAGGCGCCCCTCCCAAAATAAGTCTTGCTTGTCAACAACACGAGCTTTTGATCCGTTCCTCGGTCCAAGGATGAAGTCGACCACCATTACGATGTCCTTCAGGTCCTTGGACGAGTTGTTGACCACTGCAATCTCTGGGTAGACCGAAGGTCGATCGTAGGAAGTCCGACCGGGCCGATTGCGAGACAATATCGACATTCGCGGAACGCCGTCAGCCCAAAGTGGAGAGTCTGCGCGCTCGCAATGGCATGGTGCTGGCGGTGGAAGCACAGGTGTTGGATCAGGTTTGATCGATGAGGCAGCGTTCGAGCTGATTGACGGGTTTTTCTTAATTTCGTTTTCCCAATCAAGCCACGCAAAAGCTTGTTCTCGATCCGCCCCCCATCCGGCCTCTGGCGCGCCTACATCCGCGAAGAGCAAGTTCTTACCTACAAGAATCGCCACCGCCGCCGTGGCGCCGATCACGCCCGCGGTCACAAACAGTCCACGAAGACTCCCTGTTTCTCCACCTTCGCTCTCACCAAAAGTTGCAGTCACTGCATCAGGCACCGGTACCTCAGAGCGTGCTGGTTCATGAACCACTCGACCAGGAGCCAATCGGTAGCGAAGCTCACTCAATAGCTCATCGCGAACTTGTTCTGTACCTCGATTGAAAAGCACCAGCTTGGATGCAATGTCGCGCCGCAAAGCATAGAGAAGCCCACTGGTGCTTGCCGCAATCCCCATGACGATGATTGCCGACATCTCGGGTGCAATGGTTCTGAGCACAAGCGCGATGGGGATCCAAAACAGCAACGCAGCGATCGATAAGCTGTGCTCAATGCGAGCCCGTTTGCGATGACTAGCAACATGATCAAAGTGCTGATCGCGCACCAGACCAGCCAACACCAATCGATGATAAGGCGTGCACGTAGGATCAACCGTCAGGTGCACAAGCCCATCACCATCAACCTCAACTCGCGCCACTTGATTGAAGGGTACCATGACCCTCTCAGTCGATGTGGTTGGGTAGGGGACATAACCGTCCGTGTATGCGCTGATCCTCACAAACTCGAGGTGGATGGGTGAGCGGCAGGAGTGACCCGGGTTGAACGATGTGTGACCCCTTGTTGGATCCGGGTCTGTTCAACTTGTTCAGTGGGGGCCAAGTCAGAGGCAGGACGCTTGTTATCAGGTTTTTCGTTAACGTTGCCCAGTTCCGTTTCTGGTAGTTCATCGAGGTCTGCAGTGAGCTCTGCGTTGAGCCGATCTGCTGGAACGATTTCGGCGTTTGCAAAGCCAAGTTCACCCATGCTTGGCGGACGCGCTAGCGACTCGTCAGCAACCAGATCGTGGTACGGTTCAAAAGCAACCCCATCCTCAGGAGGGAAACTATCTGCAGCGAGCGTGTTGTTGTCCTTGTTGGCCAGATCGTATGTGAGCGGTACTTTCGCCTGTTCAAGGGCAATGAGATCCGCTGGGGTGGTGGATTCGTGGGACGCAGGCTCAGCGGTGAGGGTTGGCAGAGCGCCGGGGTAAAGGGGTGTTCGCAGAACATCAGGAGGGTCCAACGTGAGCGCGACAGTTGGAAAGCGAGGCAGTTCTGGTACGTTGGGAAGCGGGAGCGCTGGTGGTGGCGACTCCGGGGCAGCCGGGCGCCAAGTCTCCGGCACCGGTGTGGAAAGAAAGGGATTCTTCTTGTTACGGTTGGTGTTGCGTTGTGCTTTCCGACGAGTCGCTGGGAGGGTTGGAGCCTCATCCCCCATCCATGCGGCGCAGGCATCGATTGTGCCTGAACTTGTGGTAACTGACCTTGGAGCGCTTGGTTTGGCTGATCGAGCGGGTGATCGATTGGAGTATGTAAGCTTCTTCCCCCCCAATAGTCGCACAAATGCCTCTACACCTCGCCTGGTGCGCGACTTTTTACGTAAGGGGAGTACTGGCGCGAGTTTCATACTGCCGGCCACGCCCAGTGTAGTGCCTGCGCCCAAAACGTCCAGCAACGGTTGCTTTCGGGCTCGCATGCCACGCTCAAGGCGCTATTGTTTTGCCATGAAACCTGTGAGAACTTGGCTTGTTGCTGCGCTCATTGCTGCGTCCACGCCTGCGATAATTGGGACGAACTCCATGGCGCAGGCGGCTGAACTCAACAAAGAGCAGGCTCGCGCACTTTTTCAAGAAGCTCTTGCGCTTGTAGCGGCTGCTGACTACGCGACTGCGCTCGAAAAACTCCAGCGGGTCGCTTCGTACAAGCGCACGCCCCAAGTTGAATTCTATATCGCGGTCTGCCACGAAAACATGGGTAAGCTCGTCATGGCATTGGGAGAATATCGCATTGCAATGGCCGACGCTTCCACGGCAGCGGTGACGGACGTGGTATCCGAAGCCGCGGCTGCAATAGAGAAGTTGGAACTTGTTTATTCAGGAAAGAAGATTAAAATAACTTTAAGCGCAGGTGTCTCATCCTTTGCCCAATGTATAAACAAATTCGACAGGGATAAAAAAGATAACAGATGTATAAAAAGAATGATAAAAATGGCAGATATTGCACTTTATTATGCAAAAATGTCCAAATGCTGTTCATGTAAGCATATCCCTGGTGCAGATATGGAAATAAAGGGGAATAAATGTCCAAACTGTGGAAAAGAAACAATGTCTGACAGGAACAGGGTTGAAATATATAATAATCAGATGGAGCCTTTTAATAAATAGAATCAAAAGGATTATAATCCAGTTTCCTTATGTAACTCAGGGCTGTTCACCGTTTTTCTGAATTCTCCCGGGATAATCCCGTAATAGCTTTTAAAAACCTTAATAAAGTAGTTGGGACTCCAGTACCCCACCATGCGGCTGACTTCTTTGGCTTTTAAAGCATTGTCATGAAGAAGATAATGAGCCTTTTCCATCCGTAAACTCTTTAAGTGTTCTGTAAAGGAAGTTCCCCTTACTTCCCGGAAAATACGGCTTAGATAAAAGGGAGAGCTATTCATTTCTTCTGCAATGGATGCCAGGCTGATATTTTTTCCCAATTCCTTTTCCATAACGGCCACGGGCCGACTGGGTATTTCATCCTCCAGACTGACCCACGACTAAGATTGAAAGTATTTAAGTAAGTTATAGATACTTTCATATAAACGGCCACGGGCCGATCTGGTCTGTCAATCATATAAAAGTAGGACGGGAATCCAGGTTATATGCCGGCACATTTGCCGACAAGCGGAGAAACACTTCCACACCCAGACCGTAGGCAAAGCCCATCATGAGACTTGCTGCCATAGATCGGGATTTGGGCCAAATGCAAGACAGTAGCACCCGGAGTCGTATTAGGCATACGTCGCAGGGGGATGCTGCCGCAGCTAACGCAGCAGGTGGTATTCTGATGATGGAGCAGGGAATTCTTAGATTTTTATTTTTTTTGTTATGTGCTAAAAGGAAGCTGAAAAAGGACATTTTATCATGGCTGCACCCCTGGCCGCCAGGACTTGCCAACAAACAAAAATGAAAGTAACTACCATTTGTTTCATGCTGCTTTCATACAAAACGGAGTAAACAGATGACAGACGAGCCAAAAATGAATCTTGATGAACTCAACCCCGAACAACCCAATCTTGATGAACCCAATTCCGATAAACCCAATTCTGATGAACCCAATCCCGATAAAATTGACCAGATGGACTTTGAACAGCTTTTGGAAGCCTCTTTCAAGGAAACAGGCAAACAAGACCTGAACCCCGGCGACATGGTGGAAGGAACCATCATCTCCATTGGAAAAACCCATATTTATGTGGATACAGGCACCAAAAGCGACGGAGTGGCGGAAATTAACGAACTTCTGGATGACCAGGGAGAATTTCTCTACAACGTGGGGGATCTCATCAAACTATACGTGGTATCCCGCACAGAAAGCGAGATCATCCTGTCCAAAGCCATTTCCGGTGCGGGTAAGGATATGATCATGGAAGATGCGTTCCGGGCAAAAACTCCCGTGGAAGGAAAGGTTGCAGAAGTTATCAAGGGTGGATTCTCCGTGAATATTCTGGGAAAAAGAGCCTTTTGTCCGATCAGCCAGATGGATGTCCGCTATGTGGAAGACCAGGAAACCTATCTGAATCAAACCTTTTTGTTTCTTATTACCAAATTTGAAGAAAATGGCCGGAATATTGTTGTATCCAGAAAAGAACTGCTCCTTGCAGAAATGAAAGAGGCCCAGGATGAATTTCTCTCCAGAACTTCTGCCGGAGATATTGTCCAGGGCAAGGTAACAAGACTTGCCAATTACGGCGCATTTGTGGAGCTTGTCCCCGGTCTTGAGGGAATGGCCCACATTTCCGAACTTGCCTGGTCACGGGTGGAAAATCCCGGAGATATCCTCCATCTGGGCGATGAAATTTCCGTAAAAATCCTCCAGATGGAACCCGGCGAAAAGGGAATGAAAATTTCCCTGTCCATGAAACAGGTCACAGACAACCCCTGGAATGCCATTGATTCCCTGTTCCATGTGGGAGATCATGTTCAGGGTACTGTGGTGCGTCTTGCCCCCTTTGGCGCTTTTGTGGAACTTGCTCCCGGCGTGGACGGTCTGGTTCATATTAGTGAAATGAGTTATACCAGACGAATCGTCCGCCCGGAAGATGTGGTGGAACAGGGCCAGAATATTCAGGTTGCCATCAAGGGAATTGACAAGGAAAACCAGCGTATTTCCCTGAGTATCAAGGATACTTCAGGAGATCCCTGGACAGGCGCCTCTGCCAAATATCCTGTCGGCACCACGGTACAGGGAATTTTTGAAAAAAAGGAAACCTTTGGGCTGTTTATACAGGTGGAACCGGGGATAACAGGTCTTTTGCCGAAAAGCGTTCTGAAAGACTCTGCCAAGGCAAAAACCTATGAATCTGCAAAACCCGGAGATACCGTGGAAATCGTGGTGCAGGAAGTGGACGAGGACAACCGCCGTATGTCCCTGATGCCACAGGATCAATACGAAAAGGCACAGCAGGATCCTGATGCCTGGAAACAATTTGCTCCGGCAAAAAAACAAAAACCAATGGGCACCATGGAAAGCGTTCTTCGCAAGGCAATGGAAGAAAACGCAAAAACCAAATGAGTCCTTGCCTGTTTGTTTCAGACCTGGACGGGACATTGTTCACGGATGAACGCACCCTGTCCAGGGAAAATCTTTCCTGCCTTGGGGAACTTCAGAAAAAAGGAATCTCCACAGCCATTGCCACGGGCAGAAGTAACGGCTCTTTTTTCCAGGCCATTACCAGGGCCATGAATGCTCTGGGAAAAGACATGGCCGATTTTCCCGTGGATTACCTTATATTTTCCACAGGGGCCGGCATCATGGAGCTTGGTTCTGGCAAACTCATGCGCGCCTGTAATATGACAAGACACCAGGCAAAAAAAGTCTGCGCATATTTTGATGCACGGCAAATGGATTACATGGCCCACAAAGCCATTCCCCATAGTGTATATTTTGAATACAAATCCCATGGACAGAACAACCCGGATTTCCAGGCAAGACTGAAATTTCACGAAGGATTCTCTTTTCCCATGAAAGATTCCGGCCCCGAATTTGAAGAACTGACCCAGGTGCTTGCCGTTTTGCCGGAACCCATGTCCCTGGAACTTGTGGAAAAAATGCGGTCAGATCTTCCTGAATACAGCGTGATCCATACCACCTCCCCCCTGGACAAAAAATCCCAATGGATTGAAGTGTTTGCCCCTGAAGTTTGCAAATCCAATGCCTGCCAATGGCTGGCAGACCACCTTGCTATTGGCCCAGATCAAGTCATTGCCGTGGGAAACGATTATAATGATGAAGATATGCTTTCCTGGGCCGGACAAAAATTTCTGGTAAGCAATAGCCCTGCCCCGTTACAAAAACGCTTTCCCCTCACAGATTCCAACAACAACAATGGCGTTGCAAAAGCAGCCGTACTTGCAGGGCTAATTGGTCAATAGGAGGCTCTTGAGAGCAGGCTCTGGATAATCTTTTCACACACCTGTTCTAAATCCAGTCCATCACAGGCAATGGTAATATCCGCATATTCGGTATACAGGGCAAAGCGTTCGGCAAACAAATCTTCAAGGGTCTGCTCCGGTCTTTTGGCAATCCCCCTGGTGGCAAAATTATGGATTCGTTTTTCCAGCTCTCCAAGACTTACATCCAGAAACACGATGATCCCATTGTTTCTGAGAGCCTGCATCCCCTTTTTGCTGTAAACTGCACTACCGCCGGTGGCCACCACGCAGTTTTCCACACAAAGTTCCACCAGTACATCCTCTTCCATCTGCCGAAGGACAGCATGACCCTGATTATCAACAATTTCCTGAAGGGATTTCCCGGTGTTGATCTGAATGACCACATCTGTATCCACAAAATCACGGGAGGTATATTTGGCAAGAAGAACGCCTACGGTGCTTTTACCGGCACCGGGCATCCCGATTAAAATGACATTGGAAACCATATCAGCTATCCAGTCTTTGCCTGACTGCGGCAACCTTGGCATCCATCCGGGGAGAATCGCTTTCTCTGTAATCAATGGCCAGGGTCATATAAATACGCCTGCTGTTCTTTTTTAATTCAAGAAAACAATTACGGGCCACCTCCATGACCTCATCGTATTCTCCTTCAATGGCCGTGGACATGGGCCCAAGCACAAAGGGCAATCCGCTGTCCTGGATTACCCTTACGACTCCTGCCACATGATCGGCAAGTTCTTCTCCCTTATCCATTGGGAAAAAAACAAGATTGGCTATGGTACTCATTTTATCTCTCCTTTTCTTTAATATGTCTAACGCCATGAAAAGCCCATGACAGCGTTTTTTTCAATCCAGACATCCATACATGAAATTGCTCTTATGTTTCTGAAAGTAAAATTTCTTCAACCCAGCTTTGAGTGATGGTGGATCAGGGATAGTATGACCTTATATTAGGTATGGTTACATTATGATATGTTACCAGGACATCGTTATTGGATGATTAAGCATCCAAAGCCATTGTCAACAATGAAAGCCCCCTGAATTAACAATATAATGCCAAAGCCAGAAAATGGATGCAAACATTTTATTTTTCTTTGTTCATAAATCGCTTACCAGAGATAATCTGCACCTGCTCTTCCAAAATTTCATCGAGAATTTCCGGGGTGGTAAACGGATTCATCAGCACCACCCGCAGGACAACAACTTCCCTGGAATCTCCTGGATTCAGGGCAATTTGGGTTCTTGACACAAAACTTTTGCCTGCCTCCCTCTGGATTCTCTGCAAAGTCGTATTGATCTCATCAAGCCTGGCATTGGTTTGCTCAAACACAGATGAATCTGCAGGGTTGCTGTCCAGAAGCTCCCTTAATTCAGGGGGCACCGCCCGATAGGTCAGAATATTCAGGCACGGTTCGGTAACAAGCTGGAAAAAAAAGTGTGCTGCAATTTTTTGGGCAAAGGCCCTGGCAAGTTCAATACCATGATCAAGCATCAAAGCGTATCCCCTGGAACCCATGATTTTCAGGGCAGAATCCAGAATCAGGGAATGGGCCTGTCTGGAACCTTCCAGGGTCTTGATCCCCAGATCAATGGAACTTTCCCGGTTCACATACCTGGCATGATACTGCACAAAATCCAGGGCATTTGGATCCCTGAAAAAGATCATTCCCGCAGACATGGGCATATATAGCTGTTTATGGCAGTCAATGGTCACGGAATCCGCCTGTTCAATTCCCTTAAGCAAATGGGCGTATTTCTTTGAAAAAAGCACAGGTCCGCCCCAGGCAGCGTCCACATGAAAATGGATGTCATGGGTACGGCACAGACGGGCAAGGTTAGGCAAATCATCAACCACCCCGGTTTCCGTGGCCCCTGCAACCCCCACCACAGCCATAATTTTTGTCTTTTTTTCAGAAAGAAGCCGGCAAATGGTCTGATCCATTTTGTCCACATCCACCGCCCGGTCTTTTCCCTCGTCCACGCACACCAGATTTCCATGCCCCATGCCCAGCAATCCACAGGCTTTTTTCAACGAATAATGCCCCCTTTGGGATACCAGCACCACAAGCCGTTCCAGATCATGGGCTTTCATGGCCTTGAGCATACCGTCCTGTTCCACACCGGAAAAATCATCTTTGGGGTGCAAAATTCGGTTCCGAGCCACCCACAGGGCTGTGATATTGGCTGTGGTTCCTCCGCTGGTAAAAGAACCCAGGCAGGTATTCACATTCTGGACATGGGTTTCATAAAAATCCAAAGACTCCTGAAATATCAGGCGGTGCATCTTTGCCAGTACTTGTTTTTCCAGCAAAGAAATTACCTTGGAGGTTTCTGTTTTGATGGGATTCTGATTCAATGCTGCCACAATGGCCGCAAGATGCACCATGAAAAACGGAATGGCCGAAGTCATGTGTCCGATAAAATACGGCGAAGAGACATTTACTGCCCTTGGCGCAATCTGGGTAATAATATCCTCAATGACCTGGGAAAGACTGGCAAAGGGTTCCTCATTGATGTTTGTATCGGTAAAGTCTCTGGAAAGCCTTTCAAGACAGATATTTTCCGTAATCCCCAAATGATAGTGCAAGAAATCCTGAAGCCCAAATAAAATCTGCTCCATATACTTGAGCAGAACCCTTTGGCTGACCTCATCTTCCGGGCGGATAAACACCCTTTCCAATGCCTCCCGGTCTGCCACAAATTTTTTTGATCCTTTCATTTGTATTTTACCTGATTTCAACGTATATTGTGGCTTTCCTGCATTTTCGACAAAAGCCTGCCTGGAAATTTACATCCAGACAGGCCCATAACCAAAAAGGAGTCTGCCAATTGGAACTGCATGTAAATGATATTCTGACACGAGTTAGCAAGTATAACCTCATCCGAAAGGGCCGGATGATCCACATTGACGTACACCAGAAACTCCAGGGGAAACTGGCAGGAGAGTACGTTGCCGTTCCCAATCTGATCAATATTGTTGCCCTGCCCCAATACCAGGGAGCCGGGGACACAGAGGCTGCTGCCTTGGAAGACTGCCTGCGCAAAATCAAGGGGCTTGGAATGGAAGACCTGTTCCCCCCTGCACCAGCCCCGGAAGAATCCTGACCACCAGCAAAGACGGATGCCTGTCAGTTTTCAGAAAGGGACATACCAAGTTCCAGAGCCTGCCTGTTCATTGACATGGATTCTTCTGGGACACTGGTTTCAAGGACCTTGAGAATGGAATCGGAACTGACGAT
>PDWJ01005879.1_pt1 | contig 11273 bp, 17 predicted proteins | sample 1430881 | NCBI WGS metagenome assembly PDWJ01 (sample SAMN01162460, study PRJNA174530) | Oral metagenome, whole genome shotgun sequencing project. | biome: Marine environment; feature: Marine mammal; material: Swab sample of the gingival sulcus; isolation source: swab sample of gingival sulcus... | reverse complement strand
TGCCATTGTTCTAAACTATAATGTTCTACTAATTTTAATTTTTTTGCCATAAAATATTATATCATAATAAATATATAGTTTATATTTAAAATGGTATAAATTTACAACTACATCTTTTAATTTACCAGCAACAGTAGTTTCTTGTGTTGTAAAAATTTTAGTATCACTTGAACTTTTTGCTATTTGTACCCAACCTTTTGCTAACTCAGTAAAAGGTGCATTTGCATCCGCATTGTCTTTAGTTCCTGCAATTCCTAAATATGCTAAGTCATTATTAAAAGTAGTAGAAAAAGCATCAAATGTTTCAGCTTCAAACTTAGGATTATCTTTATTATCCTCTAAAGCATCATCTAAAATTCTAGCATTTAATGCAACCCCTTTGCTCATATCTAAAGTGCAGCCAATTTTCCCTAATTTTTTCATTTGATTATCAGGAACTTTTTGCCCACTAGTGTGTCTTGTTAAAACACCTTTTCCTATATCAAAAGAAGACCTCTCTTTTGTAAGCTTCGATGTAACATCAACTGTAACTTCTTTTAGTAAACCATCTTTTTTTACAATAGTAGATATAAAAGTTCTAGCTTGTTTGGGAGTCAAAACTCCACTTAGTGTTACATCTGTAGCACTTATACTTCCTGTTTTTAAAATTTCGCTAAATACTGGTGGCATTATAATACTCCTTCATAATCATTTGTTTCTTCATCTTTTTTTCTAAAATCATCTCTTTGTTTAGATTTTTTAAGCTCCTGCTTCATCTCATCCTTTTCTTTTGCTAAATCCTCAACATTTTTCTTTAGAGTTGCTATCTCCTCGTGTAAAGGTTTTGTAGCTTCTTTTAATACTTCTTGTAGTTCCTCTTTTTTCAACTCATCTCCTTGTTCTTTATTTTCTAAATTAAAAGCTTTTTTAATAGCCTGTGTTAAATCTTTTATAGAAAACCCCTCACTTTTTTCCATACTCCGTTTTCCGCTATCCGTATTCTGTTCTCTGTACGCACTTCCTGCCATAGAAAGTCCTGCAATTTCTCCTTTTTTAACTGCTTTTTTTAACTCTTCATCTTCAAGCTTGATACCAACTGCCCATGTTCCTTCTTTTTCATTAGGGAATAAAGGGTCATTTGCTTTTATAATCCAGCTTTCACATACAAAAGCTTTTTCAACTTCAAAGCTATGGTCTTTATCTACATTTAAAGTATTTCTACTTTTCATAAATTCATAAGATGCTTTTACTATTTCTTCAGCACTTGCACAATCGCCTTGTGTATCTACATCATCAGGAGAATAAACAATCCCATAAACAATCCCTTTTTTAAGGTCTGTTTTTATCAATTTAATATCTTTTTCATAAGTAGGCTTTTCATTTGCACTTTTATATATAATGCCTCTTTTATTTGCACCTGCTTTTACTAAAGATATATGTGTTATGTTTATATCTTTTAATCTATTTCGGACTACGGATTACTGACTACGGAAAAATTCTGTAATCTGTATTCTGATTTCGGACTACGGATTACTGACTACGGAAAAATTCTGTAATCTGTAATCTGTATTCCGTATTCTGATTTCTGTACGCATTTTATAGGTTTTTAAAAACAAAATCACTCCAAATGTATGCAAATGGAATGATTTTAATTTTTTTTTACATTAAGATTAAAAAAAAAGATTGCCAACAATCTAGCAACAATAAGAAACACAACAAAGTACCATAAAATAGGGCTTTTTTGTTTTTTGTCTCTGAGTTGGGATTGTTGTAGACACAAAAAAAGGTGAAAATCGTAAAGCAAACGATAACTGCTTATCGTTTGTAGATTTGGAACCGTAAATTATATGCCAAAGGCATAATTGAAGGAAAAAAATGAATGAGATTCTAAAGGGTGCAAAAGAGTCAAGACAACTAATAGATAAGGACTATTTAAATCCAGCAGGATTTATAGAGCCTTTTGTTGATTTTAATGTTTTACTTAAATTTTATTATTATAATGTATATCATCAAAGAAGTGTTAAATTAAAAGCATCTTTATTGTCCCAAACTAGTGAGAGTAACTTAGATAAATATTTACCTAAAAATAAATTTGTAAAAGACTTCTTATATGCTGTCATCTTGGATTTAGAAACTTATGGAAATGCTTTTTGTGAGAAAGCTGGAACACTTAGAGATTTTAATCTTTTCCATATTTTAGGCTATCAAGGAAGAATAAATAAAGAAGAAGAAATATACCAAGTTTCAGATACCCTTGAGAGTATAAAATTAGATGGCTATCATCTTAAATATTACTCTCCTTCAACTAAATATTACGGAGAACCAGACTATTTATCAGTCCTTGAACAAATTGATACTACAAAAAGTGCAGATTCATATAATAGTAATTTCTTTAAAAATGGTGCAAGACCAGGTTTTGGAATTGTCTTTGAAAACTCAAGTCCAAACACAGAACAAATGCAAGCCTTTAAAGAGTTTTTTGGAAGTAACTATAAAGGTTTTAGCAATGCTCACAAATCTTTAGTCCTTCATACAGGTAAAAGTAGTGAGGGGCAAGCTCCTGCAAAGGTTCGGCTAGAAAAACTAAATGCCATAGATGATATGAGTTTTGAAAAACTTAAAAGTGTAACAAGAGATGAGATAATAGCAGCTCATGGAGTTCCACCTCGCCTTGTGGGTGTTATGGCTGCTGGGCAGTTGGGAGCAGGAAAAGAACTAATAGACCAATTGCACTCTTTTAATGAAACAGTTATAAAACATAAAATTCAAGTAATTGAGGGTTTCTTTGAAAACATTGGTATAAAACATAAAATTCAAGTGCTAGATGTTACAAATTTTAAAGATGATAGTGATTTAGTTACAAATCTTGTAGATAGAAGTATTTTATCTGTACAAGAGGCTAAAGAGATACTTGGATTCAGATAACGGAGTACAGATTACAGAATTTTTCCGTAGTCAGTAATCCGTAGTCCGAAATCAGAATACGGAATACAGAATACAGATTACAGAATTTTTCCGTAGTCAGTAATCCGTAGTCCGAAATCAGAATACAGATTACAGAATTTTTCCGTAGTCAGTAATCCGTAGTCAGTAATCCGTACATAAAGCCGTTTAAAACCCGTTTAAAAATCAAAAACTATTTTTAAACGATAAATATATCGAAATGGAGTAAAAAACAAAATATGGCGTATTCTAAACAAGATAAAGAAAAAGCACTAAATCTAATAAAAGCAGGTGTTCCTATAACAGAAGTAGCTAAGGATTTAAACATAAGCAGAGCAACTTTATCAAACTGGGTTAGAAAATCTAAAGATGAAGATATTGATACAAGTTCTATTGAAAATATAAAAAAGCAAATAGCTACTCTAAGCAAAAGAAGTCCAACTGAAGCGACTGCTAAAAAACTAGCTATGCTAACAAACTCTTTAAATCGCTTAGAAAAGAAACAAAAAAAGACTGTAAAAAAGAAAAAGCAAAATATAGTTTATAGTGCTGATGTACAAAAATATAGATCTATGATGCTTAAAGTTGATTATGGACTATATGAATATCAAAGAGAATTTATAAGAGATACTTCAAGATTTAGAGTTTGGTTAAAGTCAAGGCAAATTGGAGCAACTTATGGATGTGCTGGAGAGTGTTTAGTAGATGCTATGAGTGGAATGGATCAGCTTATACTATCAGCTTCAGAAACACAAGCTTTAAAGTGGTATGCTGAAATATATAAACATGCTGAAAAATTAGGGCTTATTTTAGAGGGTAGTGTAAATGAGATAAAAGTGCCAAGTGGTGCTACTATATATATCTTTGCTAACAACTTTAGAACAATACAAGGATTTAGTGGTAGTGTATGGATGGATGAGTTTGCTTGGTATTTAAATCCTAAGCGAATATGGGAGGCTTTTATCCCCTCAATTACTTCAGTTAAAGCTGGCGTTACAAAAGCTCGTATTACTATCTTATCTACTCCTTTTGAACAAGATAGTCTATTTCATAAACTTTGTGAGGATACCCAAAAATATTATATGTTTTCAAGGCACAAAACAACTATCTATGATGCGGTAAAACTTGGGCTTGATGTAGATATACAAGTTTTAAAAGATTTATTTGATGCAGATTCTTGGGCTATGATGTATGAGTGTATATTTGCAGATGATGATAGTTCTTTCTTTCCAATTAAGCTTATCAAGTCTTGTGTTAAAGATTATATGTACTATACACCATCTTATAAGAATGTTCTTTGGTCTGGTTATGATATAGGAAGGTCTAAACACTTATCTGTTTTAAGTGCCTTGGAGAGAAAAGAAGATAAATATATACTTGCTATTTGTGATATATTTAAAAATGCTACTTTTGAGAGCCAAAAAACAGTTATTAAAGAGCATTTAAATTTATACTTAAAAGCAAATATGAGAATAGATAAAACTGGTATTGGTATGGATTTAGCTGAGGGTATGGAGAGATCTTATCCAAGTCGTGTAGAGGGAATTTCTTTTACAGCAAGCTCTAAAGAATATATGACTTTAAACCTTAAAAAAATGTTTGAAGATAAAACCATAGTTATCCCCAACGACCCTTATTTAATAGCTGATATTCACTCTATTAAGCGAAAAGCAGGGGCTAAAAAAATGATATATTTTTCAAAAGAAGATAAAAATGGTCATGCTGATAGATTTTGGTCCTTAGCCCTTGCAGTTAAAAAGCTGGACTTTTTAGGTAGAGAAAATGCAGATAATAAAGGTGGGGCGGTTATTCTTTGATTGCAGAGTACAAAGAACGGAATACGGATTACTGAATTTTCCGTAATCTGTATTCTGTAATCTGTTTTCCGTATCAAACCGCCTCTTCTATAAGTGAAAATGAAAATTGCCTATCATCTACCATAGATGGAACTCCTCTCCAATATATACCATCATAAGCTTCAAGCCAAGTTCTAGCTGTCTTATGAGTTCTATAATATCCTGCTCTTTCTAAAAGTTGGGATTGGTTTAGTCCTTCTTCTTGCCTTAGGGTTTGGATAACTTTTTCTATAAATTTATCTTCATTTGATAATCTTCGCTTCATCATTCTAGCCTTTGGTTTATCTACAAAGTTATATTCTTGTGTTATATCTATTTTCTTTGGTTCTAGGTTTTTCTCTAGCAGGGTTAAAATGGTTTGATTTTGAGTAACTATAGTTTCAAGGGCTTTTCCCATCATCATAATTGCAGGAGCTATAGCACTATGTTCATCTTGATACTTTTTTTCTACAGATATAAAGTATTTTCTTGTTTCTTTTCCCTTTGGGTTATTTTCTAGCATTGCTAATTCTTTTGCCATATCTAGGGTTACGATATATTCAGTAGGTACGAATTTTCCACCGTTCCCATTTTTGGGAAGGGTTATTTTTGTGTAATCAATATTTTCAACAAAATCATACTTTTTTATAGCCCTATCTATCCACATTGAAAACTTAGTTTTAACTCCTAAATACTGATGTATTTCCCTTGCATTTACGCTATTTACTTCAGAACCGTTGATTAATCTTTTTGAAACTGCTATAATTTCAGTCATTTTTTATCCTTTGTGTTAAAATTTGGTGTTTATATTTGGGGTATAAACACTCTATAAACTAGCCTTAGAACAGAGAACAGATAGCTAAAAACAGAGAACAGATTTAATTTCCGTTATCCGTTTTCAGCTTTCAGCTTTCCGTCAAAGGCTAGTCTAAGAATGCTTTCTTAACTCTTCTTGTAGTTTTTTGACTTCATCTATTTGTTCATCAATAATACGTGCTATTGCCCACTGGTCATTTTCATACATTTCTTGCTTAGTAAAATCCCAGCACCCTATGATATTTGCCAAAAAGCCAAGTTTTGCACAAAGCAATTCAGTTCTATCGTAAAATTCCATTTCTAAAAGTGTAGATTGTGTCATAATATTTTCCTTAAAAAGCAACTAAAAGTTGTTTATATTTGGAATATTATCAGTTTATTTTTGATTTGTCAAGTGTTTTATCAGTTTAAAGTTGTTTTTTACTGAATTTCATCAGCAAAAAGTTGTTTTAGGGTATTAAATTTCTTTTCTATTTTAAGCAGTTCAAACATTTTAATAGCCCATTTAGGAGTTTCTACAAGCCCCCTAGACCATTTGCTAACAGTTTCTTCATGTACCCCAATATACTTAGCCAACTCCTTTTGAGTCATTCCAAGTTCTTTAGCAGTACTTTTTACAATATTTTCACTATTTTCCATCTTCTACACTCACTAAGCTTACTTCAAACTTATCTTCATCAAAAGAGTTTATATCCCTAAGTTTTTTTATGTAGCTTGCATAAGACCCAAAATAAGCACCACAAAGAGAGCAAGTTTCTACATATCTATCACTTTTAAAAGGTATATTTGTCTCAGCACCACAAGTTTTGCATTTCACACTTATAAAAGTAGCTTCTTTTATATCTATCTTACATCTTTTTTCTATCATAATTTTACCTTTCATATATTTGCCTTTATTCTTAATATTTTACCTAAAAAGCCTTTAATAAAGGCTTTGCATACTCCGTTGTCTGTTTTCCGTTTTCCGCTCTCAGCATATTTTTATATCCTTTAAACTCTTATTTAAGTTTGCCACGATTTCATCACTTATATTATCCCCTGCCATATCTAAAGCTCTATCTAAGCCACCACTTCTTATATAGTTTGCTGATGCATCTTCTAAATAGGGCTGGGGCTTTATACCACCTTTTTTAATCTTTCCATTTGTTTTTTTAGGATTTCTTGCTCTTTTACCTGTTCCTTCGTGAACATAGGGTGCATAAAAAGCTAATTTTGTATTTCCTATGCTAATAACTCCATCTTCTATTTCATCATCAAAGACTTGTATATCTGCTTTTAAATTACCTGTATCATAAGGGGCTATAATTTTAGCTTCATTTGCTATTTCATTTCCTATTTGATATAAAAGATTTTTTATGCTCTCAAAGTCATCATTCATTTAAATTCCTTTTTATATATTCTAAGGCATCAATAAAAGTTCCTTCAAACTCTTCTACAACTGTTTGCATATCAAAAGAGATACGAATAAATATACATCTTTCATAAAACCTTTCATCTTGTTTTACAAGAAGTAAATCTTCATCTAAGACATCCATATCAAACAAATATCCTATTTTCCCATCTTCTGTTCTTTTTCTTACTGCAAAGGCATCTACATCTAACTGTGGTCTGCCATTAGGCTCAAGAGGAGCACTCCATTTTGAAAATCTTATTTCCCACTCAGTATTCTTATGAATCCAGATAGTAAATTCTCTTTTTTTCTGTTCCATTTTATTATCTCCTTTTTATCTAAAATTGCATATTTTTTAAAATAATCTTTCCTATCAGGCTTAAATATTGTTACAAGTTCATCTGCTTCAAAAACCATAAAGTATCCACTTGCACTTTGAGCAACACTTCTGTTTGCATATTTATTGTGAGGTGCTATTTGTTTTATACTATTAAGTGCAGATATTATATCTTTTTTACTAGTTCTTTGATATATAGGGCTTGTATGCCCATCTTTTGTATAGTAGTTTTTTTTTGTTAATCTTCTTTGAACTCCTGTTTTATCTATATGGCTTATTATATCATCTTTGCTTTTAGATGCATATCTTACTTTTTTACCTTCAAGTTCCTCATCTTTTAACCATACAGGAACTACTTGTGTTCTGCATCTAAAATGATAAGGAGGTAAGCCAAAATTACTCTCCAATCTTCCAAAATGATAGCCATTTTTCCATTGTGAGGCTTCTTTTTTTTCACTTATATTTTTTGCATTTAAAATGTTAGTACATTGATTTTGCAAATGACTTGCTTCTATTATACGACCGTGCATACAACGACATATATCAGAAGTTTTACTATCAATTCGGGCTATAACTTTAAAATGCTTTACATTGTATTTTAAAGCTTGATTAACCCTTGCTACATTTTGAGATTGATTAATGATATGGTCTGCAACTGCTTCAAAGTAAGGAACATCTTGCTTAATAAGTCCTTCAAATTCTTTTTTTAATTTATGGCTTATATCTTTCCTTGTAATGTTTCCTCTAAAGGCATCTTCTATTACAGTCTTTAGCTTTTCTTGTGTTTTATCAGAGTATTCTTTTCCTACCCAGTAAAAGTTGTTTCTCATAGTTTCAATAGCTTTTATATCTATTTTGTTAAATACTATTTTACTATTCACAGCACTACTAAAAATCAATCTTTTATAAATATTTTCAATCTCGCTTGTATCATAGTTTATATTTAAGTCTTTTAATTTATTGTTTACAAGTTCTAGCAAAGTTTTTTTATCAATATCATCAAAGTTTTTATTAACATAAATCAATAAAGAAGCAAGATGATTTTCAAGTTGCTCTTTCATAAAAGAGCCTTGATGAGATACCAATTCATTTAATAGTTCATCTATATTCTTTTTTTCAGAACTCTTTAAAAAGACTATTTTCCGTATAAGTTTTTCTTCCATTTTTTCCCTCCTGTTCATCTTTTAAAATTTTCTTAGCATATTCATTCCAATACTTATCATTATCAATAGCCTCCGTTGTGGGAAAAGTATATCCACAATCAAGGCAACGCCTAAACCTTTTTACTTTAACATCAGTAACAGTTCCTATTACTTTACTTTTTCCACAACATTTAGGACACCACATTTTTCCACCTTTATACCATCTTATCAAGTGCTATCAAAACATTCTTAGCTTCAACCTTTGTTAGATTTTTTATATTTTTAGAAGTTCTATTTAAGATAAAAAGGTCAAAAGCTTTTTTAGTTTTATTTCTTGCTTTTATATTCCAAAGCTCTTTTATTTTAAATTCTTGTGCGCAAGTCATAGGCAAAACTGCTGGTATATCATTTATGGCCCCCTTGCAATAATCTAACATCAAATTAAGTTCATCTATTTTCATATCTTTTAAAGAATCAGCATTAAAACGACTTTTTATAAAGTCTTTTCTTTGCTCATCATCATAAAATACATTTTTCTTATTTAGATGACATAACTTTATTAACTTACTTTTATACTCTGACGCATTCAATTTTTATCCTTTCTCAACAGTTTAACAACAATCCCAACTTAACAACAATTAAATAAAAAGCCCTAAAAATAGGCACTTGTTAAGGTTTTTATTGTTGTTTTTTTGTTTGAGTTGTTCAGTTGCTATTGTTGTTTTATAGTTTTTTATAGTTTATTGTTCTAGCATTAGGCTTTATTTGTTGCCAATATCTATTATTAAATTTATTTAGATATTCTATTGCTTTTTTATCGCCCTTATTAAGTCCAATGCTTTCAAGTAGTTTACTTTGTCCTAGTTCTTCATTTTCTTCTAAAGATGCCAAGATTTTTTCACAAAAGTCCCTTTCTTTTTTAGGAATATTTGCTTCATTAAATTCTACTTTTTTAACATTCCAAGTACTTCTTTTTAATATAAAAGCAGTATCTCTTATCTTACCAAATCTAGCACTTTCATTATTTAGCAAAATATAATCTTCATCAGCATTTAGATATTCTTTACTTAAAGCAAATCTATTATCACTAGCACTATTAAAAATAGATGAGCCTTTATATGAGGGGTCTTTTTTGTTTGTGTGATGTAGAACTATAATTGTAGCACCTGCATTTCTAAGTTTTTTTAATGATTTAAAAAATAGCTTTACAGATGAATCACTTGTTTCATCACAAAAATCAGTAGCACTATCAAAAACTAATAAAGTATTAGAATAGTCAAATTTCATACAATCCTCAACTAGTTTAGCTAGTAGCTCTTTACTTTCAAGTAAAACTATATCAGGATGTATATAATCAAATCTAGTACTATTTTTCTCAATAAAGCCAGTTAATCCCCTATCATCTAGCATAATTATAGGATTGTCGTAGTCAAAGTACAAGGTGTGTAGATTGCTATTTTGTATCAAATAATTCACCAAGCCAATTAAAAAGCTAGATTTTCCAACTTTAGGAGGAGAGTATATAAGATTTATAGTTCCCTTAACTAAAAAATCTTCTATTATATACTCAACCTTTTTATTTAGGTGTTCTTTTCTTACACCTTTTCCTTTAAAAAACATCTGCCACCCCCCCCCGTTAAGCTTTTTTAACTTTTCTTAAATTTAACTCTAACCAAGCTTTAAGCTCTTTTTTCTTTTGGGCACTTACATTTTCACACAAAACATCAAAGTCATGTTTAGCACTTGCACCTTCATCTCTACCATATTTAAACTCCCAAAATAATACCTTCATAAGCCATTTTTTTACAAGTTCTGGGTCATTGCCTTTCAAGATAGAATTAAAATAGTTTTCAAATTCTTCTACATTATTAAAAGTGCTTATGTGTATTTGCATTCGTTTATAGGCATCATCTAGCTTATCATTTCCTGTATTTACTGTTAAGATTTCCAATTTATCTCCTTTTATAATCCCCTGTGCTATATAAACACTCAATAAAGTTTATTTATTCCTATTTAATAAACTTTAGTGAATATTCTTTTTCTTTCCTTGCACTCTCTGTGAGAATAAAGCCTACTAAAAAAGTAGGCTCTATAAAACTACTCTGCTTCTAAGTATTCTTCTATATTTTCTAATAATGTTTCAGGATAGTCTCCACCAATATAGTGCTCTCCACCATTTATCTCTATTCGATAACTATCACCAGTTGTACAACTATACCACTGTATATTGTAACTGCATACATTATCTTCTAATAATCTAATTACCTCTTCCATCCTAAACCCTTTTTAACCATCCTTTAAAAAATCGCTCCTGAGATTTATCTCTTTGGACAATTTTTACAAGCCTATTAAACTGCAAACCATTTAAAACCTTTATAACTAGCTTGCTATCAACACATTTTAAAGCTTCAAAGCTTTTATCTCCTATCCAGCCATCAACCCTTAAATCATCATATAACCGTTCATTGCTATTTAAGTAGTTTAATGTTTTTTGTAAATTTTGAGCAACTGTTTTAACACCCATTAAAACTGCACTTTCAAAAAGTTCTAAACACAGTTCTTTATTACTAACTTTCTCTAAATTCATAAAGGCAGTAGCATAATACTTTTTATAGTAGATTCTTTTTGCATCATCTAATGTAAGATTTTTTATGTCAAGATGAGGGAAAGCTCTTTTGCTTATCCCCCATTTTGTTTCGCCACCTGTATCGTAGCTATCATTTACATAGCCACCTTCTAAGCCAACTACTTTTTCAAAGCAGTATAAAAACTTTTTATTATTATGCATTTTAAACCTTTGCTAAAGTAACCGCTGGTGCTTTTTCTTTTAC
>PDWJ01004961.1_pt1 | contig 11276 bp, 13 predicted proteins | sample 1430881 | NCBI WGS metagenome assembly PDWJ01 (sample SAMN01162460, study PRJNA174530) | Oral metagenome, whole genome shotgun sequencing project. | biome: Marine environment; feature: Marine mammal; material: Swab sample of the gingival sulcus; isolation source: swab sample of gingival sulcus... | reverse complement strand
AAATCGATGCGCCTTGCCAGGCGACGGCAACATGAAACCACTCAGGAATTCAAGTGCCGATATCGATGGCCAGCCGGTGTCGAAGCGACCATGAGCCAAGCGGCCTAAACTCTGAGACGACTTTTTACCGGGGCATCATGCTTACACCAAGAGGAAACGTCTCATCGGTATATTGCTTTGTAAAACTTTTTTTTCAGGATCGACTATTTGGTTTTTCGCCGGGCAATATTGGCCCGGCAGTTTATGCCCCTTTGGCATTTATATCTTTGCTTGGTGATTAAAAAAAATGAAATATCAATTAATTATCATTTTATCAATTTTGTGTATGGAGATTGCATGAGATCGTCTGATTGTTGATCACTGCCACTTGAAGGTGCGGGCATGGCCGAATCTGCCGCCCTGGTTCCGGTACCGTTCTATCCACCCGTTCGGTATGGTGCCGGGATCTTCCAACAAAACGATTTCACGTCAACGCCACGGGCTCCGGTAGAAGCCCAAACGGAGGTGGTGTTTTCCGAAACGGACCGTTTTCAGGCATACGGACGCGATGGCGAGATGACTCGGAATCCGCTGCTCGGACGCTATGTGGACATATACATATAGCCGATCATGCGTCCGTAAATCGTCAGTTTCCATTATTGAAAGAAATTCATATTAGGTCGGGAGACGCGTTCCGGATACTTGTTGAAAAAACGTTCCAGTTCGATTTTGACCGTCGCCAGATCCGGGGCGTTGGTGATGCGTTTGCTGAAGCTGTGGGCAAATTTGAAATTGGCGCTGAAGTACACCGCGAATTTCCTGAATCGGCGCAATGCCCGGCGTTCATCGAAGTGGCGGGCCGTCAGGTCAAGCAGTTTCATGGCGGTCTGTCGATATATATCGGGGCCGGGCACCGGTCCACCGGTCATCCGGGCCATGATCCAGGGGCGAGCGATGGCCATGCGGCCGATGGCGACGCCGTCACAGCCGGTGGTTTTCAGCATGCGCAGGCAATCGTTTTCATCGAAAACGTCCCCATTGCCGAACACCGGGATGGAAACGGCGTCCTTGACCTGTCGGATATAGTCCCATCGGGGCGGACGGGCGCGACGGTCCGGTGCCACCCGGGGATGGAAGGTCAGGGCATCTGCACCGGCGGATTCGAATCGTTTGGCCAGCTCCACGGCAATGGCCGGATCGTTTTTCCAGCCGGTACGGAATTTGACGAACAAAGGGATGGAGACGGCCCGGCGCACCGCTTCAACAATACGCGCGGCACGATCCGGTGTTTTCAGCAGGGCCGCCCCGCTTTGCAGCTTGCAGATGGTGGAGACGCTACATCCGAAATTGAGGTCTACCCCAAACAGGCCGTTGTTTTCGATGATGCGGGCGGCGGTCGCCATGGTGTCCGGTTCGGCTCCGACAATCTGCATTACCAGGCGTTCGCGTTCCGCCTCCCGCCAGCAGAAATAGGCGGATTGGGAGCGGGATTCGTTGGGAATTCGGCGGGCACTGCACATTTCGCTAAAGAGCAACCCGTATCCACCGAGCCCGGCCAACAGTTCCCGAAAAGCAATGTGGCCCAGAAACGTCAGGGGGGCCAGGGTGAGTCGTCGATCAATGCGTGCCGATCCGATGGACAGGGGGCGGTTGAGTTGCCGGGCAAGATCGGAAACCATTTCAAAGACTGCCTTTCAGTCGCTCCAGTCGAGCCGCTGGGGATGGGTGTAGACCGTCAGAGCCTCACCCTTGCCCAGTGACGCTAAGGTGATGTTCAGCGCGGCGGCCAGGTCCACGGCCAATGCCGTCGGCCGGGAAATCGCCAGGATGACGGGAATTCGTGCCCGGGCGGATTTTTGAACCAATTCATAGCTGATACGGGATGAAAGGGTCAGCAGGCGGGCGCGTGACAGATGGTTGTCCAGGAAAAGGGCTCCGATGGCCTTGTCCAGTGCATTGTGGCGGCCAACATCTTCGGCCACGGACAACCGGTTCAGTTTGCAATCGTAAATGGCTGCGCCATGAGCGGCACGCGTCCGGTCCCGAAGGGGCTGGTGATCGCCCAGGGCCAAAAGCATTTTCAGAGCGCTGGGACCTTTCAAAGGCGCCATATCCGGCAGCGGTGTCAGGGTTTGGACCAGGTCTTCGACAATGCTTTTGCCGCAGATACCGCAGGAGGTCTGGCTGATGTAGGTCCTGCGATCCAGGTGCTCGGCGACCTGTTCCCGTCGCCGGGCGGTCAGGGTGACCGTGACCACATTGGTGTCGCTGCCGTCGCAAAAGGCGATGGCGGCAATCTCTTCGGCGTGATCGACGATCCCTTCGCCGAGACAGAATCCGGCCACATGGGCTTTTTCTTTACCGGGCGTGCGCATCACCACGGCATAGGGCCGGCCCTGCACCCTGATGGATAAAGGCTCTTCGGCGATGAATCGCATGGAACCGGAGGTTTTGTTTCCTTTGTCAACAACGAGTATGTTTCGGCGTTGGCTGTCCACGGTCTTCCTTTGTGCGCCTGTTTGTTTTTCCCGGCGATAGAATCCTTTCGTTCGGATGCTGCCGAGAATATCTGAAGCCGGTGGTGATTGTCCACGATTTTTCTTGACAAGCGAAAATAAAAGATTAATAAATTTCATTTTTTGAGTTTAAGGTCAAAGATTTCGTTTTCACAGGAGGATGTAACATGTACGCAGTGGTTGCCACAGGCGGGAAACAATATAGGGTTGAGGAAGGCGATATCCTCAAGGTAGAAAAGATCGCTGGAGATGTCGGCGCTGATGTGGCCTTTGACAAGGTCCTTATATTTTCCGATGGCGATAATGTCAAGATTGGTCAGCCCGAGGTCGACGGGGTGACGGTTCACGGACAGATCGTGGCCCAGGGAAAGAGTAAAAAGGTTCTGGTATTCAAATACAAACGCCGGAAGCGCTATCGCCGGAAACATGGTCATCGTCAGCCCTTTACGGCAGTTCGCATCGATCGGATCGACGCCTGACCGGTCCAAGCCTGTTTCGGCAACTGATTTTTTTTTCAGGGTGTGCTTCGATGTTTACCCTCAAGGATGCACGCCGTTGGAAGCGAGGAGAAAAAAATGGCACATAAAAAAGCAGCCGGTAGTTCTAAGAACGGTCGTGACAGCAATGCCCAGCGCCGGGGAATCAAACGCTACGGCGGACAGCCGGTGCTGGCCGGCAATATCCTGGTCCGCCAGGTCGGCACCAAGATTCACCCCGGTGTCAATGTGGGCATGGGCAAGGATTATACCCTGTTTGCGCTGATCGACGGTGTCGTCACATACGAACGTAAAGGCCGGGACCGTAAACAGGTCAGTGTTTATGCCGCGTGAAATTCATTGACGACGTACGCATCACCGTTCAATCGGGCAACGGTGGTGCCGGATGCGTAAGCTTCCGCAGGGAAAAGTACATACCCAAAGGCGGACCGGATGGTGGTGACGGAGGGCGTGGCGGAGATGTGATCTTCAAACCTACCACCAAACGGCGCACACTGTATCACCTGCAGTTCAATCGATTGTACAAAGCCGGTAATGGAACCGGCGGCCAGGGCAGGAACCGGACCGGCAAGGGAGGCGAGGATATGTGCATCGAACTGCCTCCCGGTACGCTGGTGATGGATGCCGAAAGTGACACCATTTTAAAAGACCTCGTCGATCCCGACGAGGTCTTTATCGTTGCACATGGTGGCCGGGGTGGGCAAGGCAACGCCCGCTTCAAATCCGCAACCAACCGGACACCTCGATTCGCCCAACCAGGTGAGCCCGGTCAGCTTCTGAAATTGCGGCTGGAATTGAAACTTCTGGCCGATGTGGGCATCGTGGGGCTGCCCAATGCTGGAAAATCGACTTTGGTATCGGCCATTTCGGCTGCCCGGCCCAAGGTCGCCGACTATCCTTTCACCACATTGACACCGACGTTGGGCGTTGTGGCGACCCATCGTCGGGAGCCTTTTGCCGTGGCCGATATTCCCGGCCTGATCGAAGGTGCGCATACCGGTACGGGGCTGGGTATCCGGTTTTTGCGCCATGTAGAGCGAACCCGCCTGTTGCTCCACCTGGTGGACGTCGCCGCCATTGATCCGGACGACCCCCTCAAGGCGTTTGAAACGGTCAATCGCGAGTTGAGACAGTATAGTTGGGCGCTTGCTCAAAAAACACAGATTGTGGTCCTCAACAAGATGGACGTGAAGTGGGCCCGGGATGCAGCCGATCTTTTTCAGGAAGCTTATGGGAAAGCGGATCTGTTATGCATATCCGCTGCCTCCGGCCAGGGACTGGATCGGCTGACCGAGGTGCTGTGCGACCATTTGGATCGACTCGATGAAAACGAATCCGAAATCCAAGACTAACCGCATTCGACGGGCTGTGGTGAAGGTCGGCAGCAACGTGCTGACCGCCGATTCCGGGCTGAACGTCAATGCCATCCAGTCCATCAGCAGCCAGATCTGTCAGATGCTGGATCGGGGAATACAGATTATTCTGGTCTCTTCCGGTGCTATGGCATCCGGTATGAAAAAGATGCAATTCTCCAAGCGGCCCGGTGCCATTCCCAAGCGGCAGGCCATTTCAGCCATCGGACAAGCGGATCTCATCCGGGAGTGGGAAAAATCCTTCGAGCGTTTCGGGTATAAGGTGGCGCAAATTCTGCTGACCAGCGATGATCTCACCAGCCGCAAACGCTACCTCAATGCCCGCAATACCCTGAACACCCTGCTGGAATGGCAGGTGGTGCCGATCATCAACGAAAACGACACCATCATGGTGGAAGAGATCAAGCTGGGCGACAATGACAACCTGGCGGCCATGATTGCACTGCTGCTGGATGCTGACATTTTTTTCAACCTGACCGACATCGACGGCCTCTATGACAAGGATCCCCGTGAGCATTCGGACGCCTGCCTGATTCCGCGGGTGTCCACCTATGGCCGGAATATCGAAAAATATGCCGGAGACATTCCCGGTGCACTGGGAACCGGCGGGATGCTCAGCAAAATCAAGGCCGCGCGTAAGGTCACGGCCTCGGGGATACCCATGGTCATCGCCCGGGGGCACCAAGCGGATATCCTCTTGCGCCTGGCTGACGGTGAGGAACTGGGTACTTATTTCGTGCCCCGCAAGCAAAAACTGAATCGCAAGAAGTGCTGGATCGGTTACACGGTCAATACCCAGGGGGTTTTACAGGTGGATGCCGGTGCGACCAACGCCTTGCTGAACAATGGAAAGAGCCTTTTGCCTTCCGGGATTACCGCCGTGCGGGGAAATTTCCCCGTGGGTGCGGCCGTTGCGGTGGTGGACGAAAATGATGTGTCCATCGGAAACGGCCTGGTTAACTACAATGCCGAAGATATTCGCGCCATCATGGGAATTCGGACCAGTCGGATCAAGGATCGTCTGGGTCAAAAAACCTATGATGAGGTTATTCACCGGGACAACCTGGTGATTACCGGAGAGAGGCAAAGGGCTTGAAAATCCCGCGGATTCTTGCCTCCATCCAAGGATGGGAGACCGTTAAAATCGATTGTCAAATATTAAACGCGTTTCACCTTAAAATAAAATTCACAAGGAATATTTATGGACATCGATGCGACCATTCACGACATGGCCGTTGCGGCCAAAAAGGCTGCCGGCAAAATCAGCCGCTGCGAAACACGTGTCAAGGACCAGGCGCTAAGAACCATTGCGGACCTGCTGGAGCAGCAATCGGAAAAGATTTTTCAGGAGAATCGCAAGGATTTGCAGCAGGCCGAAAAATCCGGTCTTTCTCCTGCCATGGTGGATCGCCTGACAATCAGCGCCAAAACCATAGACAGCATGGCCGGCGGCCTGCGGGAGGTGGCCGGTTATGCCGATCCGGTGGGCACCATGGGCCCTACCTGGGTTCGCCCCAACGGTCTGCGGGTGGCCCGGATGCGCATTCCGCTGGGTGTTATCGGAATCATCTACGAATCGCGGCCCAATGTCACCATTGATGCGGCCGGTTTGTGCCTGAAATCGGGTAACGCCGTGATCCTTCGGGGCGGGTCCGAAGCCCTGCACTCCAACCGGGTGCTGACGGACATCATCGGCCAGGCCCTGGCGTCGGTCGGGTTGCCGCCCGAGGCGGCTCAGGTCGTACCGACCGTGGACCGCTCAGCCATCAATGCCCTGCTGGCCCAGGAGGAGCTGGTGGATCTCATCATTCCCCGGGGCGGAGAGGGGCTAATCCGTTTCGTGGTCGAACATTCACGGATCCCGGTGCTCAAACACTACAAAGGGGTTTGTCATGTCTTTGTGGATCAGGCCGCCGATTTTCAGATGGCCGAAGAGATATGTTACAACGCCAAGGTTCAGCGCCCGGGTGTATGCAACGCCCTGGAGACCCTGCTGATCCATGAAAAGGCGGCAGACCGTTTCCTGCCGGCCATGGCTCGACGCTACCAGACTGCCGGCGTCCAGTTGCGGGGATGTCCCCGGGCATGCGGTATCGTCGACGACATGATCCCGGCGACGGAGGAAGACTGGCCGGCCGAGTACCTGAACCTGACCTTGGCCGTAAAAGTGGTCGCCGACATGGATGCGGCCATGGAACACATCGCTATATATGGTTCCAATCATACGGAAGCCATCGTTACCCGGGACATCGCCAGGGCCAATCGGTTTGTAAGCGAAGTAGATGCATCGGTGGTATTGGTCAATGCCTCCACTCGATTCAACGATGGCGGCCAATTGGGACTGGGCGCTGAAATGGGGATCAGCACATCCAAACTGCATGCCTTCGGGCCCATGGGACTGGAGGAGCTGACCACGCGTAAATTTGTGGTGCAGGGTGAGGGGCAGATCCGGGAATAACACGGCACACATCCGGAAATATCCGATTTCTGGACGTACACCGAAACCATGTCCAGTTTCAAGAACCTGTCGAGGCTGCAATCCTGATTTTTTGCCTTCAACAGAATTGTAAACCGGCCATTACCGGAAGCGGATATGCGAGCAGGACTATTCGGCGGCACCTTCAATCCAATCCACAACGGACATCTGGCGTTGGCCGACGCGGTGCTGAACCGGTTCGCGTTGGATCATCTCTATTTCATCCCCTGCCGGGTGCCGCCCCACAAAAGCCCGCCTTACCTGGCACCGGCAACAGACCGGGCCGGGATGATACGGCAGGCTTTACCGAAGGACCCACGCTATCGTCTGTCCGAAGTCGAACTCCAACGCACGGGACCATCGTATACGATCGATACGGTCCATCACTTCAAAAGCGAGATTCTGCCGGGAGCCGGCCTTCATCTACTGATGGGCCTGGATGCTTTTATGGAAATGCACACCTGGAAGCAGTTCTCGCATTTGCTGAATTTGGTTTCACCGATTGTGGTGGCCCGCCGATGGACCCTTTCGTCAAAAGATAAGGATGAAGGCGGCCACGGTGAAGACCGGTTCCTTGACCATTACATACGGTCCCGGTTATGCTCGGACTATGCTTGGGATCGCAGCCGGCATCGCTGGTTGACGCCCGGGGGCGCGTGTATCCATTGGCTGCCGGTACCGCTGGTGGATGTGTCCTCCAGTCTGGTGAGACGGTGTATCGGGAATCGCACGGATATCGACGGCCTTGTGCCGGCCGCAGTGTCGGCTTATATAGAGCAAAAGGACTTGTATCGATGACTGTAACGCCGACGGATGAACTGGATATTTACGTAAAGTCCGTATTGGGAATGAAAGCCGGTAATCCGGTCCTGCTGGATGTGCGTCATATGACCAGCGTGGCCGATGCTTTTCTGATCTGCCATGGCATGTCCAGCCGCCAGGCCAGTGCCATTGCCGAGCACGTACAGCGGGTCCTGAAAAAGCAGGGTATAAAGCCACTCAGCGTTGACGGAATCAAAGAAGGGCAGTGGATACTCATGGACTACGGACATGTGGTCATTCATGTCTTTTATGAGAGCACCCGTCGTTTCTACAACCTTGAAGGGCTCTGGTCCGGGGCCCGCAGCATTCAGACACCGAGCCTGAGACGCGTCGCCGAATCGACAGATCCGGAAGACGGCGGCGCTGACTTCGATGATGAAGCCGATGAAATCATTTTTATCGAATAGTGGAGCAAATATGACCGGCAGGAAAACACACATGCTGATTATTCTCGATGGTTGGGGCATCGGTGCCGATTCGCCAACCAATGCCGTCCAGATTGCCCGCACACCGGTCCTGGATCGATTGAAGGCCGAATATCCCTCAACCACACTGCGATGCGCCGGTGAAGATGTGGGGCTGCCCCCCGGCATCATGGGCAACAGCGAGGTCGGCCATATGAATATCGGCGCCGGACGGGTGGTATATCAGGACCTGATGCGTATCGACAAAGCCATTGAAGACCGGTCTTTTTTCGATAATGCCCAATTGTGTGCCATCATGGATGCGGTGTCCACTCGCGGCAGCGCCTTGCACTTGATGGGGCTGGTTTCCGACGGCGGGGTCCACAGTCAGTTGACCCATCTGGCGGCCCTGTTGGAAATGGCCGCAGGTAGAGGGCTCGAGAGGGTTTACGTGCATGCCATTCTTGACGGGCGGGACACACCGCCGGACAGCGGCGCCGGTTATTTGCGGGCGTTGCAGGCTCGAATCCGGCAGGTTGGCAAGGGGCAAATCGCCTCGGTTTGCGGCCGCTACTTCGCCATGGACCGGGACCAACGCTGGGACCGCGTGGAAAAGGCCTATCGGCTTTACACCACAGGGGAAGGCAGTACCCACACCGATCCGGTTTCCGCTGTGGAATCGGCCTATGGTCGTGGAGAGACGGATGAATTCATTACGCCGACGGCTATGGTTGATACGAACGATTCCCCCGTTGGGTGCGTATCCGACGGCGACGGAATCATTTTCTTCAATTTTCGGGCGGATCGTGCCCGGGAAATCACCCGGGCATTTACAGACCCGTCTTTCGACGGCTTCCAGCGTCCGGGGATGGTGAAACTGGCTGGCTACACCACGATGACCCTGTATGATGCATCCTTTGACCTGCCCATGGCGTTTGCCCCCGTGCATCTTGAGATGATTCTGGGAGAGGTGATCAGCCGTCACGGCCTGCGCCAGTTGCGCATCGCCGAAACCGAGAAGTATGCCCATGTGACCTATTTCTTTAATGGCGGTGAAGAGGCCGCTTTTGAAAATGAGGACCGATGCCTGATTCCTTCTCCACGGGATGTGGCCACCTACGATCAGAAACCTGAAATGAGCGCACCCCAGGTGGCCGAGGAAGTCATCGCCCGCCTGGATTCGGGCCGGTACGACCTGATCGTTCTGAATTTTGCCAATATGGACATGGTGGGACACACCGGCGTGCTGGAAGCCGCCGTTTCGGCCTGTGAAGTCGTGGACAAAAGCCTGGGGCAGGTACTGGAAGTACTGCTGGCCCGTGGCGGCAGTGCCTTGATCACCGCCGACCACGGCAATTCTGAAAAGATGGCCGGACCGGACGGCAAACCCCACACGGCCCATACCACCAATCCGGTGCGGCTGCTGCTGGTGGATGACAGCCGTAAAACGGCCGGATTGAATCCGGGGCGGCTGGGCGATATCGCTCCCACCTTGCTGGCGCTGATGGGACTGGATCAACCGGAGCAGATGACCGGACGAAGCCTGCTGCAATAATGGGGGGCCCAGAAACGCCGATATCTGCGTTACGCTTCATCCTTCGTGATAACGGCGTTCCTGGGAAACTTTAAGAAAATGGACTTCTGGCCCGCTTTGTCAATATTGAAAGCCGGCTCGATTACGATATTCAGCCGTCGGACACGGTGATGTCCACATTCAGTTCGTCGGCTACGTCGGTCAGGCCTTTTTCCAGCGGAGCCATATCCGTACCGTTGGGGATCTGAACGAGGATATCCATGACATACATGGTCGTCCCACTTTCCGGCGAGGGTTTGACCGTGGATTTGAGATTGACGATGTTGACCTGTGTTTTGGCCAGAAAGCGGCTTACCTTGTAGACGATTCCGGCCTGGTCGAGGCCTTCCACGTGGAGTGATTGCGTGAAAAATCCGTGTTCCGGCTGGGTTTCACGTTTTTCAAGCGGCCGCAGAAAGGCGGAGATGGATTTCTCCTGTTCCAGCCGCCGGCAGGCCTTGGTCAAGGTCTCTTGGCTTCCTTCCAAAGCGGTGGTGAACAACAGGATCAGGGTGAATTCACCCGCCAGCAGTGTCATGGAGGTGTTCTCCAGATTGCAGCCGTTTTCGTACAGGACTTCGGTGACGTCTGCGGCGATACCTGGCCGATCTTTGCCGAAAGCGGTCATGATAAAATGTTGTTTCATGAAGGCTCCTTTCCGATGCATGTAAATGTCTGATAAAATGTCCTCACCGTCAAACTCCGGTCCCAATCATTTTTTTCATCGTGCCATGGACAGTGCATTGCGCATCCTGGCCAGGCGGGATCATACCAGCCGGGAGCTGGCCTTGAAACTGAGGCGCAAAGGGATCGGGCCTACCGCTATCGATGCGGTGATCGAACGGTGCCTTGAGCTGGGCTATCTTGACGATGCGCGTACTGCCGAGATCATGGCCGGCCATTTGGTGTCCAGGGGCTACGGCCCCTTGCGAATTCGGCAGACGCTTTGCCAGAAAGGGCTGAATGACGCCCTGGTCGAGCATGCCCTGAAAATTCACAGTGACATACAAATCCAGGCCGACCACGCCCGACGCATGCTGGACAAGCGCAGTGCCCATCTGAGCCGTGAACCCGATGACGTCAGGCGCCGCCAAAAAGCTTTTCGCTATCTCGCCGACAGGGGATTTTCTGCGGATACCATTCGTCGCGTGATTGATGATCGGTACCCGTAAAAAGCTTTTCCGGGCCAGGTGTTGTCGATTTCCCACAAGGAAGAAAGCCACCTGCATTTTCCACTGAGGGCTATGAATGGCGAAAAGCTTTTTATATTTGGTTTTTTTATGATACGTCGGGCCATTCGACACCTTTGCCATAAGCCTTCAAATACAGTGAAAAAAGGAGTTTCCCGGATTTCCTATTCGTTCCCCACTTTCAGTTTCTTGTCAAGTGTGTTTTTTCGGCCTCAGCCGCCTGTCTAAACTGGATTTGCCGATAAATAAGTAAGGTGTTTAAATGTATAACTATTTAAAGTGATAAGGCAAAAATAACCTCCCTGAGGAATAATGGCTTTTTATGGAAGCTGCTGGAATGATGATATCATCCAGAATTATTTACCAACAAGGAGGTTATTATGGAAACTATGCACTATGTTGGACTTGATATCCACAAAAAAATCATCGCTTTTTGTATTAAAACT
>PDWJ01004960.1_pt1 | contig 11277 bp, 13 predicted proteins | sample 1430881 | NCBI WGS metagenome assembly PDWJ01 (sample SAMN01162460, study PRJNA174530) | Oral metagenome, whole genome shotgun sequencing project. | biome: Marine environment; feature: Marine mammal; material: Swab sample of the gingival sulcus; isolation source: swab sample of gingival sulcus... | reverse complement strand
TTTGGCTTTGGGTTATTTCAATTTATCACCAGACCATTGATTGGCTTATTTTTAAATCATTCACTCGACTTTAGCTATTTTTGGAGCGATATCTTTAGCTTGGGCTATTTAGTTCCGCTAGTACTTTTGAAATTTTACAATGGCAAATTAGGCATAAAAAACAGTTTTTCAAAGTGGTTTTTTTATGTTTTTTACCCAATGCATTTGGCGGTAATTGGCGTAGTGAGATTTATCTTAATAGAAAATTAGATTCGGTCAGGAAAAATGACAACGTAAGCGATTGTCAGAAGTACTTACAGTCTGTGCGACGGAAGTTTGTTTTTTGCTAAGTCGGCACAAAACTGTTTGTAATCGACACTTTCGAAATAGCTGTTGTTTCGAGTGCAGTCGAAATAACTCGGGGGTTAAAAATGTAATAATAGAATAGCGAAATTATTATTTTATTATTTTGGAATAACTAACGGTTTTCCAGAGACAGGGTCTTTAATAACAACGCAGTCAATACCGTAAACTGCTTTAATTGTTTGCGGGTTAATGATTTCTTCTGGTACACCTTTCGAAAATATTCGCCCATTTTCCATTGCAATGATATAATCAGCATAGCGTGAAGATGCATTTAAATCGTGTAAAACCATCACGATGGTTGTCTTGTGGGTTTCGTTTAAGCGTTTTAATAAGTCCAGTATTTCTACTTGGTATGCAATATCTAAAAAAGTGGTTGGCTCGTCTAGCAGTAAAATATCGCTTTCTTGAGCAAGTGCCATCGCGAGCCAGACTCTTTGTTTTTGACCACCAGATAGTTCATCGACATTTTTATTGGCAAGATCTGTAATATTTACTATTTCCATTGCTTTTTTGATGACGGCTATGTCGTTATCTGATAAGCCACTTAAAAAATGCATATAGGGGAAACGCCCCCTTGAAACGAGATCGGCAACTTTTATGCCTTCAGGTGCATTAGAAAATTGTGATAAAAGACCGATAATTTTAGCTAGTTCTTTTCTACGATAATTGAGAATTGATTTTTGATCAAGGATGACTTGCCCTTTCATAGGTGTGAGAATGCGGCAAAAAGTTTTCAATAGTGTACTTTTTCCAGAGCCGTTTTTTCCTATTATTACTGTTATTTTGTTTTTAGGGATTACAATATCAATGTTAGTTATGACGGCTTTTTCTCTGTATCCAGCCGAGAGATGTGAAGTTTTTAAATTGTGATAAGTTGTCATATCAGATTACCTCTTTTATTGTGACTATTCAGTCGAGAGAAATGGTGTTATGTCATTTCGACCAACGTGGAGAGATCCCGATTGCGACTTCGCCTTCACTTGAAATTGACTGACTAGTTACCTTTGATTTAGCTTAAATAATAAGATTAACAGATAAGGTGCACCTAAAATACCAGTTATAATGCCAACTGGGTATTTATATAAAAAAGCATATTGACCGACGAAATCAGCGATTAATACTAGTAATGCGCCAATAAGTGCTGAAGACAACACATTACTGTTGCCTTTGCCAGCTAGTTTTGACGCGATAGGACCTGATAAAAATGCAATTGAGGCAATTGGACCAGATACCGAAGTAGCAAAAGATGCTGCCAATATTGAAACGATTATAAGAATAATTCTTGTTTTTGCAACAGGCAATCCAATTGCTAGAGCTTGTTCTCTTTGTAATTGAATAATGAGTAGGTGTTTACGCATTAACAGCAAAATAACGGTTGATAGTATCACTACGACCGCAAGGCTCGGCAATTTGTCAAGTTGAATACCATTTAGACTGCCGCTTAACCACCTTAGTGCTTTAGGCACGTCGTGTTCGTTTGCTCTTAAAATTATAAATGACAAGACGGCGTTTAGTAGCGCTTGTACAGCAATGCCGATTAGTATTAGTTTTGAATTAGAATAACCACTAATATTAGATAACGCATATATAATAAATGAAACGATTAAAGCCGTAATGACGGCAATAATAGGAACAATTATTCCGCTTAAATTTAGTATTAAAATGCAAAATACTGCAGAAACAGATGCCCCAGCAGTTACGCCAATAACATCTGGACTAGCGAGGGGATTACCCAACAATTTTTGAAAAGTGTTGCCAGATATAGCAAAGGCACAGCCACAAAGTAACGCACCTATAAGACGAGGAAGACGCAGTTTTTTTATGGTAAATGTTGCCCCTGAAATATTTTGTCCTGCTAAAACATTAATAACTGTTTTTAATGAATAGGTGGTTCTTCCATATGTCATTATAAGAACTGAAAAGACTAAAATAAAAAATATAATCAGACTAATCATTGCGTAGTAGCGTCTTTTTCTAACTATAAAGCCTTTATGGATAGGGTCGCATTTGGCGTTTTTCATAATGAAGCGACCTTGACCTTTCTGATAATGACAATAAAGATTGGTGCACCGATTAGCGCAGTTACAATGCCACATTCTAATTCGGCAGGGCTGCCGACAAGTCGTCCAATAATATCTGCAATCAAAAGTAAGCAAGCGCCACCTATGATAGAATAAGGAATTATTTTTCTTAAATCAGGGCCTAGTAATGCTCTCATAAAATGCGGAACAACTAAGCCGACAAAAGCAATCGGGCCAGCCAGTGCGGTTGTTGAAGCAGATAATAAGACTGCAGCTAGTGAAGAAACAATTCTGACAAACCCGATATTGACACCAAGTGAAGAGGCGGTTTCATCGCCTAAAACTAATGCATTTAAACTTGAACTCATTAAAATACTAGTAATAGCACCAACTAAAAAATAAGGCGTAAGTGCTAATATATCTTGCCAATTAGCACCACCAATTCCGCCTGCTTGCCAAAATCTAAATCTATTCATTGCGTGTATATTGGGAAGCATAATAAAAGAAACAAAAGCGGAGAGCATTATTGTTACGATGGCTCCCGATAAAGAAAGTTTTAAGGGGGTAATACCGCCACTATTGATAGACGCTAGTAGATAAACAAATGTTGCAGTAACAATTGCCCCCAAAAAAGCAATCCAAATATATTGTGTTTTTGTTTGGATATCAAAAAAAACAATACCAATTATAACAGCTAAAGCGGCGCCGGTATTAATGCCAAGTATACTGGGATCGGCTATCGGATTTCTCGTTATCGATTGCATAACAGCGCCTGAAATGGCAAGCGATGCCCCTGCTATAATACCGAGAATTGTGCGCGGTATTCTGGCAACAATGACGTTGTAGGTATATTCACCATAATTTAAGCCAATAATTGCTTTAAAAACATCTAAATAGTCTACAGATTTTGATCCGTAGACTATAGATGCTATTATACAGATAAGCAATAATAATATATTGATAATGCTAATGGAAACGAGTTTTTTCATTTAATTTTCTTTTGGGCATTATCAAGAAGGTCAAGATATTCGTCTATTACCCAAGGAATTGAAAGAATTGAAGGAGTACAAGCACCTGCTAGTTCAGATTCGCTATCTACTAGCACAACAGCTCCATTTTTAATTGCTGGGATTGTAGACATCAAGTCATCTTTTTGTAATGCATCCAGTAAGTCTTTGTTACCATAGACAACCATCATATCGACATCGGCTAATTTATCTACATTTTCACGACTCATCAAAACATAAAAATCTTCTGATGTTTCGGCTAAGTCGTAGACGCTTTGCGGAAAAGATAGTCCTAAATCAAGTAAATAATTTGCTCTTGAATCGGTCGGCAGGTAAACATAAAAAGTGCTAAAATCATCAGCGTTGATCCAACAAAAAGCAGTATTTACACCTTTTAAATTAGGGTACTTAGCAGTTTTTTCTTTAATTATAGCTTCTACTTCTTTGACTTTTGCTTCGCCTTCTTTTTTCATGCCCATACCGCTAGCATTGAAGATCGTTTGTTCTCGCCAATGTGTTTGCCATGGCTTTTCAGGATATGCGACGACTGGTGCTATTTCGCTAAGTAGTTGATAGTCTTCTTCAGTAATACCTGAAAAGGAAGCAAGTATTACATCTGGGTTAGCATCGTTAATCGCCTCGAAATCTAGTGCAGTTGTATCGTTAAATACGTTTGGGTTTTCTTCGCCGAGCGCTTTAAAAGCGGCATCTGCCCATAAATGCAAGTGGTTTTCCGTTTCTTTGCCGTAGTTAGATGCTGATATACCAACTGGTACAACACCTAGTGCTAGCGGCGTATCGCCGTTTTCCCAACCGATTGTTGCAATTCTCTGCGGTTTTTCATTAAGAGTTATTTCACCAAGTGCATGCTTTATGGTTAAAGGATACATGCTGTCATTAGTGGTGGTTTCAGCTGTCGTTTCTGAAGATGGAGCAATTGTTGTTTCACTTTGTTTTGCGGCAGTTGTCTCAGTAGCTGTATCTTGTGTGGCGCAACCACCTAGTACTAAAATAAAAATAGCAATTAAAGAGATGATTGACATTAGTTTTCTTTTCATTTTTTGTCTCCTTGTGTTTTTGTGCAAGCTAAACCTAATCTTTTAATTTTTTCTCAGACACCTTCATATTAACAAGTTGACTGCAAATTGTCAATAATAATAATTATCAAATAATAAAACTAGGGGGGATTTGTGCACTATATGAATATTTCGAGATAAAGAAAATGATCTTTGGCAGTATAATTTATTAGCCAATAGCAGGAAAAGTGTAACTGTTCAGTCAAATTGTCATTTCGAGTGAAGGTGTAGCCGTAATCGACAAATCTCGGGGTTTGAATGCAATCTTTCCTTTTTGTACAATATATGGTACAATAATAACAACAATTTGATGGGAGGTAGATTAGATGATTGCTGTTAATTATTCAACAATAAGAAGAAATTTAAAAGACTATTGTGATAAAGCAACTGATAATAATGAAACAGTTATTGTCACTAGAAAAGGCGAAAAAAACGTTGTGATCATTAGCCTTGATAAATATAATGACATTACAAAAGCTGCCCGCAATGCTGAATACATAGACATGATTGATCGCAGTATTGAACAAATTAAGCAAGGTCGCGTCGTTAAAAAAACAATGGCTGAACTAGAGGCGATGGCTGATGAGTAATTTGATTTTTTCTGATAAAGCGTGGGATGATTATCTTTATTGGCAAGTGACTGATAAAAGTTTACTGCGCAAAATTAATCAATTATTCAAAGATATACAGCGCAATGGGCATGACGGCATTGGCAAGCCAGAAGCGTTAAAGTATCGCAAAGCATGGAGCAGAAGAATCAATCGTGAACATCGCTTAGTGTACATTATTAGCGACAATGGTGATGTTTATATTTTATTGTTAAAAGGGCACTATGAAGAATAATATACGCACTTGTTTTGATTATTTTTTATTGATAATATGTAACTGTTCAGTTAAAAAGCATAACATAGTTGTCATCTCGACTGTAGCGTAGCGGAATGGAGAGATCTCGCTTTTAAAACCTGAGATTTCTCGACTCTCGAAATGACAGCGCTTGACTGAACAGTTGCTATTTTAGTTACAAGATAGAAAGGTAGTTATGAAAAAGTATAAAATTGAAAGAAATTCGGTACAAGAAACGCTGCTGATACCGCTTTATGGTAGAAAATTGGCAGCCCAAATGTACCCCGATTTGTTTGCCGATCAGGCTGCAGTAGAACTGTGGTCGAAAATTGATTATGACATGGTAAAGCAATCGAAAATCAAATTAAAAATTGGTGCCATTATGGCGGGCACTAGGCAGTACGATTTGGCAGCGGTTTGTCGAAATTACTTGGCAGACAATCCGCAGGCGTCGGTTGTCAATATGGGCTGTGGGCTAGACACCACTTTTTATCAAGTCGCCAATGGTCGGGCGCGCGGTTATAACTTAGATTTTCAAGATGTCATCGATGTGCGCAATCAACTATTACCTGCGCGTGAACTTGAAAATAATATCGTTGCCGATTTAACCGATTACAGCTGGTTTGACAAAATTGATTTTGACCCAGCTAAAGGTGCTGTTTTCTTTGCATCAGGTGTTTTTTATTACTTTAAAAAAGAGGCGGTACGCGACTTATTTGTCAATATGGCAGCAGCGTTCCCCGGTGCTAAATTGGTATTTGATGCCACCAACGCCAAGGGTCTAAAAAAGATGTTAAAAACGTGGTTGGGGTCACTTAATATGACCGAAGTTGGTGCCTATTTTAGCATTGAAAACGAAGCCGAACTAAAAGCTTGGAGCGATAAATTTAAAAGTGTGACGCGCAAAGGTTATATGACAGGTTATCGCCCACTCGATAAGCGCTACGGCTTTTTGGCAAATATGCTCTTTAACCATGTCGATAATGCTAAGTTAGGCAGTATTATTGAAATAGACTTTGCTAAATAAGGTCAAAAGGAGCAACAAATGACTGAACGGCATTATCAAAAATTAGTGCAAAAACAGCGAGATTATTTTAATACGGGCGCAACGCAATTGGTGCAATATAGACTAGATGCTCTAAAAAAGCTAAAAGCAGCCGTTATAGCCTATCAATCTAAAGGTGTAGAGGCACTGCAAAAAGACTTGGCAAAGTCTGAATTTGAAACCTATTTGGGTGAATGGGGCGTTGTATTATCAGAGATTAACACACATATTAAACAACTTAAAAAGTGGGCAAGACAAAAGCGTGTAAAAACACCACTGTTTTTAAGGCCTTCGTACAGTAAAATCATTTATGAGCCCTATGGTGTTTCACTTATTTTAGCACCGTGGAATTATCCTTTTCAATTGGCAATTTTGCCCTTAATTGGGGCGATATCGGCAGGTAACACCGCTATTATTAAGCCATCTGAACTGGCGCCGCACACCGCAAAGCTGTTAGTTGAGCTCATTAGTGAGACATTTGATGAAGCCTATGTCGCTATTGTTGAAGGTGGTGTGGCAGAGACGACCGCTTTATTAAAGCAGCGCTTTGACTTTATATTTTTTACGGGGTCAACCCATGTTGGTAAAATTATTGCACATGCGGCTGCCGAACACTTAACGCCAGTCGTCTTAGAACTTGGCGGCAAAAGTCCAGCTATTCTCGACAAAGACATTGCAATGAAGGTTGCAGTTAGGCGCTTGGCAATGGCAAAAATATCAAACTGTGGTCAAGTATGTGTTGCTCCCGATTATGTGGTTGTAGCAAAGGATAGCAAAGCCGAATTTATTGAAGTTTTTAAAGCAGTTGTGCGCGAATTCTTCCCAACAGGCAGTTTAGATGATGTAATTACCTATCAAACAATGACCAGAATTATCAATCAAAGAAATTTTAAGCGCTTACAAAGTTTAATTGAAGGTGAAAACATCATTTGGGGTGGCAAAGCATTTGAAGCTGAGCTAAAATTTCAGCCGACTTTAATCGACAGCGGCGATGTGGCAGATTACTTGAATCATAAAAGACAAAAAACGGCAATTTTACAAGAAGAAATATTTGGGCCGTTTTTGCCAGTACTGACTTACGAAAACATCAATGACGTGATAAAGTATGTCAATGCAGGTGAAAAGCCATTGGCGCTATACTTTTATAGCAATCATAAAACAAATATCGATAAAGTATTAAACAGCATTTCTTTTGGCGGCGGTTGCATTAATGACAGTATGATGCATTTGGCAAATGATCATTTGCCCTTTGGTGGGGTTGGCCAATCAGGGCAGGGCGCTTATCACGGCAAAACGAGCTTTTTAACCTTTTCACACGCCAAGAGCATGCTTTATTCAACGACGCTATTCGATTTAGCGGTTAAATATATGCCGTATACAGCTAAAAAACTAAATTTTTTAAAAAAGATTTTTAAATAGCATTGAATTTTGTTGTAGTTATACTTAAACTAATAATGTAAATGAAAAATATTCTCATTTAACAACAAGTCAGAACTTAATCGTTCGCACTGTCATTTCGACCGTAGTGGAGAAATCTCGGTTTTGACTTTTGTTTTAAGGTCTTAAGCTTTTGGTTTTAAGATTTTGCTTTCAACTTTAAGCTTTCCACTTTCAACTTTTCTGTCATCTCGACTGGAGCGTTAGCGAAATGGAGAGATCTCAGGGTTTAAAGGAGGTAACATGGCAATTATTATTATAGTATTAATTGTAGTATCAAGCTTAACCAATATGGTGGCAGATGTCTTTTTAGTATCGGGGAAAGACCACACGATAAAAAATCAACCGCCTGCTGAAATAGCCAAAAACACACCGGATAACCACCTTTATATATCGGGTATGCTTGGTCTTGTTTCACTTTCTTTTTGGATGGGTGTGCTCTACTTTTTGTCTTATTTAAAAGGCACGGGCGGTATGTTGGCAATGCTCTTTTACGCTGCCTATATTGGCTGCATTATGGTGTTTCACGTCTTTTGTTCAAATGTCTTCTTACTTGCTAAACACAGTCAAATAGAAGAAAAAAAACTAGAATCAATTTTTAAGTTTTATATGTTTATGTGTGTGATAACGTCTTTGTTATATACAGGCACCATGTTTTATTTAGGGCTTAGTGGCGCGTTAAAGATGAACATCATCCATTATTTGACATTGCCGTTTTGTTCGACGATAATCATTCAATTTATCTTGGGTAAGCTAATTAAAATAAAATACTTTGAATCAATCGCAGGCACATTTAGCATGTTGGTGGCAATGTTGTCTACTATACATATTATGGTTAGTAATTTCAATATTCTGTAGATTTATCGCAATTAGTTAGTACATTTTGTCATTTCGAGTATAGTTGAGAAATCTCGGGTTAAATAGCAAAATCTCTCCATTTTACTAGCATTTCATGGTATTGTATTTGCGACTAAACAACTGTGATTTAATTAAATTTTTACGGAGGGCAATCATGAATAAATCACTAATTGATGTAATGCTCACCAGAAAATCGGTGCGTACTTACGCCAATAAACAGCTTAGCAGTGAACAATTAAGTGCGATAAAAAACTATCTTGCTAATAGAGACAATTACGCGTCTGTCTTTGGCAGTGCTATCAGAATAGAACTGCTTGAACACGGTAATGTCGACACCAGAAACGCTATAAAAAACGCACCCGTATATGTTGTCGTCGTCATAAAAAACGATCATCAGTCGCTAATTGATGCTGGCTTTATATTTGAACGCTTTGTGCTCTTTATTGAACAATTGGGCTTGGCGACTTGCTATTTAAACAGTGGCTTTCAAAGAGCATCTGTTCAATTGGCGCAGCCTTTAAAAGCAGATGAAGTCATGGTGTTGGCATCACCAATTGGCTTTGCCAGTGATAGAAAGTCGTTTATTGAAAAGGGTGGCCGCTTGTTTTTAAGGGCTGGTAAGCGTAAGCCAATTGATCAAATTTTTTATCAAAATGAAATCAATAAGCCAATTGAAAATGATGATATTAGAAAAAAACTAGAATATGTCAGGTGGGCGCCAAGTGCTGTCAATGCACAGCCTTGGCGTATTGTATTAGACAATCAAAAAGCGCATTTTTATATCAATAAAAAAGAAGTCGACCAAAAACGGGGTGATTTTAATATTCATATATTAGATATTGGCATTGCCATTTGCCATTATGCGCTCGTCTTTGACAAAAATAAATTTTATGTTGATGAAACGGCAAAAACTTATCCAGAGATGACTTATATGATAACAGTGCAATAGGTAAAAAAATGCTATTTATCTAACCAAATGGCCAGTTCGCTTAGGGCAACTTGCTTTATTAAATAAGGCTGGTTAGATGCAACTGTACACTTTTGTATTTCACTTAAAAGTTCGCTTAAACTTAGCATGGCAACATCTGACTTTTTTATATTAGATAGATTGGCAATATAGCCCCACATATGTTGCAAGACATTTAATATCGCCCCACTACTTGGCCTTTTTAACAGTTCGTCACTGATTAGTTGACAGAGCTCAGCGAAGTATTGCGGGCTTTTGTTATGGGCAACTTGCTTGCCAATGTTTTTATAAAGTTCAATATTTCGCGCCATAATGGCGTATTTGTGGTGCGTCCATAGTGCAACGGCGTTTTGCGGTAGGTTAATTCTAGCAAGGCACTGTTTTTGATAGGCGCCTTTTAGCGTTTTATATTGCTGTTCAATGCGCTCTGGGCAGTTAATACCTAGTAGTTTTGCGCTGCTGTTTTGCCAATCGGGGGCATCAAAAAGTGTACGCAGTTTTAATTCAGCATCAATAAGTTGCATTCTATGTTTAACGAATTGGTTTTCATTAGTATTTTTTTCTAATTCTTGATATTCAGTTGTTAAATCAGTGCTGCTAAAATAAGCCGGACTAACCTGCCAAATTGTCATATTTCACCACATTGTTATACTGATTTTAAATACATTATTCTTGTTTAATTATAAGCAATTTTTTGCGTTGTGTGAACAGTTCGTCGAAAATTTATGTACTGTTTTTTTTGCTCCATTGTGATATGATTGTAGTACTAGGTGTGTTAAAGAGGTAAATGCCATGACAGAAGATGTTAGATGGTTACAACGGTTTGATAGTTTTAAGCGGGCACTTACAAGTTTAGATCAGGCAATTGAACTGTATCATCAAAGAGAATTAAGCCTACTTGAAAAGCATGGGGTTATTCTATTATTTAATTCAACTCACGAATTAGCCTGGAAAACATTAAAAGATTTTTTTGAATCGCGTGGCAACAGTCAAATATATGGTTCAAAAGATGCAACGCGCGCTGCTTTTAATGAGGGATTAATTGAAGATGGTCAAGTCTTTATGGATATGATTGTAAGCAGAAATCGCAGTAGCCATACTTATGATGAAACAACTGCAAATGATATTTTTGATGCAATTATCAATCAATATTACTCAGCATTTAAAGCACTTAGTGCAAAGCTAACAGAACTGGCAGAGCAAAAATGATAAAATACGGCATAAAAACAGGTGATTGGCAAGGCATTATCAAGGCCATAACAAAGTGTATTCGGGTAGAAGGCATTTGTCTATTTGGCTCGCGGGCACTCAGTAAGCATCACACAGGCTCTGATATTGATTTAGCACTTTACGGTAAGAATATTAGCTTTGCTGATGTTAATCATATCTACATGCGACTAGACGAATTAAATTTACCTTATAAGTTTGATATCGTGGTTTATGACAATATTGAGCAAGTCAATCTAAAGTCGCATATTGAACGTGTCGGCGTTATTTTATATAGTAATAATTAGCTTAATCATTACAAATAACAGCTTGATAACCCAGTTTATCAAGCAAATTTAAGTCTGTTTTGGTAGTAATACCAGAAGTCGTCAGCATATCGCCCGAAATTGCGGCGTTTGCACCAGACTGAAAACAGCCCTCGCCCTTATCAGGTAGCAAGCCGCGACCGCCA
>PDWJ01004959.1_pt1 | contig 11282 bp, 10 predicted proteins | sample 1430881 | NCBI WGS metagenome assembly PDWJ01 (sample SAMN01162460, study PRJNA174530) | Oral metagenome, whole genome shotgun sequencing project. | biome: Marine environment; feature: Marine mammal; material: Swab sample of the gingival sulcus; isolation source: swab sample of gingival sulcus... | reverse complement strand
TTATCAATAATTGTCCATAAATATGTAAGATCATCACCATCTTCATCCAAGGCGGTTCCTTGAAGCTGACACAGCTCGCCGGTCTCACAGGAAGAGTCCTCTCCGGCATCGACAACGGGCGGATGTATAGCAAAAAGGGCAATTATTTCTACAATATCTGAATTTGAATACTGGTCATTACTCACGGTAAGCTTGACAACATATTTTCCGGTACAATCGGGATGAAATACTGCATGTACAGAATCAGCATCTATTATATCGCTGCTTGTCAAAGAACTTTCTTCGGGACATAGTTTAAGTTCCCAACAATAATCAAGACTACTGCCGTTAGGATCATAGCTTGCGGAACCGTCAAGAGTAACATCTGTATTAACCTGAACAGATCTATTGGGACCTCCATCAGCTACAGGGCTATTGGATTCAGCCCTGACCCTGATGGTATCCGAACCGCTTCCAAGACCGGAAACAACCTCCAGTTCCAAAATATAATCACCGGCTGCATCTGGCCTGAATTTTGCCTCTTTACTTGCAGCACCCTGAATAGAATCATCTGAAAGACTGCTTTCCTGAGGAATTGTCTTAAAACTCCATCTGTAATAAATATCCGCACCCCGCGGGACCTCAACCCTGACTTCGGACAAGACAGCAAGTGTGCCCTTCTCAACGGTAATATCATTACCTGCGTCAACAATGAGGGGAAAGCCTGTCATATCAGGATCCTTACAGGAAAATATGACAATTACAAATGGAATCAATACATACAGTCTTCTAAAAAACATAGTCCAAAATATACCACAAAATTTTTATTTTTCTTAAAAAATCAGGAATTCTCTTTATCAAGTACCTCTTCTTTAATATCATCTTCAAATTTATTACACATATCAGCTGAATCAAGCTGATCAAAGGGTTTTTCCCACCATTTGCTTTCAAGGAGCTTTTCAATCTTTTCCGGTGAAAATCTGTAACGTATAACACGGGCAGGGTTACCAACAACAACCGCGTACGGCGGAATGTTCTTATTTACAACAGCCCCTGCAGCTATTACAGCACCATGGCCTATACTGGTTACAGCAGGCATTATAATCGCGTTATGCCCCATCCAGACATCAGAACCTATCTCCAGAGGGATATATTCAATTGGATCTTCTGCAATCTCTTTATTCATCTTGGGGTTATAAAAAAGCGCGTGTGTTGACTTATATTCCATTGGATGGTTTCTGTTCATTCCCCGGACAGAACCCGCAAATGAGCAGTAACGGCCTATAGTGGTGTGTCTGTCAAACGCATAGGGAACAAAACAACCACCCATACTGTACTCGCCAATCTCAACATCCCAATATTTAATGAAGATCTCCCTGAGTGTATGATAATTAAACTCGGAAGCGTCAATCTTATGGGCCATCTTAAGCATGGAATTTCTTATAAATCTGCGATTACTTCCGTACATCCTGACAATTAATTTGCGTAATAGTTTTTTTCCCATATTAACTCCGATTTTTTTTATTTTCCAAGAGATAATTTTTTTATTATCCCCTGTTTAACCCACGAAAAGGCAGAAACCTTAAATATATGACAAATACCGAAATAAACTACAAAACCGACTGCGGTCTGACAAAGAAGAAGAAGAATCTGATGCTCGAAGTTTATCATGGAAAACAGGTATACAGAAGCCCCCATAAATGAGGAGATTGCCAGATATGGAAGAAGATCCTTTAACTGCATCAAAAATGAATAATTTAAAAGTTTTTTGTTATAGAAAGAGTTAAGATAGAAGTTTAAAACTGCTATAACGATCTGACCGTAAATTAAAAAATCTATACCAAACCGCCAGCCAATAAAAACATTTATTGATATCAAAATTTTCTTAACAATCTCAAGTCTCAGATAAAGATCAGATTTGCCAAATGCAACAAGAATATTCATATTTATCTGTTGTAAGGGTTCAAAAAAGCCCACAACACATAGAAGCTGAAGATATGGAACACATGGAAGCCATTTCTCGGTCAGAAGGACATGCACCAAAGGTTTGGCAACAGCAGCAAGGCCAACCATAATCGGGAAATTAACAAATGCAAGCATCTTTATAGCTTTCTTCGTTATGGCTCTAACACGCTCAGGATCATCCTGTATAGAAGAAAAAGTAGGCACAACAACCCTGGAAACAAGTCTGCCAAGAGTTTTTGAAGGAAGCTGCTGAAACTGATTTCCTCTTGTGTAATAACCTAGCGTGGCAGGAGAAAAAAGCTTTCCTATAACAATTAAATAAATATTATCAAAAACCGTAGCTAAAAGCCCTGATGCAAGCATCTTAAGACCAAAACCGGAAAGATCTTTTATGGACTGAATGCTGAACTTAAATGAAGGTATCCATATTTTTCTGGTCCATAAAAGTATTGTAATTATGAGTGATGTAAGGATCTGTTGAAAAACAAGGCTCCATACCCCAAAACCATTTTTTGCAAGGATTATACCGATAATCCCTGATATAATTATAGATATTATTGTTAATCTTGTCTGAGTCTTGAAATCTATATTTCTTATAAGAATTGCATTTTGAACAACAAAAAAACCGTTAAGAATTATTACCGTCGACATAACCCTTAAAAGTGATTTAAATAAGGGCTGTTCAAGGAATCTCGCGGCAGCGGGGGCTATCAGATATAAACAGATAACCATTATAATGCTTATTGCCAGGTTTAGAAAGAATACCGAACTCTTATCCTCTTCTGTTATATCCTTCTTTTGAATCAAGGCAAGAGCAAATCCGCCGTCGACAAAAACCTGTGCAACCATGATAAAGATGGTAAGCATACCCATTAACCCGAATTCTTCAGGAAGAAGAAGTCTTGCAAGAATTATCCCAAAGAGAAAGCGTATACCCTGCTGGCCGAAAGCATCAATGAAGCTCCAGCCTAATCCGCTAAGGACTTTACTTTTCAAATCTTTATTAGCCACAATGTTTCCTTATCTCTTTCTATTAATAAATCTTCGAAATGAGTGAAGCCAAAAATAAGCCCCGCAGCAGATCAAACGAAACTCGGTAAAACTCATATCCGGAGAAACGCTGAACCGCCCAAGAAGAACAGAATCTTCATCTTTTTTATTAAGCCGTGATTCAAGAGAATATATTTTTCTATAACCTGAATCTATTGCTTTTCGAATGACCTTTTCATTAAAAATTCCGTGAGGCAGGGCTATTTCATCTACTGTTTTGCCAAGAAGCTGCTCAAGGAACCTTTTTGATTCTATTAGTTCCTTCTCAAGTTCATTATCAGATATTTCAGCCAATTTTAAATGATTATTTGTATGAGACCCTATTGAAATAAAATCTGACTGAACATTTATAATTTCTTCAGAGGTCATCATAACCTCATTATAGTCTTCATGTTCTTCAGAAATATCCCAGCCCGGGCGTTTACCCAAATATCCGGGAACAATAAAAAAAGCAGCGGGGATCCTGCAGCTGTTTATTATATCTGCAGCATTATCAATAAGATTTCTGAAACCGTCATCAAATGTAACAAATACATCAGGCCTGTTTTTATTTTTCAGGATCTTCTCAATATGTTTCATTTGTCTGCCAAAGCCGACCCGCTGCTCCGGTTTTACCCCATGGTAACAGAGAACTACCTGCCTTTTTCTAAAAACGATACCTGAGAATGTTAAAATCCTGATAACACCCGCTATAACCAGATAAACAAAATTTACTATTGAGTTATCTTTTCCTAACCTTCTGCCCAAACAAAAACCTCACATTATGTAAACTAATCTATAACATCATCCAATTTTCTTTATAAATACAGCGGGGTTTCCTCCTACAACAGTTCCGGATTCTACATCCCTGGTAACCACACTGTTAGCACCTATAATACAGTTATCCCCTACTGTAACACCTTTAAGTATTACAGCATTCTGTCCAATCCAGCAGTTATTTCCTATCACAACAGGTTTTGAGATAAACCGTTTATTTTTTGTTACTTTTTCACCTAAAGGTTCAACCAGATGATCTGAATCTGTGATAAGAACATTTGATGCTGCTAAAACATAGTCTCCTATACTGACAGATACACCGGCATTGCACTGAAACCTGTAAAGGAAGGTACAATGGCTGCCGATTTTTATCTTTGGCACCCGGCCCTCTCCGGGCAATAGATCAGCTAATACCGCTCCGTCAGTGATTGATGTATAGGCACCTATAGAGCAAATTCCCGGATTATTTATATTTTTGGGCATGGTTATCACAACCCTTTTACCAAGAAAATTAAAACGCCTCTTCCACCTTATACGGGTAATAATTATCTTAAATAATCTGATTATCTTGTTTTTCATTACCGGTATTGATCCCACATCTCTTCAATAAAGTTATCATCTATGACAGAAGATGAAGGCTGCTGGTTAACAGCCGGAAAACCGCCGTAAGGGAGTCCTCTTCTTATGGTCATAAACCGATCTACATAAGAAAAGAATGCGGGATGATTCCATTCATCCATAGCGCCCATAAGTCTGGCCGCAAGCGCATACCCGGGCCAGCCTATAGCTGCCGTTCTGCGATAGGGAGTATCCCAGGCTGCGTCATCCCTGGTGTTATTTGTGGCATGACGGACACCCCATTCGGGCATACCAATATGTGCACTGTTATACCTCTGGCGGTGAGTAGATCTGCTGTCAGGATCCCAAGCGGGACTATTGGTTACATTAACCTCAGTCTGACTGACGATAAAGGTTTGAGAATCTTCACCAAAATAGGCCGTTGAACTTCCATCACCTCTTCCTATATTCATCATTTCAGAATCATTCAGCATAAGACCCGCAAAAACAATCGGCCACTTTCTTCCGCCAGAATGACCGCCGTCAGGCATCCAGTTATTGTTTCCTCCGGCTTTTATTACACCCCATGAATCTATTCCGAACTGAATATACCTTATAAGCAGATCCTTTTTTTCTTCCTCCGAAAAATCAAGCATAAGCATTAATGCCCCTATACTAACCTCGGTTGCAATTTCACGGCCGTAATCAGGCATATTATTCAAGGGGTGAATATATCTTCCATTCCATCCGCCCAGAAAATCTATCCAGGGACGTTCAAAATAATCTGCAACGGTATTAATATCCGGAGTTCTGGGTGTTTTGCTCAAATTAGGCAGAAGCTCCCATCTAAGCTGTGAAATATTGAAATCAATATTTTTATAAGATCCTGACCCCGAGTAGGGAGGCCTGAAAGCACCCTGTTCCGGAGGCTCACTTACTATAGTCAATACGGCAGCATCTGCAACCTGCGGCCGCACCCCGGCCTCAGGACGGCTTATTGTAGAAACAAGTGAATCACCGGCCCTCAGCAGAACAGGATTTTCCGCTGAAATCTGCTTTAAATTAGGTCTTGCAACGTTAGAACTTTCCCTGAATTCCAAAACATTTATCGAACTGTCAAAGGCCTGTGGAGAATTAGGTTTGGGATTAAGCATTGATCCATTTATAACCCTTCCTCCATCTTTTAAACTGGGAGGGTATATAGAAACAAGTTTTATCCCCTGCCCCGGATCAACAATCCAATAATCACCATTAGCATACTGACCTGAATAAACAATCCTATCAAAGGTCCATATAATTCCATGCTGTGAAAGGCTGTTTCCTTTTAGAATCTTTAGTCCTGAGGGATCAGAAAAAACGTTTACAGAAACGCCTAACATAAAAAATACAGATAATATTTTATAAAATAAATTTTTCATCTTGCTCCTCCTAAAAACCGCACGGATGCGGTTTTTTGTGTTGGGAGTTTGAAGTTCTGCTTCAAACTCCCAAATTAAAAACGGCAAGGAAGCCGTTTTTAATTCCTCTTCCTATGCAGCCGCATAAATTCGGTTATTTTTTTTAAGCGGATAATCCCATTGGTAAAGGCTTCCTATCATGGCTACACAGAGGTACCAAATCATCCAGATCTGTCCGAAGTATGAAACGGCGATGAAATTTATGGCATGCATAGCAAATGAAACGCCAATCATCCAATTAAAAAATGCATCATTCTTTTCAATTTTACTATCAACAATCCTTCCGCAATATATAAATGCTACTGCTATAAGTACAAAAAACAGAAATAGAGACAGAATACCGCCCCTTATGGCCTCCAGAATATACTGATTAGTGACATCATTATTGAAAACTCCCCAGGAATCTATATTGTTTACACCGAAAAGAAACCAGCTTTTCCAGTTTATGACCGCCTGATTAATCAGATTGAATCTATGCCAGCCGGTTGAGCCTCCGGTCAAATCTATCCTTGCAATTAGATGATATACCGGAGCCTTCATCACAAGTGATAAACCAATTATACCTAAAACAGCTAATAACAGAAAAACCCTCATATATTTTCTGAAACGAAACAAAAAAATACCAAAAAAGCAAAAAAATGTAGAAAGAATAGGTGTACTTGATGCTGAAAGTATAACAATTAAAAATATGCCGCCCATACTCATAACAAGAAAACCCTTTCGGCTTTGCTCTTGATAAAATTCAGCAAAAACAAAGGGTAATATTGAGGCCCAAAAACAGCCGCCAAGTATTGGGTGAGAAAAGGCTCCCTGAACCCTCAAGCGGCCCTCTCTTACCATTGTTTCAGCAGGGACACCGCCAAAAACACTGAATATATTATGTCTGGTAAACCGCTCATATATAAAGAATAAAAGTATCGGAAAGGATATTAAAATAAAATATTTTATAATCTTACGGACATCTTCTTTTGAACGGATAATAGCCCTAAACATGAAATACATTCCGATAATATCAGAAGAGACCCCTAACTTATAAACAAAAGAAGAGAAAGTTCTATTCTGAATCGAATACATTATTATCTGAACCAAAGCCCATATAATAATGATTGCATCAAGACCGTTCACCTTTATAGATCTTATCTCATTAGTGATAATAATTCTAACCCAACCTAAAAAGAATAAGACTCTTATAAGGTTAAAATCCATTCCCAAAATAACCATACGTTGAGCAGTAGGGATAAAGCATGCCATTATGATAAAGGGGATAACTGCCTTTTCTCTGGGAAGCAAAAATAAAAGAAGCCCCAGGAAGATAACGGCGGTCATTGCCAGCGGATGTAAGGTGGTCTGATTAAAAATATTATGCCTCCAATTTACATATATTTAAGGCACCATCAGAAAACCTTTTCATAAGCTTCAAGTAATTTTGGTGCCTGGAAATCCCAATTAAGTTCATTCATTATTCTTTCTTCACCTAATTTACCCATTCTTTCTCTTTCTTCAGGCCTGTCTAAAAGGTAAAGAATTTTTTCAGCAAAATCATATACATCATTTGGTTCAGCATAAAGAGATGCTTCTCCGGCAGAATTACGTCCTTCAAGTAAATCAAACTGAACTATTGGTTTTCCAATGGCCATATATTCCATGATCTTGTTCATTGTAGATTTATCATTCATCTCATTATACTTATCAGAATTAACACATACATCAGAAGTTGACAAGGCTGTTCGTAAGTAATCATCCGTAACAATGCCGGGAAGAGCTACACAGTCTTCAAGCCCCATTTTTTTGTTAAGCTTTCTCATCTCTTCCAAAACCGGACCCTTACCCATTATAAGAAACTGGATATCGGAACGTCCGTGCTCTTCTTTTATTATTTTTGCCGCTTCAAGAATATAAGGTATTCCCTCCTGCTGTCCAATTACACCGATATAACCTATCAGAAATTTCTTGCCGTTCTTTAAATTTTCATCAACCGGAACCTTGTAAAGTCTTTCAACTGAAGGGCCGCTTCTTACTATAGTAACATCATCAGGATTTTTCCCGCCCCTTGTTACCGCTATCTTTTTATAAGATTCATTAGTGGCAATACAATGATCAGCATTCTTAAAAGTCTGCCTTTCGAAAAACAGAAGCATCCGATAAAAGAGATCTTTGCGCCCGAATTTAGCAAGATAAAGTTCAGGGTTTATATCATGATGATCAAAAATGAATTTTACATTATGCTTCCGCTTATATTTTTTTGCTATTAAATATATTAAATCCGGAGGGTTACATGCCTGTATAACGTCAAAACCATGATTTTTAAAAATATAATCCGCAAGCTTTCTTTCATACTTCATTGAATAATAATATTCCAATAAATACGCAACAGGCCCCTTTGCCTCAACAGGGAGATTATGTCTGTATATATTTATTTCATTGATACATTCATATTCCTTACTATAGGGGGCCTCACCTTTCGGACAAATAATGGAAACGCCGTAACCGGCTTCTTTGAGAGTATTGGCCTCCTGCCAAACCCTTCGGTCAAAGGGCAGCGGCAGGTTTTGAACAATTATCAATACATGTTTTTTACCATGACAGGCCATAATAGTTTCCGCCGCTTATTCTATTTCTGTCAATCCTGGTCAAATCTATGAATTTCCTATCAGGATATATTGATGGAAGTTTTTCGAATTTTTCTTCCATATATGTAATTATAATTAAATCAGATTTTTTTATTACAGAGTCCAAATCATCACTGATATAATCAGCTATTTTGGGAATTCGTCTTTCTATTTCTTTCTTATTTGTTCCGGTCAGCTTAGCCAGATGAACACTTTTATCATAGATATTTACCCAGCAGCCCTTTCCCAGTAAGTTTTCAACAAGCTCCACAGACGAACTGTTTCTAAGATCATCTGTCCCGCTTTTAAAGCTTAATCCCAGAATACCAATTTTTTTCTCATTTTGAGAAATTACATAATCAAGAACCCTTCTCTTATGAAGGTCATTGCTATGCTCAATATTGGATAAAACAGGAGTATTAATATAATTATCATGGGCTATTGCGTTTAATGCTTTAAGATCCTTGGGAAGGCATGATCCTCCATAAGCATAACCCGGTGTTAAATATGAAGGAGATATATTAAGTTTTTTATCACTGCAAAATAGTTCCATAACATCATGAGAGTCTATAGACAAGGCTTTACATATATTTCCAATCTCATTTGCAAAAGCAATCTTAAGAGCATGATAGGAGTTATTTACGTATTTTATTATTTCTGCAATCTTTATGCCGGTACGTATAAATTCTGAATTTATTGAACCATAAAGCTCCATCATTATTTCATATGCCCGGTCCGATTCTGTTCCTATAACCGTTAAACCAGGTTCCAGATAATCATTTACAGCAGAACCCTCTCTTAAAAATTCAGGGTTTGAAACAACAGCAAAGTCTATATTTCTAAGCTTGCCTGATTTATTCTCAATTATTCCGGCAACCTCATTGTTTGTTCCAGGTGCCACCGTACTTCGTATTACAACAACATGAAACGCCTGCTTGTATTTAAGTGCTTCACCTATATTGCCCGCAACATTATAGATACTATCCATATTCAGGTTACCGTTAACTGAATTGGGAACTCCTGTTGTAATAAATGAAACTGATGTTTCATTTACAGCATAGGCAGAATCTGACACAGCCTCTATCAAGCCCTTTTCATGGGCTTCCTTTATCAAAGAATCCAGATTTTCTTCAACTATCGTGGGTTTTCCACTATTAATCTGTTTGATTTTATCGGGATTAAGTTCAACGCCAATAACGCTATGCCCCTTATGTGCAAGACAACCCATTCCTACACAGCCGACATACCCTAAACCGAATATGCTGATCCTCACCTGAAGCCTCCTTATAATCTAGTAGAATCGTCGCGGGCCCATTTATACCTGGCTTTGCTTTTGATGATTTTTGAAGCATTAATTCTGACAGCAAGATTTACGATCAGATAAATAAAAATGTCAATAGGCAAAAAAATACTCTTGGGCAGGGCTTTTATTATATCATTCAAATTCTTTGGATCTTTTGATTTTTCATTGGGGTATAATCTTTCTATTTCTAAATTACCAAGAACACCTCTTGTTTTCACATTTAAGAGATCTTTGAAGGTTTTTGGCGCGAAAACCCTGACAGGGGCGTTACCTACAGAAACCCTCTCGTCCGGAGAAAACCGTGTTCTGACAAATCCGTCATCCGCTATTACCTCAGGAAAAGTATCAAACCTTTTTCGTCCTTCAGCAGTAAGCACATAAACGCCTGTCCCTACCATAACACTATTATAAGGAAGACTCTGCCATATACGATAGAAGGATTTTACAGCAAATCCTGAGCCGCTAACATCAGAAACAGCTATAGGAGAAGCAAGTAGAGCTTTTCCAGATTCAAGCTCATGGACTATTTCAATTATACTGTCTCTGGTAATAACAACATCAGCATCAATATAAAATCTCGGGAAATATCCGGCTATTTTTTCAGCAGCATTAATAGCAGCTGTCTTTGAAGCCTCTTCAATCTCCAGAACCTTTACCTGACTGCTGAAACCGCGGGCAGTCTCCGCGGTTTTATCTTTACAACCATTGCAGGAAACAATTATTTCAAATTCATCTGCCTCAACTCCTGAAATCATCGCCTCCAGACATCTGAGAATGACCTTTTCTTCGTTGTAAGCAGGTATTATTATACTAATCATTATTTATTTTCCGAAGTATTATCATCAAAACTGAGAAAGGGCTTTGTATAAACAGTTACTCCTATAGAAGAGTTATTTCCCAAGTCCGAGCCTATCATAAAATTTACAGCCGGATCCCCCACTAAATTATTGTTAATATTCTGCCTCACTACACTTCTACTGACACCCGCAACAAGCTCATATTCAGCAAATATTGAAACATATTCATGTAGAAAAAACTCAACCCCTAAAACTCCTCCAATCTTTGAAGTGAGCATATTTGTGTAAACAGAACTGCCTAACACATTTCCGCTATGACTAAAGTCTATTGAAAAAACCCCGCCCCAATAGGGAATAACCCGGCCCTTAATAATCGGGACAACCGCGGAGAAACTGCCGGTGATCGCAAAAACATTATTTCCGCTTTCATAACCGCCCCCAATTGAGGCTATAAGAGAAAAATCCGGGAAAACAAACCTTCCACCTATCCCGCCCCTGTAGGCATCAAGATCAAAAAGAATATTGCCCGTTGAAAAAACCATACCGAACACAAATTCTCCGGAATCAGAATCCGAAACATTTTCAGTTTCAGCTGTTTCAGCAAAGCCATAAAAAGCTGTACTGATAAAAATTACAATTAAAAATACTTTAAAAACTCTCATAGACCCCCCATTACTCCCATTTTACATACCATCCGCCGCTAGGCCAAGCAGAGAAATCCGTTGATGCATGAATTTCACTCTTGGCTCCTTTTTTATTAACGGCTTCAACCCCAAATTCGAATTCACCTGTTCCAATTTGTTTTTTA
>PDWJ01006430.1_pt1 | contig 11290 bp, 11 predicted proteins | sample 1430881 | NCBI WGS metagenome assembly PDWJ01 (sample SAMN01162460, study PRJNA174530) | Oral metagenome, whole genome shotgun sequencing project. | biome: Marine environment; feature: Marine mammal; material: Swab sample of the gingival sulcus; isolation source: swab sample of gingival sulcus... | reverse complement strand
TTTGTTAATGAACTGCCACCCAACGTGGCAAGGACGCGTATTATAACTACACCACAAATCACGTCAACTCTTTTCTCAAACTTTTTTTGAACTTTTTTTGTAATAACTTAATTAATACTGTTTTTGTTAGTGTTTTATTTACAACCTTTCTAAAAAATAATTTTATATTGTGATAACCCCTGCCTCACGTTAAGATAACAACACTATTTAATATGTTGATAATAATCTTATGCAGGACTTACGCAACTTTCTTGATACACTACGACACCATAACGACCTTGTTGAAATTCATCAACCTGTTTCCTCTCAATTGGAAATTACTGAAATCAGCCAGCGCACCCTGAATATTGGCGGCCCTGCCTTGTTGTTTACTCATGTGGACGGGCAAAAAACACCGGTACTCACTAATTTATTCGGCACCCAAGAGCGAATTGCCCAAGCATTGGGGCTAAAATCGGTGTTGGAGTTGCGTGATTTAGGACATTTACTCGCCTCACTTAAAGAACCCGAGCCACCCAAAGGATTAAAAGGCGCGATGGAAATGTGGCCGATGGCAAAAGCTATGCTGACCATGCCGACCAAAACAGTTCGCAAAGCACCCTGCCAACAGGTTGTTATTAATAAAGAGGCGGTAGATTTATCACAATTACCAATACAAACCTGCTGGCCGCAGGATGCCGCTCCCCTGCTGACCTGGGGACTGACAGTAACCCATTCCATTCGTAAGGGCCGATTAAATTTAGGTATTTATCGCCAACAACTTATCGGTAAAAACAAACTGATTATGCGCTGGCTGGCACACCGCGGCGGTGCTTTGGATTATCAGTTATGGCTTAAGGAAAATCCTGACAAACCTTTCCCCGTCGCCGTAGCTATCGGTGCCGACCCGCAAACCATTCTGGCAGCCGTAACGCCCATTCCTAACGAATTATCCGAGTACGCCTTTGCCGGACTGCTGCGAAAATCCCGCACACAGGTAACCAAATGTTTATCACACGATTTATTGGTCCCTGCCGGGGCCGAATATATTTTGGAAGGGTTTATCTATCCCGATGAGACGGCCGAAGAAGGCCCTTATGGCGACCATACCGGTTATTATAATGAAGTGGAACGTTTTCCCGTTTTTACCGTGGAAAAAATCACCCACCGTAAAAACCCGATTTATCACTCGACCCACACCGGCAGGCCACCCGATGAACCCGCTATTTTGGGGGCAGCACTGAACGAAGTGTTAATTCCCATTATTCAGAAACAATATCCGGAAATTACTGATTTTTATCTGCCGCCTGAAGGTTGTTCTTATCGTATAGCCGTCATTTCCATTAAAAAACAATTTGCAGGACATGCTAAAAAAGTGATGATGGGGGCTTGGTCATACCTGCAACAATTTATGTACACCAAGTTTTTAATTATCGTTGATGATGACGTCAATTGTCGTAGCTGGGAAGATGTGATTTGGGCAATTACCACACGCATGGATCCGAATGGGGCAAACCCATCACGATGGACAAAGCCGTTAAAGATAAAATTGACAGTCTGTGGCAGGAGCTGGGAATTGATGCTAGCTAATTCCCATAGCAAAAAACAATTCGGATTCCCCTGTCTTTACAAAAGGAGAACCCGATACCTCTGGAGAAAGCTACATTACAAACTGTAATACATTTCAAATTCAATAGGATGTGTTGCCATATTCAGGCGCTCAACCTCGCCTTTTTTCAACTCAATATAGCCGTCTAATAAGTCATTGGAGAAAACATCCCCTTTTAACAGGAACTCGCGGTCTTCATCCAGAGCTTTTAAGGCATCATCCAGTGAAAACGCCACCTGTGGCAAATCTGCCAATTCCTCGGACGGTAAGTCATATAAATCTTTATCCATGGCATCACCCGGATGAATTTTATTTTGGATACCGTCAATACCCGCCATTAACATCGCCGCAAAAGTCAAATAAGGATTAGCCGTTGAATCGGGGAAACGCACTTCAATACGGCGAGCTTTGGGGTTGGCGATATAAGGGATACGAATTGATGCCGAGCGGTTTTTCGCCGAATAAGCCAAAATCAATACCACCAATATAGTATAACGCCGTTTCCGATAAACCACCGTAAGCCTCACCGGTAAACAAATTGTTGCCGTCTTTTGCCAAAGACATATGCACATGCATTCCCGAACCATTGTCACCAACCAGGGGTTTTGGCATAAAGGTGGCAGTACGGCCATTTTGATGAGCGACATTGTGAATAACATATTTTAATTTTTGGATTTCATCAGCTTTTTTAACCAACGTATTAAATGCCACACCGATTTCACATTGCCCGCCGGTAGCGACCTCGTGGTGATGTACTTCGACCGTTAATCCCACTGCTTCAAGCACATCACACATTTCAGCACGCACTTCGTGTAGTGAGTCTACCGGTGGCACGGGTAAATAGCCGCCTTTTAGAAACGGGCGATGCCCGGTATTACCTTCTTCGTATTCGGTAGCGGAATTATTCATGCCTTCTTCCGAATCAATGGCAAAGCCGGCACCGAACATATCGTTTTTAAAACGCACATCGTCAAAGATGAAAAACTCATTTTCAGGGCCAAAAAAGGCGGTATCGGCAATACCCGTTGAACGTAAATAAGCTTCTGCTCGTTTTGCCAACGTACGCGGATCACGAATATACGACTGTAAGGTCGCCGGCTCGATAATATCACAGGTGACATTAAGCGTTTTATCGGCAAAAAACGGATCAAGAAATGCTGTTGATACATCCGGCATCAACACCATATCCGATTCGTGAATGGATTTCCAGCCGTCGATTGAAGAACCGTCAAACATCTTGCCGTTTTCAAAAAAATCTTCGTCAATTTGATTAACGGGAATAGTAAAGTGATGCTCTTTACCCATCGTGTCGGTAAAGCGTAAATCAACATATTTAATATCTTCTTGTTCAATTTTATCTAGAATATCGGTGTACATAATATATATAAGCTCTCTTAAATGAAATAAATAACGGCTGCTATCTTACAAGAGTTACGATGGCTATCTCAAGCACACCAAGAAAATAATTTCCAACATATACTAATCAACTTAGATAAAAAATGTTATTAATACGAATTAATTGATTGATTTATCGAAAGTAAACTATTTAAACATTAAAGTCTTCAATACTTGACAACATTGGGCTAACAGTATTGACAGTACTGTATGCACTGACCCTATCCGCTAGACTGCGTTTTGCAAATGACTCACTTAAGAGCGGTGAAGAAAAATATGCTAAAATACCGGGCAATTAAATTGTTCGTCAGGAAAAGACAAATGACTTTACGACACGATTGGGGTATTAGCGAAGCACAAGCACTACTGGATAAGCCATTGATGGATTTGTTGTTCGAAGCACAACAGGTGCATCGCCGATACCATAATCCCAATGAAATTCAGATTAGTACATTGTTATCAATTAAAACAGGCGCCTGCCCTGAGGATTGTAAATACTGCCCGCAAAGTGCACGTTATAATACAGCGGTAAAACGTGAGCGTTTATTGGAGGTTGAACAAGTGCTAAAAGCTGCCCGAGCTGCCAAACAAAGTGGTGCAAGCCGTTTTTGTATGGGGGCAGCCTGGCGTAATCCGAATGCCCGCGATATGCCTTATTTGGAAACACTGGTTAAGGAGATCAAATCGTTAGGCATGGAAACCTGCATGACATTAGGCATGCTGTCTGCTGACCAGGCAGAAACTTTGGCATCCGCCGGATTAGATTACTATAATCATAATGTCGATACGTCATCGGATTTTTATGAAGAGGTTATCACTACGCGTACTTACCAGGATCGCCTGGATACCTTGGAAAACGTCCGCAATGCCGGCATGAAAGTATGCAGCGGTGGTATTATTGGCTTAGGGGAAAGTGTTGAAAACCGAGCCACCATGCTGGCAGAGTTGGCAAATTTACCACAGCACCCTCAGTCAGTACCGATTAACCGTTTGGTTAAGTGTGAGGGAACGCCTTATGCAGGCAATGCCGAAGTGGATGATTTTGACTTTATCCGTGTTATTGCCGCCGCTCGTATTATGATGCCAAAATCCATGGTGCGGCTATCGGCCGGGCGGGAAAGCATGAATGAACAGATGCAGGCTATGTGTTTTATGGCAGGCGCTAATTCAATCTTCTATGGCTGTAAGCTGCTCACCACAGCAAATCCTGCTGAATCTGCCGACCAGCGCTTATTTAATAAATTAGGTCTACGCCCTGCTGTTTCCGCCTATGCCTATGAGAACGAAACAACAACAGATTTTACGCCACAGCAGCAAGACAAGTTAGGACGTATCCCGGTTGCCGTTTATCGTCCATAGTATGGATTGCAACACAGCAATGCCGATTGTGAGTAATCAGGCCAACCATAAAAACTATAATATGGCGTAAATAGCGTAATCTTATAACCGGTTTATGACTATAATAAGCTATCATATTAATCTTTACCCCAAAGAGGTATGCTATGCATAATACCAAACAATATATACAGGATTTTTTTGCTGACTTTTCTTTGGAAGTCACCCCTAACGGAGCAAAAAAAATCACCGATTTTCATGCTTATATGCGTCCTAATGAGCGTGTTTATATCACCTTTTTACCGGGCTCTGATTTTGCCGATACTATTGAAACAGCGATTCGTTTAAAAAAAGAAGGCTTTATCCCTATTCCTCATATTGCTGCACGCAGCATACCCAATCAAGCCTTTCTTGAAAATGCCATCAAACGTTGTGTAGAGGAAGCCGATATTAAGCAGTTTTTATTAATTGGCGGCGGCGTTGATAAGCCGCTGGGTGATTTTGACAGTAGCGCCAACATACTGGAAACCGGTTTAATGGATAAATACGGTATAAAATCGCTGGGGTTTGCCGCCCACCCCGAAGGATCCCCTGATATAACCGATAAGGCAATTGCAGAAGCCCTAAAATTTAAAAATGCCTTTAATGAACGCAGCGATGCAACATGTTATCTGGTAACCCAGTTCTTCTTTGAAGCGGCACCTATTATTGCCTGGGATAAGGCATTACAGGCCGCAGGCAATCATTTGCCTATCCATATCGGCCTGCCGGGGCTGGCCACCATAAAATCACTGATTGCACATTCAAAAGCTTGCGGCGTGGGTACTTCCATGCGATTTTTAACCCGTCAAGCCAAAAATATTACCAAACTGTTTACGATTAATACCCCGGACCAATTGGCTATGGATTTAGCTGTTTATAAGGCCACCGATAGCAATTGCGGCATCAGCAATGTGCATATGTACCCGTTGGGCGGATTAAAGAAAACCGCTGACTGGTCATACGCAGTACGCGATGGCAATTTTACTCTGCGTACTGACGGTAAGGGTTTTACGGTTAACCTGTAAGCATTTTTCATTACCGAAAAGGAAAATATTACGCCGTTAATTAATATACAGCAACACTACAGCAAATACACACCACAATGATATTGCTTAAAAATGTTACAAGAAAATTAATTATAGAGAAATAATAACCCGATAAAAGCAAAAGACTTGCACTACCATTTTTACGTGTTATTATCCGAATGTGACACTGCTTTCATAAAAAATTAATATTTTTTAATTTTTTACCGGATGTAGTGATATTTTGTTAACATCTTAGAAAACTGCTTTAGTGGATAAATAGTATTTTTTAAGCGGTTTTTAATGGATTTATTAAATGTAAACTGGAGCGTAATTCATGAAAAAATCACTTTTACTCTTACTGTTAACGGTTATGCCATTAACAGTAACGCAAACATTTGCCGCTGGATGGACAGGCTGTCAATACACGGGAGCCGTTGATCCAAATAATAGCCCAACGAGCGGTACCGGCACAAAAAAAGACCAAATCTTGTTCTTTGACTGGGCCGGTAAGACCATGGCAGTGGGTCAACAGACCACAATTGCCGCCAGCAACGGCGTGACCTATACGGCGGAAATTACCCGGGTTAATCCAGGTAACAGCCCTTTGCCTTTACCCCACGATATGAAAACCTGGGTGAATCCGGGGAGTCCTTTGTGGCCACAGCAAGCACGCGCTCATTTGCTTTATGATAATCCCGCATTGAAACCGGCTTTTTATCCGAATGTGAACGCTACTCATAATCTTGATTACGATATTAAAGTGTCAGCAGTTATTACCGGCACCACCCAGACGGTACCGGTTGATGTGATTGTTGTTGATGCCGAGGCTACTTCGCCGAAGCCTGGTGGCAATCCACCTAAACCACCTGAAGTGCTTAATATCACCACCGATGGTGGCGGTTTTAAAATCTTTGATACTCATGGAAGTGGTGGCGTCTACAGCGGTCTCGGTACCCAAACCATTACATATACCGATACCCAGCGTCCGCCCTACGGCACCACTTTCTTTTACAGTGAAAATGCCAGCACTATCACCTTCGATATCGAAACTCAAGCCAGACAAGGGGCTGCTTTAGGGATTTACTTAAAGCCATGCAGCAATCCGGTTCCCGGCTTGTCAGCAGAAGGTATGTTGTTAACTATGCTATCAATTGTTGGTGCAGTGATTTATCTGTATACCCGCCGACGTAAGTTCGCTTAATAGCTGCCCTGATAGCTGTTTTAAAACCCCGCCCGGTTAACCCGAGCGGGGTTTATTATTTCAGGTTAACAATATCCAAACAATTATTAGCCATTTGCCGGCTTACTTGCTATACTATCCCGGTTATTTTAATTATAAACTATATTGTACAAAAACTTAGGAGCATGTATTTATTATGAATAAAACCACAAAATTATTACTAACCGGTGCTTTACTTGCCGCTACCACTTTTTCATTTGCCGACAAAGCCTTAAAAATCGGTATTGAGGGTGCTTATCCGCCTTTCTCAGAAGTCGATAAAAACGGCAAGTTAATGGGCTTTGATGTCGATATTGCCAATGCCCTGTGCGAGGAAATGAAACGTGACTGCACCTTGGTACAAATTGACTGGGACGGACTGATTCCGGCACTCAAAAGCCGCAAAATTGATGCCATTATTGCTTCAATGAGCGCCACCCCTGAGCGTAAAAAAAGCATTGATTTTACCGACCGTTATTATCGCATCCCGGTAAAATTGGTACGTAAAAAAGGCAGCGATGTTGAATTTAACGAAGCCAGTATGACCGGTAAAACCATTGGCGTACAAACCTCAACGACCTTCGATAAGCACATGACCGATCTCTATGGCAAAGTCGCCACCATTAGACGCTATACCAGTAACGATGAAGCATTATTAGACCTTATTGCCGGGCGTGTCGATGCGGTTGCAGCGGAATCATTGGTTTTACAGGAAGGCTTTCTAAAAAAGGAAAAAGGTAAAGATTTTGAGTTCTTCGGCCCTGACTTGGTCGATGAAAAATACTATGGCCAGGGTATTGCCGTGGGTATTCGCCAAAATCAAGATAAATTGAAAGCAGCCTTTAATACGGCAATTAAGGCCATTCGCGAAAACGGCAAATACAACACCATTAACGATAAGTATTTTGATATTGATGTTTATGGCAATTAATCACTAATTTTTTACTTATATAATTAATGGGGCATGAACTGCCCCATTAATCGTTTTTCCCTCACCGGTACTTATCGTGACGTATTTTACTTTATTGAATGCCTGGCTGCCTGTTTTATTGAAAGGCGCAAGCCTAACATTGGCTGTTGGGCTAATCGCACTCATTATTTCATTGCTGTTAGGCATGGTTATTGCCTTATTCCGTTTATCACGCTCACGAGTGTTAAATACCATTGGTACTTCTTATACCACGTTGATTCGCGGTATCCCCGAATTGGTATTATTATTACTGATTTTCTATGGCGGGCAGCAATTTATTAATGATCAACGCTTTGCCTGGGCAGATGCACGAGGCGTTGATATTGATCCAATTAATTTTTCCCCGTTTTGGTCGGGAGCCGTGGTCATCGGCTTAATATACACGGCCTATATGGCAGAAACGTTGCGAGGTGCTATTCTGGCGGTATCGTCCGGTCAGCTTGAAGCGGCCCGCGCTTACGGTTTGTCCAACAGCCGTGTGTTTTTTCGCATTACGTTGCCACAAATGGTACGCCACGCACTGCCCGGTGTGAGCAACAATTGGCTGGTGATGTTAAAAGCAACGGCCCTGGTTTCGCTGATTTCTCTACAGGATGTTGTTAAAATCGCTTCTGATGCTGCCAAGGCAACAGGGCATCAATTTACTTTTTATCTGTTCGCCGGACTGATATTTTTACTATTTACCAGCGTTTCCGTTCTGGTTTTCCGTTATTTGGAAAATCGTTATAGTATCGGTTTTATTCATAAATCATAGGTAAAGCAAATGAATTGGTCTATTATTACAGATAATTATGATAAATTATTGGCAGGGACCTGGACAACTTTGTGGATGATTAGTGCTTCACTGATTCTTGGCTTATTTATCGCCTTGATTAATGCCGTGATGTCATCTTCGAAAAATCCGTGGCTGCGGTGGCCGGCTGAAACCTTTAGTTATATTTTTCGCGGTACACCGATGCTGATTCAACTGTATATTTTTTATTATGGCTTTGGTGTTTTATTAGGCTCTATTGAAGGTATCCGCGATACTATGTGGTGGGCAGTTATCCGCCTGTCATGGCCGTGGGCGATTCTTGCCATGACACTTAATACAGCCGCCTATACCAGCGAAATTATTCGTGGCGCAATCGCCAATACCCTGCATGGTGAAATTGAAGCGGCTAAGGCACTGGGAATGAGTAATGCTAAAATGTTACGCCGAATTGTTTTGCCAAGTGCTTTCAGACGTTCTTTGCCCGCCTATGGTAACGAAGTCATTTATATGCTGCACGGTTCCGCTGTGTTATCGTGGGTTTCCGTTACCGATTTGACCGGCGCTGCCCGAATGCTGCGTAACGAGTATTATGACCCTTACGTTCCTTTTCTCGGTGCCGCCTGTATTTATTTGTTAATTACAGCCTGTATTGTGTTATTCTTTAAGGCATTGGAAAATCGTTATCTATCCCATTTAAAACGCTAATTGATGCCATTTTCAAAATCATATACTAATAGAAATAAGTAAAAAGAGACCGGATACTTATTTATTAGCATAATGAACAAATTTAAAAAAAGAAAAACCATTATATTCTTTTCAACTTTATTATTTGCATTAGGCGCTTGCCTGGTGCTTTTTTATAGCATTAAGATTTCTCCCCTTAAAGAGACATTTGCTATTCAAGCAGCATCATTGATTTCACCAAAAAATAAAATCACAGTCGGGTTACATATTGATCAAATAAAAAAAACAAAGTGTTGTTTATCTATTTCAGGATGGCTACTGGTATTATCCAATATAGATGAAATTCATGCTAATCAGCAAAACTTTCACCAAATTCCTTTTGACGACATAAAAAAAATAACCCAAAAGCCCACAAAACAATATATGGGAGAAACTGTGTCTGTCATACTGAAGTCTGATCATAAATATATAAAGCTTCCTACTCAAATTATCTCTCGTACAGATGTCACTGAACACTTTGCTGTTTTTTCTCAACAATCAGATGTTGTAAAATATTTTGGCAAAGTAAATAAATATAAAAATAGCGGCTTTGATAGTCAGTCTTTGATATATTTTATTCCTTCTGGTATTTATGAAATCTATTTATTATCTGAAAAAAAAAATAATAATCTTCTTATAAAAACAAGTGAAAAAATTTCGTTATAACAATACAACAAATCAACTTAATATAGTTGCAACTATCTGTTATCTGTTATCTGTTCTTATTTTTAACTATACAATTCAATCAGATCTTAATTGGGGAGATGCTTTTAGTATTTTTTCAAAAGAAACATTGAATATTGATTATTTATCTTATCGTTATCATTATTGGTCTTCTCGACTGATTGTTGACGCCTTATTAGTCCCACTCTCTAAGCATCAAACACTATTCTTTATAATAAATACAACAGTTATGGGATACCTGCCATTCGCTATCAAAAAACTATTCCCAACACATCAATTTATTGAAACTCATTTTTGGTTAATAATATTATTGATCAGCCTTTACCCGATAAAGCATATGCAATCAGCTGGGTGGATTGCAACTTTTATGAACTACTATTATCCTTTGACTGCAGGGCTAATCGCTTTACAATTAATTTTTACTGATACAAAAAAAACAACTTTTCCCCACAAACTGGGGCTATACACGGCCTTACTATTTGCAGCCAATACTGAACAGGCTTGCTTATTACTGCTAATTATTTTTTCTTATCAAGTGATTATTAGTATGGTTAAAAAAGAATTTGTTAACTCCTATTTTTGGGGTTGGCTCATCAGCCTGCTTTCTATAATATTTATTATAACAACACCAGGAAATACACACAGAATTATTTCTGAAACATATACCTGGGTACCGGACTTCATAAATTATCCATTCATTTATAAAGCCTATTTAGGTTTTCAAAGTACCATTAATTATTACTTTTTTCAGTATAATCCCATAACTATGGTATTAATAGGCGTGCTGGCACTTAATCATTATCTAAAGAAACCAAAAAAACTTATAATTATAGTATATTCTGTATTGTTACTACCTCAAATAATAACTTTAAATATCGGATATATTGAAAGAGTTACAAACTCTAACCTACTAATAGATACCATAAAATACCTATATTTGGCATTATCAATACTATTATTTTTAGCACTCTTATCAAGGATTTTAGATACTGCTACTAAAAAGCAAGGAAAAATAATTGCAGGCATAATATTAATAGGTTTTCTAATACGATTTGCGATAGGCTTCTCTCCGACACTATTTGCATCAGGAACCAGAACTTTCATTTTTACTGATTTCTCACTAATAATAGGCATGCTATTACTTATTAATGATAATAAGAATATACAAAAATATATTATAAAATTTGAAAGTTTGATGGGTAAATATATAATCCCTTATTTTAGGAATAATTTTAACTAGCAATTAAGTTTTTTGTAAATCCGCTAATAAATCGGCCTGGTATTCTTGGGTTAGCGGGGTAATGATTACGTCAAGGCCGCCTTCCATTACTTCAGCCAGTTTATAAAGCGTCAGGTTAATGCGGTGGTCTGTTACCCGTCCCTGTGGAAAGTTATAGGTGCGAATGCGGTCACTGCGATCGCCCGTACCGACCAGGTCTCGGCGCATCTCGGTCTGGGCAGCCTGCTGTTTGGCTTTTTCAGCATCCAGTAATTTGGCCTGTAATAAACTCATGGCACGGGCCTTATTTTTATGCTGAGAACGTTCATCCTGACA
>PDWJ01011405.1_pt1 | contig 11291 bp, 5 predicted proteins | sample 1430881 | NCBI WGS metagenome assembly PDWJ01 (sample SAMN01162460, study PRJNA174530) | Oral metagenome, whole genome shotgun sequencing project. | biome: Marine environment; feature: Marine mammal; material: Swab sample of the gingival sulcus; isolation source: swab sample of gingival sulcus... | reverse complement strand
GGTAAATCTATTTTGTTGGGTGCAATATCTCTTATACTCGGGCAACGTGCCGATATTAATACATTAAAAGACAAAAGTAAAAAATGTATAATTGAAGGGCATTTCAATATTGAAGGATATTCGTTGCAAAGTTTTTTTGAGCAAAATGAGATAGACTACGATGAACAGGAAACCATTTTGCGCCGCGAGATTAGTCCGTCCGGGAAGTCAAGGGCGTTTATTAACGATTTGCCCGTAAACCTAACTACGTTACGTCAGCTGAGTTTACAACTGGTTGATATTCACTCGCAGCATCAAAATCTTGCTTTAAACGAAGCTACATTCCAACTTAGTGTTGTTGATAATGTTGCAGGCACCGTCCATTTGTTTGCCGAATATAAGAAACAATATACCGACTATTTGAGTAAGCAAAAACAATTGAATGAGCTTATAGAACAAGCCGATAAATCAAAAGACGATTTGGAGTATTATCAGTTTCAATTTGATGAATTGTCTAATGCTAAGTTTGAAATTGATGAACAAGAATCGCTTGAAAATGAGCATAAAACACTTAGCAATACAGAGGAGATACAAAGAAATTTAAACTCGGCATTCGGCTTATTATCCGATAACGGGGAATCTATTATTTCGCAATTAGGCGAGACATTAAAGGCTTTAAATCAAACTGTAAAATATTTGCCAAAGGTTGAGGAATTGGCAAACAGATTAGACAGTTCATTTATTGAAATAAAAGATATTAGTTCTGATATAGAATTAATAGCCAATGAGTGTTATCTGAATCCTGAAAGATTAAGTTTTGTAAGTGAACGACTTAACACCTTATACAGTTTACAACGAAAGCATAATGTTGCCGATATTGAGGGCTTATTGGAAGTGCAAAACAATTTGCAAGAAAAAATAAACAATATAGAATCGTTTGATAATCAGATAAATAACCTAAGAAAACAATTAAATTCCGCACAGGTAAAACTTGAAAGCATTGCTAAGGAACTTTCACAAAAACGGAGGTCGGTATTTGCACAAATCGAGCAATATATAAGCGGTCAGCTAAGTGTTGTGGGAATGCCTAATGCTGTGTTTAAAATCTCGCATCAGGAAACGGAAGATTTTACCAATAACGGTAAGGATAAAATTGATTTTCTATTTTCGGCAAACAAAAGCGGCAGCCTTAGCAATATTGCAAAAGTGGCATCGGGGGGAGAAATTTCGCGACTTATGCTCAGCATAAAATCTCTATTGTCGAAATCAAGTAACTTGCCAACTATTATTTTTGATGAGATAGATACAGGTGTTTCGGGAGAGATAGCCGCTAAAATGGGTAATATTATTTTAGATATGTCAAAAAATATGCAGGTTATCAATATCACGCATCTTCCGCAGGTAGCTGCCAAAGGCAATACTCACTATTTGGTATACAAAAGCGATAAAGATAACGCCACCGAGACATACATTAAGCAACTATCTGAAAATGAGCGAATTACAGAGATTGCCAAAATGTTAAGCGGAGAGAATATAAGTGAGCAGGCTCTCGAAAATGCCAAAGTCCTTTTACAATAGTTATATATTACCAATTATCTTGGACAAACCTCAAAGGGTATATTCATCAATTCGGCTAAATCCTCGCCCGATTCCATAATTTCTTCATCATATTCGTCGTGATACCACACCACTTTCACCGGCTTATCTTCCTGATGAAAAGCCTTGAGTTTATTTAAAATAGTCCACACTTTTTTATGTGATATACTGTTTAAGAAATCAAAATCAAATTCAACTTTTAATTCGGTGTCAAAATTATCTTCTAATTCTTCCTCTAACCATTTAAGAACAGGAACGTAAGTTTCGGAGGCATCTTCAGGAAATGAGGAGCCTTCAATTCTACAAAAGTTTTTTGCTTTATCTATGTAAATACTCGGGGTATTTTTTGTTTTTTCTATTTGTATAATTTGTCCCATATAAACTTTAAGATTTTTACTTCAATACTTCATTAAATTGGCAATTGACAATTTACAATTAGCAATTAATAATTAGTAATTAATAATTGACAATTAAATTATTACAAAAAATAATGAAGTATTATCACTTAATATTTAACTTTATTTTAAACAATTTAGTTTGAGCACTACAAGTAACCACTGTATTGTACGGATAATATTGAAGCGCAAATGTAGATAATTAATTATAATTTTAAAAATTAATATTATGAACTTGCAAAAAATGCTTTACACCTTAACTTAAAAAATTAGCCCTCTTCTTCTAAATCCATTATTGCTCTGATTGTAAAGAAAGAGTAGTTGTTGCTAATTTCATTAAATTTGTATAGTAAATTATTCTTTGACCTAAGTTTCATGTCAATAAGGTTAAAGTCAGGTTGCTTTATTTCTTCCATCTCAAAATACGCCGATAGATTCTTTTTAAAGCCCAATAACTTTTCCTTTTCGTTATTGTTTATAAAATCAATTTTTTGCCTTAGTCTTTTCACAACAGATTCGTGAATGTAGTTGCCGGAAGTTAGGAATAATTTATTTCCTTGAGCACTTAATAAAAATATGCCTGTACTATTTCCTACTGTTCTTTCGTCTGACAAATAGTCTTCGGCATAATCAACAATATTATTAAGCATATCATAAATAATGTTGAACATCCTTTTTCTAAAATCATCTTCATTATCAATGTGAGATTCGACAATTGGAATTAAATTTTCTAAGTTTTCTTTATCAAAAGAACCACTGAAATTAAGAAATACTTTTTCTTTGCTAAGTGTTGCTCGCATTGATTTTATTTTCTCAAAAGATAGCTTCCACTGAGTGTTTTCATTATTCTCAACGTTTCTCTCAATAGGAATTTCGCTCCTTAAATAGAAATACGATAAATCATCGTTTAATTTCTGAAAGTCGTAGTATAATTTGTTATCAACGGTTTTTCGAGCCATAGAAATTAAACCTAAACCTGCTCCACCTTTGTCCGATACCTCAACATTAACCAATACGTCATTGTAATATGCTTTTAATTGCTTAGCATCCATATTGTTAATTTTTTCTAACTTGTATTTTAAATCATCAATATGTTGGTTCTCGATAACATTACCTGTGGTAACGTAATATCGCATATCTCTTTTCTGAATAATTACAATTGCCGGCTCGTATTCCAAATCATAAGGCAATTTATCCTGATGCTTAGCTATGTTTTGCAGACATTCTACAAGTATAAAAAATATCTTCTTTTTAAGGGTTGGAGTGTAATCTTGTGTTTCTATACAATGCGATGTCATAGATATAATGTTAGAAACTATGGATTTTGTAAATTCACCTCTGTAAATATACTCATAATCCATATCACTCACCTTTTGAATAAACTTATAAGCTAAGTCGAAGCTGTCTGCATCTTTTAATACGTTCGTGAAATTTTTCATCATATAAAATAGTTAATAGTTGATAATGGTTAATGATTAATGGTTAATGATTAATGGTTAATGATTAGTGATTAATGGTTAATGATTAGTGATTAATGATTAGTGATTAGTGATTAATGATTAGTGATTAATGATTAGTGATTAGTGATTAATGATTAGTGATTAATGATTAGTGATTAATGATTAGTGATTAATGATTAATTACTAATTGCTATAAGTCAATTTTGAATCCAATAATTAATATATCGTCTGTTTGAGGAATATCACCTCTCCATGCTTCTGCTGTAAGTTCTAAAATATTGTGTTGCTCCTCCATTGGTCTATCATGAATTTCAAAAAGTAAATCTCTCATTCTTTTGGTCATAAACTTTTTGTGCTCATTGCCTCCGAATTGGTCGGCAAAACCATCTGAAAATACATAACAATATGTGGGCTTATCAACCTTAATTGTGTGCTTGGTAAATTGTCGTCCTTCAATTAAATATCCTCCAACAGGAAATTTGTCGCCTCTTACTCTAAACTGTTTTCCGTTTTGTATATACATAAGGGGGTTTTGTGCTCCGGCAAATTCCATTACTTTTTTATTTACATCAACTACACATACGGTCATATCCATTCCATCTTTATTCTCTGTAATGTCCTGATTAAGAGCCATTCTAATACCTTTATGTAATTTGTTTAATATTTTGTCAGGCTCATGTACGCCGTCTCTTACTATATTATTAAATAAATTGAAGCCAAGCATCGACATAAAAGCTCCGGGTATTCCATGACCGGTACAATCAACAGCCGAAACGATAATTTTATGATTATCGGTATTTTTGTTTACTTCGCTAAACCAATAAAAATCACCACTTACTATATCTTTTGGTTTAAACAATATAAACGACTTTTTAATAATCTTTTTCAACAGCTGCTTATCTGAAAATAGTGCTTGTTGAATTTGATAGGCGTAGTTGATACTTTGTTCTATATTTTTATTCTGAAACTTAATTTGTTCTAAAGATTCGCCTAATATTTTGTTTTTCTTTTCTATTAATCCTTTTTGCTCTTCAATACTTTTATTCTGAATTTGTATCTTGTCTAAGGATGCGTTTAATACCTTGTTTTTTTCTTCTATTACACTTTTCTGCTCTTCAATACTTTGCTTTTGTATTTGTATTTTATCTAATGATTCGTTTAATACCTTATTTTTTTTCTCTATTAACTCTTTTTGTTCTTGTATCTTTCCTAACGATTCATTCAATACTTTGTTCTTTTCCTCTATCAATCCTTTTTGTTCCTCAATACTTTTGTTTTGAATTTGTATCTTTTCCAATGATTCGTTTAATACTTTATTCTTTACCTCTATCAACTCTTTTTGTTCTTGTATTTTTCCTAATGATTCATTTAATACTTTATTCTTTTCTTCTATTAAACTTTTTTGTTTTTCAATACTTTGCTTTTGAATTTGTATTTTGTCTAATGATTCATTCAATACTTTATTCTTGTTCTCTATTAACTCTTTTTGTTCTTCAATACTTTGCTTTTGAATTTGTATTTTGTCTAATGATTCATTCAATACCTTATTTTTCTCTTCTATCAAAGCTTTTTGTTCCTCAATACTTTTATTTTTAATTCGTATTTCCTCTAATGAATCATTCAATACTTTATTTTTTTCTTCTATCAGAGTTTTTTGTTCCTCAATCTGATTATTCTTAATCTGTATTTTTTCTAATGATTCGTTCAGAACTTTATTTTTTTCCTCTATTACACTTTTTTGTTCCTCAATACTTTTATTTTTAATTCGTATTTCTTCTAATGATTCGTTTAATACTTTATTCTTTTCTTCTATTAAACTTTTTTGTTCTTCAATACTTTTGTTTTGAATTTGTATTTTTCCTAAAGATTCGTTTAATACTTTATTCTTTTCCTCTATTAATTCTTTTTGTTCTTGTATTTTTCCTAATGATTCATTTAGTACCTTATTCTTCTCCTCTATTACCTCTTTTTGTTCTTCAATACTTTGTTTGTGAATTTGTATTTTTTCTAATGAATCATTCAATACTTTATTTTTTTCTTCTATTAGGGCTTTCTGTTCATTTATTTTTCCTAATGATTCTTTTAGAACTTTATTTTTTTCTTCTATTAGAGCTTTCTGTTCCTCAATGCTTTTATTTTTAATTCGTATTTCTTCTAATGAATCATTCAATACCTTATTTTTTTCTTCTATCAGGGCTTTCTGTTCCTCAATCTGATTATTTTTAATCTGTATTTTTTCTAATGATTCGTTCAGAACTTTATTTTTTTCCTCGATTAATTCTTTTTGTTCATGTATTTTTCCTAATGACTCATTTAGTACTTTATTCTTTTCTTCTATTAATTCTTTTTGTTCATGTATTTTTCCTAATGACTCATTTAATACTTTATTTTTTTGCTCTATTACACTTTTTTGTTCCTCAATGCTCTTATTTTTAATTCGTATTTCTTCTAATGAATCATTTAATACTTTGTTTTTTTCTTCTATCAGAGCTTTTTGTTCCTCAATCTGATTGTTTTTAATCTGTATTTTTGTTTTTAATCTGTATTTTTTCTAATGATTCATTAAGCACTTTATTTTTTTCTTCTATCAGAGCTTTTTGTTCCTCAATACTTTTGTTTTTAATTTGTATTTCCTCTAGTGAATCATTTAATACTTTATTTTTTTCCTCTATCAGGGCTTTTTGTTCCTCAATACTTTTATTTTTAATTTGTATTTCTTCTAATGAATCATTTAATACTTTATTTTTTTCTTCTATCAAAGCTTTTTGTTCCTCAATCTGATTGTTTTTAATTTGTATCTTTTCTAATGAATCATTTAATACTTTATTTTTTTCTTCTATTAGAGCTTTTTGTTCCTCAATCTGATTGTTTTTAATTTGTATTTTTTCTAATGAATCATTAAGCACTTTATTTTTTTCCTCTATTAATTCTTTTTGCTCATGTATCTTTCCTAATGACTCATTTAATACTTTATTTTTTTCTTCTATTACACTTTTTTGTTCCTCAATGCTTTTATTTTTAATCTGTATTTCTTCCAGTGAATCATTCAATACCTTATTTTTTTCTTCTATTACACTTTTTTGTTCATGTATTTTCCCTAATGAATCATTTAGCACTTGATTTTTTTTCTCTATTACACTTTTTTGTTCCTCAATACTTTTATTCTGAATTTGTATTTTAGTTAATGATTGATTTAATACCTCATTTTTTTCTTCTATCAGTCTTTTTTGTTCATGTATTTTTCCCAAAGACTCATTTAGCACCTCGTTTTTTTCATTTATTAACCTTTTTTGTTCCTCAATCTGATTATTTTTTATTTCTAAGGCTTTGTTTGCTTTGCGTTTTGAACGTAAGGCAAATGAAACAACTATTAATATGGTAAGAATTATAAATACCAATATTATTGTACCGTAAAGATAAAATCTGTATATATTTCGCTTGGCTTTGCTGTTTTCTAAAAGTGTGTCTTGTAATTTCTTTTCTTTTTCCTTGCTTTCCTCTAATTCCTTAGCTCTTACTTGTTCTATATGCCATCTTTTATTTGCTTCCTCAGTTAGTTCACGCTGCTTAATTAAAGAATCCATAAAACGCTTTTCACGTTCCTGTGCCAACTTTCTTGCAAGGCGGTTTTTTTCTTTTGCAAGTCTTTCTATTCGTTGATTTTCTTCGTTTCTTTTTTGCTCTTCGGCTTTTTTAATTTCCCTCTCGCTTGTTATGTCTTTTTCAATCTGTGGTGAATTACCTGTTTTTGAAGAATCTGCCGAATGTACTTCGCTCGGCTGTTGTGCAACAGTAGTATTAATTGACAGTGCCAATAAAAAAGACACAATCATAGGTGTAATTCTCAATACTTTACTATTAAAAGTCATCTAAAAATATTTTATAAATACAAACAAAAAACAGTGAGATAACACCTACAGCCTCTTAGTTTTTTTGTTGTTGTAAAATTTTTGGCTATTAGCCTTTTGCTTTTGGCTGTTGGCTTTTTTACCTTCGGTAATTTATGTTAGAATCTAACAAAACTTGTTTTTTTCGGAAGCCAAAGGCTAACGGCTAACTGCTAACTGCCAAAAGCCCTATAACCAACAACAAAAGTTTAAAAGCGAACGCCCCGGGTTATACATAGTGTAAACTACAGTACGGTATTAAATTTTGTGTACCTTGATGTTTTATATGTTTTTTCTCCTATTCTGTAGTATAAATAGTGTAGTTTACATCTACAATATTACAAGTATACAATATAATTAAAATTATTGTAAATTAACATAAACAACATTTATCATAAATACTTAAATAATAGGATATAAAATAATATTATATACAGTCGGTTTTATATAATGCAAAACATTGTTGAAAGTTTACTAAGCATTGCCTTATGTATACTTTGCGCAACTTTTAGTAAACTCTATTTTACATTAATATATCAGGTACACATCTTATTTGTAATAATTGTCAAGTAATAAAAAACAATCTATAGAGCTATATACTTTATTACCAGCTAATTATAAATCACCTACTTATACTTTTATTTAGCTGATAATACCCCAGTTTATTTTGTTCTTTTTAATCTTTGCCAGATGCTTTTGTATTACTATATTATCCTTATTTTCAAGCTTATTATCGTTTTTAAGAATTTCATTTGCTTTATCTGCCGCTATTTGTAAAATATTTCCGTCTTTTGCCAAGTTTACAAGTTTAAAATCGAATGCAATACCGCTTTGTTGTGTACCCTCCATATCGCCCGGTCCTCGTAGTTTTAAGTCGGCTTCGGCAATTTCAAAACCATTTGATGTTGCCACCATTGTTTTCATACGCATTTTTGCCTCTTTGGACAATTTATAAGATGTTGTAAGCACACACCATGCTTGGTCGGAACCTCTGCCCACACGCCCCCTCAACTGATGCAATTGCGATAAGCCGAATTTCTCGGCACTTTCTATAACCATAACCGATGCATTAGGTACATTCACACCCACCTCTATAACCGTTGTGGCAACAAGTATTTGGGCTTTGTTTTCAACAAACAACTTCATTGCTTGGTCTTTTTCGGCTGCCTTCATTTTGCCGTGTACGGCAACAGTTGTGTATTTGGGAGGTGGAAATGCACGCACTATGCTTGCATAACCGTCTTCCAAATCTTTGTAGTCCATCTTTTCCGATTCTTGTATAAGCGGGTACACAATATAGACTTGCCTGCCGGCATCAATTTCTTGCTTTAAAAAACCGAATAGTTTAAGTCGCTTAGAATCAAAAATATGTATGGTCTTTATAGGCTTGCGTCCGGGAGGCAGCTCATCTATTACCGACACATCAAGGTCGCCGTAAAGTGTCATGGCAAGTGTTCTGGGAATGGGCGTTGCCGTCATAACCAACACATGGGGCGGCGATACATTCTTTTTCCATAATTTGGCACGTTGAGCAACACCAAATCTATGCTGCTCATCAATAATTACCATACCCAAATTCTTGAATATAACATTATCTTCTATTAAGGCATGAGTGCCTATAAGTATCTGTATATCACCTGATTGTAATCCTTCATGCAATTCTCGTCTGTGTTTTACTTTGCTTGAACCTGTAAGCAGCTCTACCCTTATATCTAAGCCGTCTAGTAGTTCCGTTATGCTCTCATAATGCTGCTTGGCAAGTATCTCGGTGGGTGCCATTATTGATGCTTGGTAGTTGTTGTCCAAAGCAATAAGAGCAACCATTAACGCCACAAGTGTTTTGCCACTGCCAACATCGCCTTGCAACAACCTGTTCATTTGCTTACCCGAACCTAAATCTGCCCTGATTTCACGTATTACACGCTTTTGAGCATTGGTCAATTCAAAGGGGATTTTGTGCTTGTAGAAATCGTTTAAATAACTGCCAACTTTAGAAAAAACCAAACCTTTAAAAACTCTTGTGCGTTTTATCTTGCTTTGCAACAGCTGAATTTGTATATAAAACAATTCTTCAAATTTCAATCTGAAAATAGCTTTTTGCAGCTCGTTGGTATTTGTGGGAAAATGAATCTCTTTTAAGGCAATTTTAAGGGAAGGCAATTTTAATTCACCTAATAAAGATGCGGGCAATGTTTCTTCTATTGCATTGTAAACTTTCTGAATAAGAGTGTATTGCAGCTTGTTTATTACCCTTGAGGTAATAAAGTTCTTTTTCATTTTTTCGCTGATGGAATACACTGCCTGCAAAGGAGATTTAAGCTTATTTTTGCTATTTTCAACGGGGTCTAACTCGGGGTGTACTATATTTATTTTTCTTCCGAATAGCGTAGGTTTGCCAAAAACAATATACTCTTTATTGGTTTTAAGCTGCTCTTTTATCCATTTTAAGCCTTTAAACCAAACAAGTTCAATACTTCCCGTGTTATCGGTAAAAGTTGCCGTTAATCGCTGTTTATAAACTTCTCCCGTAACTCTTAATCCGGTAATAGTTCCTCTCAACTGAATATTTGCCGAATTAGCATCTATTTCGCTTATATTATATATTTTGCTGCGGTCTATATGCTTATACGGAAAATAGTTGAGCAAATCTCTGTAAGTATAAACTTGTATTTCTTCATTGAGAATTTTTGCCCTTTTGGGTCCTACTCCGGTAAGATAAGAAATATTGGTTGTTAGCAAATCCTCTCCCATTAATAACTTTTATCGGTAACTAATCTTATATTATCTATACAAAAGTACATAATAGGTCTTATCTATTAATTTAGATTGACAATATAGTTATAAAAAAGTTATTAACAAGCTTGTTAAATTACTTATTAACAACATTTTATCATTGCAAAAACTTATTAAATTTGATGGAAATTTATACGAAATGTGAATAAGTATTTATTAAAAAAATAGAGTTTGGCAAGCTTGTTGTGTAATTAATAATTATAAAATTTACGCTAAAAATTTACATAAAATATAGTTTATTTTACTCTAAGTATATTATTATATAATTTCCAGTAGTTTACAAAGCCCATTTTACCCACAAGTTTAACCGATATTTATATTTGTAATATTTTGTTAATCAAAAGATTGCGCACTATAGTCGGTATACGTATAAATGTTTTGTACTTCAACACTAACTACACAAATATTGTACATTTAAGAAAATAAGTGTATATTTGTTAGCATTTTATCATTAAATGTTAATATTACCACTACTCAACACAGGTTAAACACAATTATATTTTTTACAATAATAATTTACACAAAGTAAAATTTGATTTAAATAAAGTCGATTACAATTTACAGTACTTGGGTCTAATATTATTACTTTAGACTAAAAATAACGTTTTTTTGCCTTAATTAATTAGTTATCAATGGTTAATAATTAGTCAATTAAAGTAATATTTTAATCAAGACCTACAACTAATCCACTTATAATCAAGAAATTACACCAATATTTATATATTAAGACATATTAATTGAATAATAGTTTACTAAATATACTTTTTTCCGATAAGGGGCATAAATATTATTTGATATACCATGATGCTGAGTGTTGAGCAGTTGGGAAAAATATTTTCGTTATTAACAAAAATATCTTATATTTGTAAAAATAGCTTCTACAAAATTATACAGTCATGGCAAGTAAACACATAAAATTTGATTGGGCAATAAAGCGACTTTTACGCAATAAAGCCAACTTTGAGATATTAGAAGGTTTTTTATCTGAGTTGTTGATGTTTGATATTACAATTCAAGAAATATTGGAAAGCGAAAGTAATAAAGAAGATGAAGATGATAAATATAATCGGGTAGACATTTTAGTAAAGGATAAAAATAACAACTTTATGTTGATAGAAGTCCAAAATGAGCGACAAGACGACTATTACCACCGAATGCTTTACGGACAAGCTAAACTTATC
>PDWJ01004955.1_pt1 | contig 11292 bp, 5 predicted proteins | sample 1430881 | NCBI WGS metagenome assembly PDWJ01 (sample SAMN01162460, study PRJNA174530) | Oral metagenome, whole genome shotgun sequencing project. | biome: Marine environment; feature: Marine mammal; material: Swab sample of the gingival sulcus; isolation source: swab sample of gingival sulcus... | reverse complement strand
CTTTTCCGTCAAAAAAGTCCAAATCTGATGTTTTTTTGTCTATTTCTCGCAATTCTTGGGCGGATTGCTTGTCGATTTTCGAGTTGTTTTTGCCGATTAAGGCGGTTTCAAGTTTATGGTGGGGTTCGGCGGTGAGGTCTGAAATTGTGTCGTGTACAGCGGTTTCAAGTGTGTCGGCGGTGTCAAGTTCAAGGTCGGGGTTGTCGTAATCGGGATGCTCAATTTCTCAAACCAAATCTTGCATTCAATCGGTTTTTGCGATTATTTGCTCGGATTGTGCGGATGTGAGGTTTTGCAGGTCTTCGGCGGGTATTGGGTCGTTATCAAATAATAATTCTGACTTTATTTCCTGAAAATTTTGTTTAAATTCTGTATATTCTTGGTCGTTTTGGGCTTGGGGATTCTGTTCAGACATTGGTCTTATTTTAAACATTTGTGCATTAGCATCTTTTTGGGTTGCTGAATTAATTGCCAAAGCTTCCAACAAAATAGCCGCTGCCATTCTTACTTTGTGAACAAGCCCTTTTTCTTTTTTGTCAGTTGTGTTTTTCCATAATGTAAATATTTATGAAATAAAAGTGATTTATTTCTTGATTTATAACTATTTTCGCACAAAAAACAAGCCTTTTTTGAAAATGTGCTTGACCACTGTATTTCTGCTATTTCAAAGGCAAATGTAATGATTTTGTTTTTGTACAAAAAATATCGGATTTGGTGTTTTTTTTATATTGGATATACCAATAAATTTACAACAGGTCAATATCAGAATACAAATTAAACTTACTGTCATCAGTAATTATTGTTAAATTTTCTTGCTTTGCTTGTGAAATAATCAGTCTGTCAAACGGGTCTTTGTGTGTTTGGTGTAGTTCTAATTGTGTAGTTGCAAAAATGTGTTTATCTAATATCGGTAACCAAATAATCCCTATCTCTTCAACATCAGCCTTAAAGTTTTCTAAACTATCCAGAAGCTGAATTTTGCCTATCTTTTGCTTTATTGCAATTTCCCATAAACTAGCAAGACTTACATAAATAGTATTATTGATATTTTCAATGATATTGAGTGCTTTGGGTGATATTTTAGTTGGGTCTTTCATTGCCCAAATTAAATAGTGAGTATCAATAATAAACTTTTGCATACTTAGTGAAATTAAACTTAATAAATAGAATTACATATAATCAGATAGTTCTTCAAGTGGCTCATTAAAATCAGAACTAATATTACTAATTTTAGTTTTCCAAAGTCCTAATGGCCTTTTATTAGTAGTTTCCTTAAACTCGTTACTCTGAGGTAAACGGTTTTGTATAAAAATATCAAAACTATATTTCTCTCTGGCCAATAGTTGTAATTGATGTAAATATGCAACAAAATCTTGCCTGTTTAATTGCTGTATTTGTGGGTCTATTGTCATAATATTTATGGTTTTCAAATTTAAGCACTGACTTTTTATAACTATTTTTTTTTAAAAGGTTTTTCACATAGTATTTCAATGCTTACAATGGCAAATATAATGATTTTATTGTTGGACGGCAAATTTTCTTGTTAGTTTCTTTAAGCCATACAGTTATTTTCTTTAAATGTGTCTTTTATTTTATTGCCATTCCTTGCTTCTTTCTTATGCCCCTGTTTTAAACCCTTTTTATTTTTCTAAAAACTTATCTCTCTTTTTTTAATGCTTGCCGTATTCACTACCAATACTTCGCTGTATTTTTTGTAATATCTTTATTATTAGGATTTTACAAAACTCTGAAATGTTTATTTAATATTCTGATTATCAGGAATGTAATTACTAATTACTAATTACTAATTGAACTAAGTGTTGTACTACGGAATAAGAGTAAATCTAACGCTTACACCAAACTTAATATTAGATGTGTTAAAAGTATTTGCAAGTGTAGGTTCTGTAATATCATGGTCGTAAAATAGGCGAATATTAAACCTTTCGTTAAGCGCGTAATCGGCTGATAATTTCAATGATATTGCCTTTTGTCCCGCTGTAATTTGGTCTACTCCTTCTTGAACCTTTCTTATTATTGTAAGCATCTTATTAATAGATAAATCACCTCGTATATTCAGGTCGCTTTGAAATTTTTGCTGCCCCTTTTTTGTCTTTATTATTATAGGTAATTGGTCGAACCTATATCCCAAACCGATAATAACTTCAGAGTTACTTAAATCCATTAATTGGTTGTTTGAGAAACTTAATGTTAAGGAACGACCTTTGTTATATTCCAATTTTGAGTTAAGATTGTTCATCCAAGTAATATCGGCACCAATAAGGGGCTTAAAAGATTCTGTTATGGTAATGGTGTTTATCTCTTGTTCGGGTATAAACATATTATTTTGTTCATTGCGTATCCAACTGTAACCGTCATAATTTGCTTGTGCCCAACTGTACTCGGCATTGGTTTGATAACTGCCCACATTATAGCTGGACATATAAGAGTGCTTTAAGTTTAAACTTTTTATAACTTTTTTCATCAAATCGTTATCCGATAAACCATCATACTGAATTGTCCAGTTTGGCAAAGGAAATGTCGGGAAAGGCGATAATCTTGATTTACTTGGATTCATGTTTGCATAAGCTGCCAAAAATGCCGGTATCATAACTTCTTGCGAATTAGCACTATACCCATTTGGGTAGCCGTCATTTATAACTTGTCCCGTGTTAGGGTCTTCATTAGGTTGATTAATATTGTATGCGGGGCTGTTAGATAAACGTGCCGCATTACGTTTATTTGCCAACATCCATGCTATTTCTTTTCGATGGTTTTTGAAATTTTCAAATGCTTTTGATGAATACTTATGTCCCAATTTCCAAAATGCTGTGCTAAGCATCATATACGACATACTGAAATTACCGGTCAGTAGTTTTTCGTCTCTGTTTGCCAAATCGTATTCATTGTGATTTACAGACCAATTGCGCATAGCTGACAATTCAACTCTTAATCCTTTTATAGGTTCTACACTGGCTCTAAGATTAATAGATTTAGTGGAGGTCATTTTGTAAGGAGCCGTTTGTAAAGTGTCGGTTGTAAGCCAATGATATTTTGAATGTGCATTATAACCGAAATCGTCATCTTGCCAACCCAAAACAAAGGGTAAGCCCGGAGCCGTACTTTTAACTCCATACGGATTGGTATATTCATTAAGTCCGATATATTTGGTTGTAGGCATATATCCGGGAAGTATTGTCCCGCTTGATTGTGTGTATGTTGCCGAAACATTTTTAACACCAACCAGTGCATAAACAATACCTTCTCCAATTGTTTTAAGAATATTTTGATTAGTTGCCTTTTTGCCTGTAACTTCAATTTTTGCTGATTTTACCGCACTATTGGCTCTAAATTTAATTTTATTTTTATTTACAATTATTAATTCACCCGAAACTTTATTCCCTGATTGGTCGGTTACTTTTACTTTTACTTGCTCTGTTCGTAAATTATGGTTTATACTTTTGGCAATTTTCTTTTTCAGCCTAACACCTTCCTTGGTATAATTTACATCTTTATACTGCTTTCTGCCTTTTGAACCTTTATTGACTTTCTCAATTATATTTTTTAAGAATTTAACATCGTTGTAAAGTTTACCAAAATTTAGAGAAGCATTAAGGTTTATGGTATTTGAGTTTGCTATTGTATTACCAAGTTGTATGGTATCGGCAGTTATTGGCGAAGCAAGCCACGAATAGGTTGATTTATACATAGCATTTGCCGATGTCCATTTCAATAGAGGCAATTTATTTATAGGCACATTATATCTTACGCTTATTACGTGCTTGTAGTCAATATTTCTACCTCCTGATAAAATATTTTGCCAAATACTATCACGTTTTATTTTATAATCAATATCTTCCCTATTCAATATTCCTTCGGGTTCATCAATTCTGGCTTTGTTTACTGCGTTATATTCTAATTTTAACCCTTTGGTTATACTATATTTTATATCATAATTTCTATTCCATACAAAATCCTTTCTATACGTTGGTTCGATTATTAAATTTGCATTTGAAATATCGCGTATAAGACTTTGTTGGTATTTTCTTGCCATATCGGTTCTGAACGAAATCATTGATGGTGCAAGATATAGGTTCATATCACGAATAATTTGAAATGCTTTATGTCTCAGAAACTTAATCTTTTTGAACGGTTCAATAGGTTTTGGACGATTATTGTATACATACGAGAATGAACCCGAGTAGTTTTTCAGACTATTATACTCTGTTTTAATATCTCTGAAATATATTTCGTTATATGCAAAGCTTGTAGAAAAATTAGATATATGATAAAATGGTTTTTTCTTGCCTTTTAGTTTTTCAGGGTCGCCTTCTATTCTTAGGTTTGTTATGTTAAAACTTTTCCTTTTTGTATAATCAACCACAATTCTTCTGAGTGAATCTTTTTCGCTTTCGGGAACTTCGGGGTCGTTAAGGGTTTGTTTTAATAGCATATCAGGGTCTAAGGGATTATACTCCGGTGTCTTAACGGTCTCTGAATAACCGAAATATACGGGAATACTCACGTTCTTTTTGCCGGGAAATAATTTGCCCAGTTCAACGCTTGAAGCTATGTCGTACTTATAAATATCTTCTCTTTGACGGTCTTCTATTTTGGAATCTAAACTACCAAAACCTTTTGTGCTTTTATTTGCCGAGAATGTTACACTTCCCAAATCTGCCAACTGTACTTTTGCCAAAGCATTGGCAGCCCAACCTCCTTTTTCTCTAAAGTCGGTCAATCTTAGTTCGTTAAACCATATTATACCTGATTTTGGCATTCCGTCGTCTCGGGAGTTGAAATTATCTACACGCATTTTGCCGGGATTTCTTACCCCAAGCATTACTGTTCTAACATTGCTTAAATTAGGATTTCCGATAACAGATATGCGCATATTTTCACCTACTAATTCTGAAAATACCGTTGTATTGTAAACATCTGAGCCTGATGTACGCATTTTGTTGTTTCTGTGGCGTTTTACTTCTTGTAGTTTTTCCAATTCAAAATCAAATCTGTTTTCACTAGGCCAAACTTTTTCGCGGTCGGCATCAGATTCATTATTATAAACGCCGTGAGGTGTTAGCTTTAATGGTATTTCTATTTCGTAGAAGTTTTCACGATAATCGGAACCTATGCGTAAAAATACTGTTAATTCGTCATCTTTTAATGTACCGCTTATTATTTCTTCGCCGTGAACTTCCATTCCTATTTTTTTGAATTGACGCATGTCTAAATTCAAGTTTTTATACGCAGCTCGTGAATCGGCATCGTTAAGGTCGGTTACTTTAAATTGAATTGATTGCTCATTAAGTTGCGCTCTGTACTGGTTAGTCGGGTCGGTTACTCTTGATATACCGGGAGGCAGTACATAATTAATTGGTGAACGGTGACCGTTTTCTTCAAGGCTGACAACTGATACATCAAAACCTTCAACCTCTTGTTGCGGACTGCCTATGCTTTCTGAACCTTCCATAAGTTCCCCTTCGTAGCTTCTCCAATCACTACGCACTAAGTCTAATTTTGCAAAACGCATTACTGCCGTATCGGCAAAATCTTTCATAAACATACGAATAAATCGTATAGAACGAAAATCGGAAATAGGTCCGAATTTTGCCTCGTAATCCTTTATGGGGATTTTAAATTGATACCACTTTACTTCTGTCTTTTGTTCGTTTTTTAGTGTAACTTTGCTGGTTCTAATATCGTTGATGTAATTTTGCCCCACATTTTGCATATCTTGCGGGCGGATGCTTATTCTATACTGAAAATATGCTTCTTCTTCGTTTAGGGTGTTGTCAAGGTTAATATCTTCAATATCAGGTTGTAATGTGGCAGAACTTGCATACTCATTTTGCGATTGCGATGCAGTAGGGGAGTTGCCGTCGGGTCCGTTAAATGCCTTATATCGGTCTAATATTGAAAAGTTGGGTTTTGAATCATAATCACTTCCCTTAAAAAAATGATAGTTGTCGTTTGAAGGGTCTTCTTGGGCTTTTTTATAGGCTTCGGAATTAGCACCAAAAGTGTTTTGTATTTTACTAAGATATTGATGTCTTTCTTCGAAGAAACTACGCTCTGCATCGTCATCTAATCCGTCAAAACCTACGTCTTGGTATTTTCTGGCATTTGGGTCATTGTCAAAAGCATTAACCAAGGATTGGGTTACAGGTACGCGCCCCCAACGAGTTGTATCTACAAGGGTTACATCCGTTGAAGTAGGTAATCCGTTTTCAAAACTTTTACGTCCGTCTTTTAGTATATCTTCCGAAATATACCCAAGATTGAAATATAAATCGCCTCCTTCGTTTTGATTGTTGTATACGAATGGGTCCATCAACCAAAACTCAATATATTCGATATTTGCAGATTCAAAATCACTGGTTTGTAAATCGCGCATTATTCCACCCCAACGAGTTTTAGGTTGCAATAATTTACCATCGGCATCTATACCTGCCGAGCTTGCAGTGGGGGTTACATCGTAGTTGTAAGGTCCTTTTTCGTTTGGATAAAACACAACATTGAATACACTCAACATATTAGGGTAATTGTCTCTACTTTCTCTGTACGGGAATATTTCCTTCTCAGGAACTTCACGCACGTAATGATTAGATTGGTCATCTACCGTAACATTTGGGGGTGTAGCCGAAGTGTTTCTTAACAGGTCGGTGTTTACATTAAACCAAGTTAGTTTTGCACGATTAAATCCGTTGTCGAGACTGTCGGTAGCTCCTTCGGGGAATAAAAAGGATTGCCATTTTGGAGTACTTGCCAATACCCATTTATAGTGAGCTTTAAGGTCTATTGATGTTTTAGAACCTTCAAAATCGTCTATATATGCATTTCCGCTTTTTCCTATTGTTTTTGAGTGTCCGGGAATAAGGTGTGCAAATTCACCGCTTAACTCAATTTTCGACTTTGCTTTGGTTTGTATAAGCGGTAGTGCGTCTATCCATTTAGTTAAAAATGGCAGTTCGGTTGTATATCGCCCGTCTAATCCCCAAATTGTATTTGATATTGGTTCATTTCCTATGTTTACCTTAGTAGTAAGCGGTTTTTCTGAAAGATGTAGAATTGTACCTCCCAAAGAGAAATTATCGGAAATTACATAATCTAAGTGTGTTCCCAGTAGCGTCCGCCTATTGATATTGAATAAACTGTTGTTTTCCAAAGATATTCTTATTGGTGTTCCTGATTCAAGCAGAGCATGATTTAATATGGTAACTCGCCCAAGGTTATAATCTACCAAATAATCTGTTCCTTCTGTAAGTTCTGCACCATTTGCCGATACTTTTACCGAACCTTCGGGAATATTATAAGCATTAAGCGGAATTTCTGAGCCGCTTGATGATTTGTAGCTTCCTTTAAGACTAAATTTGTTTTTCTCGGCTATTTGTTTTGCTCTGCTTTGTGTTGAATCGTATAATTCTTCAAACACATATTCATCGGCTATGGTTTCGTCATTTATTGCCTCTCTTAAATGCTTGCCAAATGGTTCAACAACGGGGAAAATAACTCTGCCGTTAGAGGGCGTAATTGTTACATTATTAATAAAATCAAAATAGCCGTCGGCTTGCGGGTCGAGTTGTGAATTTAATTGGTCTAAATTCATTACTCTAAGCAAAGGTTTGCCTTTAATTGCGCCTGCATCAATGAAATTAACGGTTGTTCCCGTTCGGTCGTCATTGTAAAGTATGTTGAGCCTAAAGTCTTCATTATTAATTTGATATGCTCCTATTGCATATACGTTTTTCATCATTAACTTCCATGTGGGGATATTAGGTTGCAATGCTGCTCCTTTTAGCAATTTCAAGAATAGGGTAGAGGGTGCTTTTATTGCGCCATTTGAAAATTCCCCCACTTTGTAGGTCTTTCCGTTTATTGTATATTCATAAGCTACTGCCAAAACTTCATCGTCATTCAGCGGTGAATTTAAAGATATATACCCAAGCTGTGGTTGCAATCTATATTCATTTGGTGTTAGCAATCTGGCATTTTCAACTTTGGCATAGTCTATTATGGGTTGAAATCCTGAACCGCTTAAGGTTGTATTTATAAGGTTGATGTTTCTTAAATTTTGGTCGGCACTTATGTTTTGATACAGGTTGTTCAGTTTGTTACTTGGCAAATTTCCCGACAAAGCTTGTACATTTGCTGTATTGTAAATATTTCTTTCATCTTCTGCCAAATCCATAAATGCCAATATGTTTCTGGAGTTTTCAAAATTACCGGCTTTGTTTGTTACCCAAACTTCTATACGGGTTATGTTTATGCCCGATGCTATAATAGGCAGGTTTTTTAATGCTCTGTCGTAATTATCTCTAAAGTATTGAGCAAGAAAGAAGTGTCTGTTTGTTTCGTAGTTATCTGCCGATATTTCAAAGTCTTTCACCTGTGCCCCGCCTTCTACGGTTATGGTTGATGATTCTGATTTTTGTTGCGAAAATATACTCGTTACTTTCAACTTTCCGAATTGCATAGCTGTTTTTAAACCAAATAAACTCTGACTACCTGTTATAAGTGTTCCGGTTAGCGGAAGTGAGACATTTCCTGCCTCTATTGTTTGTATAATTTCGTCTTCGTCGCCTGTGTAGGTTAATGTGGTTTGGTTTTCAAAATCAAACTGTGCTTCAGTGTTGTAATTGATGCCTATTTGCATTTTATCCCCTATTTTACCAGTTACTCCCATTTGTATTTTCATATCGAAATCAAATGTTGTACTACGCTGTAAATTAACAGGTAAGGTGGGGTTTTGTATTCTGGAAATATTCACCCCAAAAGTTAGTTCTGCCGAACCTTGAGGCTTTATGTCAATTACATTGCTGCCAAATATCTTGTCGAAGCCTTTTATATTAACATTTAATTTTGGGTTTAAGTATTTAGATAAAAAACCATCGTTGGCATTTCCTTTTGTACGTAGTTTGCGTTGTTCTATCCAATATTTAGAAATCGCTTTTCTTGCACTGTACTGTTTAAATTCCTCTGCCGACATTATTTTAGCTGGTCGTATTTGAATATCACCAACTTTTTCTCGTATTACATAGCTGCCTGTTATCGGGTCAAATTCTACATCCGTAGTTATATTGTCAGGAATTTTTAAAAACAAAGGAGAATTTTGCTTTACAGGGTCGCTATAATGTTTAAAACGGGAAGGGATTTTACTTGTATCTCCTACAATAGTGTCGTTTACTTGAAAAGTAAGAGTTAGTAAGTCTGAACTTGAATATATTTTTTCTGCTCCATTTATATTTGAATTATAACATATTATAAATGTTAGACTTAATAACAAAAACCGATATATATATTGTGTATTATTTTTCATAAGCAAAAAATGCTAATAAGCGATAGACTATTAGTGATGGGTGATAAATGATGGGTGGTAAGTGATGGGTGATAAGTGATGAGTGATAGCTATTCATCATATTATCTTACTTGTCTTATTATCCATTATCAATTATCCATTATCAATTATCCATTGTCAATTATCCATTGTCAATTATCCATTGTCAATTAATTACAGCTTTTTTAGTGATAGTTTTATTAGTTCCTCAACTGTTTGCTCTTTGTTTTTATCAATTATTTTATCTAAAACTTTTTCAATTGCAGATTTGCTAAAACCTAACATCTCTAATGCTGATAACGCTTCATTTCGTTTTGTATTGTTCGGAATGGCAATAATATCGCCTGCTGTTTCGGCTTTACCTATTTTATCTTTTAAATCTATAATAACTCTTTGGGCTGTTTTAAGACCTATTCCCTTTACACTTTTTAGTACATTTACATTGCCTTCTTCTATGGTTTGTACTACTTCGCCGGGACTTAAAGATGATAATATCATTCGAGCCGTATTTGCTCCTATTCCCGATACTGAAATTAACAATCTGAAAATTTCCCTTTCTGTTTTATCTGCAAAACCAAAGAGAATATGTGCGTCATCTCTTACTATCTGATGCAAATAAATGGTCGCTTCCGTGTCTTTCTTTATTTGCGAATATGTATTTAACGAAATATTTACAAAATATCCTAATCCGTTAATATCTACAACTATATAAGTATGAGTGTGCTCTACTATTAGTCCTTTTAAATATTCAAACATTATTGTTTAATTTAGGCTGCCGGCTTTTTATTAGCAATCAAAAGCCGAAAATTATAAATAATTTAAGATGCAAATATATATAATTATAGTTATAATTGATAATGGAAGTTGTAAAAGCTCAAGTCTTTTTGTAATTAGCGGTTGCAAGGAAACTTATATTAAATCATTACATTGATTTATTTTTTACTAACAGCATCGTAAATGATTTGGTGTGCAGCTTGCCTTATATTTAATTTGTATAATTGTGTGTTTTTTCTTGTAGGATATACTCGGTTTGACATAAAAATGAAAAGTATTCCCGTTTTAGGGTCAGCCCAACAAAAAGTGCCGGTAAAACCTGAATGTCCGAAACTGTATTCACTCGCATCATTGGCGGCATAATTATTATCTTTATTTACAGGGTCGGGTTTATCAAAACCTAAGCCCCTTCTGTTATTCCTATGCAAGTATTGATAACTTGTAAATTGCTTCACAACAGTATCGCTTATATACCTTTTGTTATCGTATACGCCGTAGTTTTGATACATTTGCATAATCTTTGCGAGGTCAAGTGTGCTGCCAAATAAACCTGCATTTCCTGATACTCCCGACATCATTGCTGCGCCTTCATCGTGAACATATCCTTGAATTTGCTGTTTTCTGAAATAATCGTCAAACTCAGTTGGTATAATGCTTGATTTTTTATGGCTAAGCAGTGGGTTATATGTAACCGTGTTAGCAGTTAGAGGTCTGTAAAAATTATTTTTTACATATTCTTCGTAGTTCTTGCCTGTAATATTTTCAATCATTTTTGGGAAAATATAAAATGCCAAACCTGAATATCGGTAACTGCTGTCTTTTAATAATGCCGATTTTTTTATAAGACGAAATACTTTTTTATTAAACTTGTTGTTTACGTACATATTAGTTGCTATTTCGCTTGTAAAATGTTTTGCGGCTTTGTTTCTAATTACCGAATGTTTGATTTTTTTGTTTCTTTTAAGTGCTTTTTTCCAAAATGGAAGCCAAGGTTTCAGCCTTGCTTGATGAGCCAATATTTCTCGCAAACTAATGTGTTTTTTATTTGAATGCTTAAAGGCTTTCCAGTATGCATAAAATGGAGTGTCTAAATTTAGCTTGCCTTCATCATATAGTTTCATAATAGCAGGTAATGTTCCTGTTATTTTAGTTACCGAAGCCCAATCGTATAAATCTGTTTTTTT
>PDWJ01004954.1_pt1 | contig 11294 bp, 7 predicted proteins | sample 1430881 | NCBI WGS metagenome assembly PDWJ01 (sample SAMN01162460, study PRJNA174530) | Oral metagenome, whole genome shotgun sequencing project. | biome: Marine environment; feature: Marine mammal; material: Swab sample of the gingival sulcus; isolation source: swab sample of gingival sulcus... | reverse complement strand
TACGTGCCAGTATGAGTCGCAAAGGAGATTGCTGGGACAACGCAGTTGCTGAAAGTTTTTTTGGAAGTCTGAAAACGGAAAGGATTTTTGGTGCCAATTTATATAAAGTTTCTATAAGTTGCTTAAATACCTTCATTTTTGGTCATGGGCTAAGTCTGGTCATGGATAGACCAGATCGGCCCGTGGCCGTTTATCGGACAATTCTTTTGACGTTGGATACGTTTTTGACTTTTTTGACCTGGGACATGACCTTGGCAAGGTGGTGGCTGTTTTCCACCATAATGGTAAAACGAAATGAGGCAACCCCCTCTTCAGAGGTTGCTGTATTGGCACCCAGGATATTGGAGTTTGCTTTGGTAATGGTGGAGGTAATATCTGCCAGAAGACCGGAACGATCCTGGGCCTGGACCTTGATTCCCACCCGGTAGCGGTCTGATTCCCGGTTGTTCCATTTTACATGAATCTGGCGGTCTGGACTCATTTTTAACATATTCAGGCAATTTTTCCGATGGACAGAAACACCCTGGCCCCTGGTAATATATCCGGTAATGGGATCTCCTGGAAGGGGATTGCAGCATTTGGAAAATTTTACCAGGATGCCGTCCATTCCTTCCACTTCAATACCGATTTCATTTTTTCTGGATTGACTGGTGTCCTTGCTGGCCAGTTTTTCCAGAAAGTCGGCCTCCACGGAAGAGGATTGCTCTTCGGGCATGATCCGGTTCAATAGCTGCAAGGGGGTAATTTTCAGGAATCCCACATGGGCAATCAGATCGTCGGTGGTTTTGAATCCGTATTCTTTTGCCGCTTCCCCAATTTTTCCCGCGTTTACCATTTCCTTGAAATTTACCTGTTTTTTGCGAAAGAGTTTTTCGCACATGACCCGGCCAAGGGCGATGGCCCGTTCCCTTTCCCGTTCCTTGATCCAGGCGCGTATCCTGGTTTTGGCTTTTACGGTCTTGACAAAATTAAGCCAGTCAGGGCTGGGGTGGTGGCCTTTGGTGGTCATTATTTCCACCGTATCTCCGTTTTTCAGTACGTGGGACAAGGGCACAAGCTGGCGGTTTACCCTGGTTCCGGTACAGGCTGCTCCCACTTCCGTATGAATGGCATAGGCAAAATCTACGGGGGTTGCCCCTTTGGGCAGGGTTTTTATATCTCCCTGGGGGGTAAATACATGGATTTCCTTGGGAGACAGATCAATGCGGACGTTTTCCAGAAATTCATCGGGATCATGGGAATCTTCCTGGTTTTCCACCAGGGTTCTGATCCAGGCATATACCCGGCTTGTGTCCGTATCTATACATTGGCCTTCCTTATAGCTCCAATGGGCGGCAATTCCTGATTCTGCGGTTCTGTCCATTTCCTTTGTGCGGATCTGGATTTCCACCCGTTCTCCCCTGGGCCCGATGACCGTGGTGTGGATGGACTGGTACATATTGGGTTTGGGCTTGGCAATATAATCCTTGATCTTGTAGTCAATGGGCTTGAACATTGCGTGTACAGCCCCCATTGCCGCATAACATTGGGGAATACTGTCCAGAATAATCCGAAAAGCGATAATATCGTAGATTTGTTTGAAGGGAAGGCGTTGACTGAGCATTTTTTGATAAATGCTGTAAGGCTGCTTGAACCTGCCCTTGATTTTGCAGGGCAGGTCCATTTCTTTCATCTTTTTTTCCAGAAGATGCTGCATCCTTGTAATGTAGTTGTCTTTTTCTTTTTTTGCCCGATTGACCAGGCCGTCGATACGGTCGTATTCCTCTCTCAGGGTATAGTAAAATCCAATATCCTCCAGTTCATGCTTCATGCGAAAAATTCCCAGCCGGGCGGCAATGGGGGCATAAATATCCAGGGTCTCCTGGGCAATGGCTGCTTTTTTTTCTGCCTTGGGATGATAGTGCAGGGTGCGCATGTTGTGCAGGCGATCGGCAAGTTTAATGAGAATGACCCGGATATCGTCTGCCATTGCCAGAATCATCTTGCGTAGGGACTCTGCCTGGCGTGTTGCCTTGTTGGCCGTGGGCAGCTTGGATAATTTGGTAACCCCTTCTACAATGTGAGCAACACTAGGACCGAACAGGGCTTCAATGTCTGCCTTGGTTGCCGGGGTATCTTCAATGACATCATGGAGCAGAGCCGCTGCAATACTTTCCACGTCCATCTTCATGTCCGCCAGGATATTGGCGACTTCCAGAGGATGGGAGAGATATGGCTCCCCGGACAGACGGACGTGATCCTTATGGGCTCTTGCAGCATAGATATATGCCTGGTCAATGAGGTGAACATCTGCGTCAGGATTGTATTCATAAATCTTGTCAATGATTTCTGTAATACGAATCATGATGGTTGCCTGCCAGAAATTGGGTGTTTCCTAATATGCCTTGGCAAACAGGACCCGTTGTTCTGATTTGCCTCCGCAGCAGATGCAGTTTCCGTCTTCTTTTCTGCTGTCAAAGGGAATGCAGCGGATGGTAACGGACAGGTCATTTTTGATGGTTTCTTCGCATTGGGCGTTTCCGCACCAATGGGCCATGACAAAGGCGCCGTTATCAAGGCCCGATGCATTTTCATACAGCTGGTAGAATTTTTCTTTTTCGTCTATATGAAAGGTGTTTTCCTTTTGATATGCCAAGGCCCTGTCAAACAGATTTTTCTGGATGCTGTCCAAGATGTCTTCAATGGTGTTGATAAATTCATCCCGGTTCATGGAGGTTTTTTCAGAAACGGGCAAGTCCCGCCTTGCCATGAACACAGAATTTTGTTCCATATCCTTGGGCCCGATTTCCACTCTTACGGGAATGCCTTTTTTTACCCATTCCCATCCCCTGGCGCCCCCAATATCACGGGTATCCATTTCCACGACCATTGGATTTTTGTGGTAGGTTTTTGCTTCCAGGGCTGCTTTCAGGGCTTTGGCACTTTCCATGACAGCGGCATTGTCCCCGTCTTTTTTCAGGATAGGAAGAATGACCACGTGGGCCGGAGCCACTCTGGGAGGAACCACCAGACCATCGTCATCGGAATGTACCATGATCATGCCGCCGATCATCCGGGTGGAAGTACCCCAGGAGGTTGTCCAGGCGTATTCTTCCTGGCCGGATTCGTTCTGGAAACGGATGCCCGAACCCTTGGCAAAATTTTGTCCCAGAAAATGGGAGGTGCCTGCCTGGAGAGCCCGTTTGTCCTGCATCATGGCTTCAATGCAGGTGGTATCATCGGCTCCGGGGAATCGTTCAGATTCAGATTTTCTTCCTCGAACAACAGGTATGGCAAGATAGTTTTCCACAAAGTCTGCATAAATATCCAGCATCATAAGGGTTCTTTCCATTGCCTCCTTGCTGGATGCGTGGGCGGTATGGCCTTCCTGCCAGAGAAATTCACTGGTACGCAAAAACATACGGGTACGCATTTCCCAGCGAACCACATTGTTCCATTGGTTGAGTAAAATGGGCAGATCCCGGTAGGAAGATGTCCATTTTGCCATGGATTCGCCAATAATTGTCTCGGAAGTGGGACGCACAATCAAAGGTTCGGCAAGTTTTCCTGCCGGCTGCAAACCGCCGTTTTCTGCCTGCTCAAGTTTATGGTGGGTAACAACGGCACATTCTTTGGCAAAACCTTCCACATGCTCGGCTTCCTTTTCCATATAGCTCAAGGGAATAAACAGGGGAAAATAGGCATTTTTCACGCCGGTTTTTTTGAACAGAATATCCATGTCCCTGGAAATATTCTCCCAAATGGCAAACCCCCAGGGTTTAATTACCATACAACCTCTGACCGGTGAATTTTCAGACATATCTGCCGCTTTGATTACTTCCTGGTACCATTGGGCATAATCTTCTTTTCGTGTGGGGGAAATCGCCGTTTGTGCCATTTGTATATTCTCCTTATTGATGCTTGTGAAAAAAATCGCTATATTGATATGGAACAGAACATAATTATCATATTTTTTGTTTGTTCTGCCATCATTTTCTTTTTGTATGGAAAGGTTTTTCAAAGACAGGCAGAAATGATGGTTGTTTCAGTCCTTTAGGTTGATAGGTACAGGTAAATTTTTTTATATAACGGCCACGGGCCGACTGGGTATGTTATCCTCCAGACTGGCCCACAACCAAGAATGAAATTAATTTAATAAGTTAATAGAGACTTTCATATAAAACAGCCACGGGCTGATCTGGGCATGGATAGACCAGATCGGCCCGTGGCCGTTATTCAGGATTGCCATGATGGTTTTTTTCGGTTTCCATTTTATCCACCTGGGACAAAAGCTCTTCCAGCAGATGCTCCTGGGCGACCTTTTTCAACACCTTGCCCCTGGAAAATACAATTCCTGCTTCCCGTCCGCCTGCAATACCGATGTCTGCCTCTTTTGCCTCTCCCGGCCCATTGACTGCACAGCCCATGATGGCGATTTTCAGTTTGCAGTTTCGCTGAAGCAGTTTTTTTTCAGCCTTATGTGCAATATCAAACAGGTTGATCTGGCACCTGCCGCAGGTGGGGCAGGAGATGATTTCCGGGCCACGGGCTGGCAGCCCCAATGCACGTAAAATTTCGTATCCCACCCTGACCTCTTCCACAGGATCACGGGTCAAAGATACCCGGATGGTGTCGCCGATTCCTCTGGCCAGGGTCATGCCAATGCCGATGGCAGACTTGGTAATCCCGGCAAAAAGGCCCCCGGCTTCGGTAACTCCTATGTGAAAGGGAACGTCCGTGAGAGGTGCCAGCATTTCATAGGCCGCAACGGTTTTTTCCACGTCTGATGCCTTCAGGGATACTTTTATATCGTAGAATCCCAGGTCTTCGAGAATGCGGATGTTTGACAGGGCGCTTTGCACCATGCCCTGGGCCGTAGCACCATAGGTTTTTTCAATGTCTTTTTCTAAAGAACCCCCATTGACCCCGATGCGTATGGGAATGTGATGGGCTTTGGCGCAGTCGGCCACCCTGCGGATTTTTTCCATGGAACCAATGTTGCCGGGATTGATGCGCAGGGCGCTTGCTCCTGCTTCTGCTGCTGCCAGGGCCAGCCTGTGGTCAAAATGAATGTCGGCAATCAAGGGGATGTGTATCTGATCCACGATGCTTTTAATGGCTTCCGCATCATCCATATAAGGAACAGCCACCCGAATGATCTGGCACCCAGCTTTTTCCAGACTGTGGATCTGGTTGCAGGTTTTTTCCACGTCCCGGGTCGGCGTATTGGTCATGGACTGGACAGATACAGGATGGTCTGATCCCACCGGGCAGCTACCTACCTGTATCTGTCTGGTTACACGACGCTTTTGTACCAGCGGCACGACATCTCCTTTATTTTATTAATAATTTTTGACAGATAAGGGGTTGGTCAGACTGGCCAGGTTTCAGGATCAAGAAATATTCTGAAATAAATCTTCAGCCCTTTTTGGTTCTCCCAGGTAAAATCCCTGGTGTTTGTCCACATTGAGCTTCGTTGTGATGTCCAATATCTTTTTGGAGTGAATAAATTCTGCAATGGTTTTTATATTCATATCCTTTGCAAATCCGATAATGGCCTTGCAAATTGCCAGACTTTTTCCATCTGTGTCAATATTTTTAATAAGAGAACCATCAATTTTTATATAATCAGGGTCAATCAATGTGAGATGGAGAAAATTGGAATATCCGCTGCCAAAATCGTCAATGGCGATTTTGGCACCCAGTGCCCTGAATCGTTGAATCTGGTCAATGGTGGATTCATAATCCTGAAACACTTCGCTTTCCAGAAGTTCCAGAATCAGCTTTTTCCCCATATTGTGTTTTTTGATCATTTTTTCCAGATAATCCATGGTCCGGGTATTTGAAAAATCCATAAATGACAGATTGATGGAAACCTGGCTATCCACCTGCTCGAAAAGTTCAAAGGATTTTTTGATCATTCTTCTGGTAAGATAGGAATAATATGTGGTGTTTTTGATTACATCCAGAAAGTAAAACGGAGTCAGGAACCGTCCATCTTCTGTCATAATCCGGATAAGAGCCTCGTAGTAGGAAGCTTTTTCCCCATGAAAGATGGGTTGAAAAAAGGGGAGTATCCTGTCATCATCCAAGGCTTTTTTTACCATCTTGACGATGGCTATATCCTGTTCGTAATGCTGCTTTATATTCAGGGAATCATCGTACAGTACAATCTCTTTATGATATTTTTTTGCATAATTCAACGCCATGTCTGCGTGTTCCAAATGGTCTTGCCCGTCGATTTCGTTGGATATGCCAATGGTAATAGAGATGTCGCATTCCAGCCTTGTTTCCTCTTTCTGGAAGTAAAAATTTTCTGCCTGCACATCCTTGATGAGTTTTCTTGCTGCGTCCATGCACTCTTCTGGAGATGTCCCGTATGCATTTAAAATGGCAAAGGTGTTTCCTGAAAATCGGTATATGTCCCGGGATGAAAAATATCTTTTCAGAAACTTGGCAAAGGACTTCAGGATCAGGTCTCCTACGGATTCCCCGTATAAGTCATTGATGGCATGAAAATTTTGAATATCAATAAGTACGACACCCCGAAAATTTTTTTCTTTGAGCTTTTGGCGCAGGGATGCCCTGTTTCTCAGATTTGTAAGAGAGTCCTTGTAGAGCATTCCTTCCATGATTCTGTTTTTTTGCTCCATCAGGACAATACTCTCCCTGATTTTATTTTTATGCCCCATGAGCATTAATTGTTCCTGGAAAACCTGATTGAGGGGGGCTCTTCCTTCCAGGCGTTTTTTTTGTATGGGTGATATTGCTTTTGCAGAGGTATCTTCAAATTCTCGTACAGGTTTGAAAATGGGGGTATCTTCTGATTCGCTCAGGAACAGCAGTACCATAGTCTGGTTGCAGAACCGGGCGGCTTCTTTTTTCTCCTTGACAAATTCTCCATAGGAAAAAAATCCAGTTACCGGGGCAATATTGGGAAAATCCTGTATATCCTGGGTCAGCCTGTCTCCAAGGATTGCTTTTCTGCCAGTACAGGAAATCATATGGATCACATCCCATTGGTTGTTTATCTCATTATAAAGTTTGATTGCATTGGCCAGAATCTTTTCTATATTGGCAATACCAAAACGGACTTTTTCGCCTTCCATAAGATTGCCTGCAAAGCCCATGCTTCCATCAGGATAAAGGGTCATGGCTGCCCTTGCAAGGTTTTCTCCATTCCGGTTCATTACCAGGGGAATCTGGGCGCAGATTTCAATGAACTGCTTGTCAAAATGAAGTCCCAGATGCTCTGTATAAAGGTATTCTGGTGTCATTTCATTGATTTTTTTGACAATATTTTTTTCAGATTCTGTTATGGTAAATTCTTCCCCTATAACATCACAATCAGAAGCCCATCTGGTTTCTGCTCTTAATGTATCAGAATATAGTCCTACTGCCACAGCGCCCTTGTCCAGGATTTCATCCTGATAAAACAGGTGGGTTTGAGAAAAAGACGAGTTGTCACCGGCAAGACCTCCGGCAATGACAATATCACCCACCTGGCTTTCAAAGCCTGTCAGTAGATCCTCTCCATTCACAGACAGGCCCTCACCAAAAAGAATCACGGCCTTCAGATCGTTTGCGTGCAGCTTTTTGCCCAGATGCACACCCACGTCAAAAAAATGATTTGATAGGTTGTCTGATTTTTCTATCTGTAATCTGGTATGTTCAAAACAAAGTACGGAAATTAAAAGACTGTTTTCCAATACCTGATTATCGAGAACCCCTCCGTCTGTGGTTACGCCGGTAATAATGCAGCAGGGAATGGTGTTTTTTATGAAATTGAGTACATCCCGGAGGTATTTGAAATTTTGGGTCCCGTCAAATATCTGAACAAGGATATGGGGGCAATCCAGGGGAATCCCGGAGTCATGCAGTTCTTTGAGAAACTGCTCTTGTGTCCTGAAATGGTGGTGTAATATTTTCATCTGTCTGAACGCATAATTAATGTAACCTTAATTTGTTGATAATATAGGTCTGTCAATAATAAAGCAAGTTTTTTTTGAATTCCGTTTCTTTTTTGATGCAAGTGGGATATCGAGTACAGGCGATATGCGATTTTATCTTTAAAATAAAGATGTTATCATGGGTAGTTTCGGGGCGCCAGGAAGAATAAGTCCTTGACAAATTCAGGTCATTCAAGGTAAATATTATCGCTTAAAAGACTTGATTTTTTTTGAAAGGATAACCAAATTTAGATGATATGGACTCAGAAAGTAAATTACTTCAGATTCGTAAGGAAAAAATCAATCTCCTCAAGGAGATGAATATCCCTTTGTACCCCAACGATTTCAAGCCGGACTGCCCGGTTGCTGACGTTTTGGAAGTCATAGAAAACCAGACAGAAACCCTGGGAGAACAAGGCCGGGTATTCCGGTTGGCTGGCAGGATCATGGCCGTCAACAAAATGGGGAAATCCTCTTTTATCCGTTTTAAGGACGGGGCTTGTCAGCTTCAGGCGTATATGCAGCAAAATGTCCTTGGCGAAGAAACCTATTCCCTGTTCAAAAAACTGGACATCGGAGATTTTGTGGGAGTGGAAGGCCCGTTATTCCAGACCAGGACAGGAGAATGGACGGTTCTGGTAAAATCCTTTCGTTTGCTGTCCAAGGCTGTCAGGCCCCTGCCGGAAAAATTCCACGGGATTACAGACCCGGAAAAACGCTATCGTCAGCGCTATCTGGATCTGATCATGAATCAGCGTTCCAGGGATATTTTTGTCAAACGAAGCAAAATCGTTTCCAATATGCGGCGCTTTCTGGAATCCAAGGGGTTTATGGAAGTGGAAACTCCCATGATGCAGCCTCTGCCCGGCGGCGCAGAAGCCACTCCGTTCAAGACCTGGCACAATGCCCTGGGCATGGATCTGTTTTTGCGTATTGCTCCTGAATTGTATCTGAAACGTCTGGTGGTGGGCGGATTTGAAAGGGTGTTTGAGATCAACCGAAACTTTCGTAACGAAGGGGTTTCCACCCGCCATAACCCGGAATTTACCATGGTGGAGTTTTACCAGGCCTACGCAGACTACCATGAACTTATGGACATGACAGAAGAGCTGTTTTCGGAAATTGCCGAGGAAGTAACAGGCTCATGCAAGGTGGAATACCAGGGACACACCATTGATTTTTCAAAAGGATGGGCAAGGATTTCCATGATTGACTCCTTGTCTTCCATCGGTGGGGTGGATCCTGCTCTGTTGGATGACACCCAGGCCCTGATTGCCTTTGCCGAGGCCAACAAGATTGAAATTGCCAAAAAAGACCGTCTGGGAAAGGTGCTGACCAAATTATTTGATGCCCTTGTGGAGCCCAAGTTGATCCAGCCCACCTTTATTACCGGGTATCCTGTTGAAGTATCTCCCTTGTCCCGAAAAAGCGACACAGACCCGGAATTGACCGACCGGTTTGAATTGTTCGTTGCCGGAAAGGAAATTGCCAATGGGTTTTCCGAGATCAACGATCCTGCCGACCAGTACGAGCGGTTTCTTTCCCAGGTGCGCCAGCGGGACGAGGGCAATGATGAGGCCCATATCATGGATCAGGATTATGTGCATGCCCTGGAATACGGTATGCCGCCCACGGCAGGAGAGGGGATTGGTATTGACCGTCTCGTGATGCTGCTGACGGATTCTGCGTCCATTCGGGAGGTTATTTTGTTTCCCCACATGAAGCAGGCAAACTAACGTCTCCATGACTGTTGAGATTTTTATTGCTGCTCGTTATCTGAAAGCCAAAAGAAAGGAAGGCTTTATCTCCCTGATTTCCTTTCTTGCAATGGCAGGCGTTGCCCTTGGGGTAATGGCCCTGATCGTTGTCATTGCTGTTATGAACGGAGCAGAATCCCAGTTCCGCGACCGAATACTGGGTCTGGAACCCCATATTCTCATCATGAGCCGAACAGGGCATTTTTCCCAATATCAGCCTCTGGTGCAGTGTCTTCAGGCCATACCCGAAGTTACGGCAGTTTCTCCTGTGCTGTTCGGCCAGGCCATGATTCGTACCAGGCACGCCTTTTCCGGTGCCATGATCCGCGGGGTGGAACCGGGAACAGGGGCTGCCATGATCAAGGGCTTTACCAGGGATCAGTTGCAAAACGCCCTGGCCATGCAAAAGCACAATGGAAATAATGGCCCTGGCATTCCAGGAATTGTTTTGGGCAAGGAACTTGCCCGTTCCCTGCGGGTTGTGTTTCCTGACAAAATCATGCTCATGTCTCCCAATGGACTGATTTCTCCCATTGGCCAGCTGCCTTCCATGAAACGCTTTATGGTAACAGGAACCTTTGATTCAGGCATGTCAGAATATGACGGAATTATTGCCTATATGGATTTGAAACAGGCGCAAGTCCTGGTGGGAGCCAAAGGGCAGGTCTCTGCCATTGGCATCTGGGTAAAGGATGTGTTTTCTGTCAATGAAATCCGGGAAAAGTATCTGGGATTTATCGTTCATCCCCTGTATGTAACGGACTGGATGAATATCAACCACAGTTTGTTTTCTGCCCTGAAACTGGAAAAAACCGCCATGTTCATTATCCTGACCCTGATTATTCTTGTGGCGGCATGTAATATTGCAGGCTCCCTTGTGATGATGGTCATGGAAAAAACCAGGGACATTGCCGTTCTCAAGGCAATGGGGGCAACGGCATCCATGATTCGGAATATTTTTATTATTCAGGGTATGGTCATTGGAACCCTGGGGACAGTTATGGGAAGCCTTTTGGGAACAATCATTTGTTTTTTATTGAAAAAATATGATTTTATCCAGCTGCCTGCAGCCTATCCCTTTTCCACCCTGCCCGTGCATCTGGAAATTTTTGATGTATGGATTACGGCAGGCAGCGCATTGGTTATTTGCTTTTTGTCCACCTTGTATCCGTCCTGGAAAGCGGCCCGCATGAATCCTTCGGAGGCCATGCGTTATGCCTGAACCGAAACCAGACCCGTTAATGGAATTGCGTGATGTTTCCAAGGGTTTTCATGATCACTCCGGCAGGGTGGATATTCTGGAGCGGGCCCGTTTGAAGATTCTGCCTGGAGAGGCCATTGCCGTTGTGGGAGCATCGGGTATCGGAAAATCAACCCTGCTGCATATTATGGGAACCCTTGACAAGCCCGATGCAGGGCAGGTATTTTGCCAGGGACAGGATTTGTTTGCCATGACAGGACAGGAACTGGACAATTTCCGCAATGCCTGTATTGGGTTTGTGTTTCAGTTTCACTATCTGTTACAGGGCTTTACCGCATTGGAAAATGTAATGATTCCCGGTTTGATCCGTGGAGAAACCAAAAAAGAGATCAAAAAAAAAGCATTGCA
>PDWJ01004950.1_pt1 | contig 11303 bp, 7 predicted proteins | sample 1430881 | NCBI WGS metagenome assembly PDWJ01 (sample SAMN01162460, study PRJNA174530) | Oral metagenome, whole genome shotgun sequencing project. | biome: Marine environment; feature: Marine mammal; material: Swab sample of the gingival sulcus; isolation source: swab sample of gingival sulcus... | reverse complement strand
TGCCTGATAAGGCGCGGCTAGTCCTATTTTTTGGTTATGTTAATAATTTTTTGTTATTTTTTTGCGTCTTTTATTTCCTTTTTTTCCCGAAGGGAAAATATTCTGAAACTCTAAACTCTAGGTTTGAAAGAGTAAGACCGTGAAAAATTCTCCCAACAGAGCGAGACCCGCATGAAGCGTTATGGTGGCTGTTGTCGTTTCGAGCTTGAAAGGAAGTATTGTTAGAGGCGTAATAATTTAACCCCGTTGGTGATGGAATTTTAGAGCTTTAGAAAAACTGTTATACCATCCTTACGAGGTTTTTTATCGCCGTTTTTGGGAGAGATAGAACGTCAGCTCTTCAGCCGCTGAGATGAATGGCAGGATGCATCTTTTGAAGATAATGTGATTAAAAAGGGAGGTGGTTGTCTCCTGTAGGTGGATCTGTTTTTAATGGTGAATATTGACCTTTTCTGCTAAGATGCCCGGGCTCTTGTTCGTTTATGTATTTACGTCTGCTACAAAAAAAGGATGTCTTTATAAGGCTCACAAAAAAGAGAATGGAAGACATTATAGATGCCCAGTTCGCTGTTGCCAGATACGAGATGAGATATGTGGGCATTTTGGTGCTTACGTTGGCGAGAAATAGGGGCTGGATCAGGGAGGTTTTGTGGGGACATCACAATCATGGATTTGTCAGGAAAGGGTTGGGCGACTGATTTTTTATCTTAATGGCTTTGAAAAACACCAGAGGAAATAAAATGATAAAGAAATTTATCAAAAAAGGACTGAATCGTATTGGAGGTAATCCTTATCACTTCCTTGATAGCTTATTTATACCTTTTGATCGAAAGAATATTCTCAGGACACGGAATATAAGGCTCATTCCCGGCGAAAAGAATCGAAGGGGTGGCAAATATTCCTACGCTGAGTGGGCGCACGTTATAGGTATTTTTCAGACTATGATGTGTGTTCATCTGAGAAATACAGATAACAACAAAATACTTGATATAGGTTGTGGAACCGGGTTGTTGGGGATAGCTAGTGAACCGTTTCTGGGGCGGGATGGGAAGTACACAGGGATAGACGTCATGAAAGATGATATTGAATTTTGCCGTGGTCATTTTCCTGCTGCAAATTTCGAGTTTATACATTTTGATGTCACCAACCCGGCCTATGCTCCCTTTCAGAAAGATACTAAGCTGGAATGGCCAGTAGAAAGTGGGAGTATTGATATGGTTACAGCTTTATCAGTTTGGACGCACTTGGATAAGGATGATGCTTTATTTTATTTCAAAGAGATAAGTCGTGTCCTCAAGTCAGGTGGTAGGGCAATAGTTACCTTTTTTCTTCTGGATGAACTTTATGAAGAGAGCCTCAAGATGAGATCGCATCAGAAGGGGAGATATCACATGACCCATCAAGATCAATGGGTTTTTGATCAACCAGCTTATGGGGAAGACGCATGGTTGCACCCCAAATGGGCAGAGATCCCTGAAAGCGCAATAGGGGTTACTGCTACTGGTCTTGATTGTCTTCTTAGCGCTGGAGAATTAACACTGACAAAAAAATATCAGGGAAATTGGAAAGAAGTACCAGGAGCTTTTTTTCAAGATATATTGATCTTCGAGAAAGCGTAACAAAACGTTAATCTCTAGTTAATTCAGTTAGCTGGGTAGATCCAATTCTCATCAAAAGCATGAAGAATATGATAAGTAAGACGATATCTGACTTCCAGATGGAAAAACTAAATGAAAAAATGACCTGAAAGCTTAAGAGCAATGTTATCAAGACATGAGATTTGTCATTTTTTGAATAGAACTTCCTTAAAAAATATAAGAAATAACTATTGATAGCCAGTAAAAATGCTACCCCGAGTAGGCCAAATTCGATCATAAACTGAAAAACAATGTTATGCGGGTGGCCTCCAGGGAGTATGGAGCCATAAACAGGATGATTCCTTTTTTTATCTGGATATCGTATTGACATGGAACTACCAAAACCGTATCCAAGAACAGGTTTCTGTTCAATTATATTATGAGTAGCTGCATAAATAGGTACTCTGGACATAACTGACGATTCTATTGAATTACTATATGTTGGTTTTTCCTGATAATAAAATTTCTGGTTTGAAAAGGTAAAAAAAATTAAGATCAACAACGGAGCAATTATGGTTCCATTAAAAAACAGGAAATAAATTGTCTTGTATTTAAATATATTTACCTTCTTACATATAAGGTATAGCAATCCACTCGTGATTAGTGCCAGTACCGCACCTTCTGATTTTAGATTTATTGTGGCCACTAATACCACCAAAAAAAGAATCATGAGGAATACTTTGCTTTTCAGGTTTTTTAGCTGAAATGTGACAACTGTCCCCCAGTAGAAAAAAACGAACCAGCTTGCAGTAAATTTGTTATTCCACAAGGTTGCTGCTCGTAAATCATATCCAAGAGATTTGTTTATACTGCGAAAAGGAGTGAGAAATGATAAGGCTTGTTCTGTATTGAAACTGGTGTAATAATCAACGAGAATTATGGAACAAAGAAATATCAGCAACGCAGAAAAAATGTAAGATAAATATTTTATATCATTCTTATTAAGGTGTAGTAGTGCGAATACAATAACGATCCCATATCCAAATCTTATGGTGGATATTTTGTACCAGCTGTAAGACGAATACTGGGATAGTGGAAACACCAGACTGAGAAAAGATAGTATGAGATATATCAGGAAAAACCATAGTACAGATTTTGAAACCTTGCTTCTGACGGGAGTAATGAGAAACCGGGATAGCGCAATAATCAGTATTAACGGATAAATGCAATCCGCAATACTGTCATCACAGGTAGCGTTAAGTACAGCATAAAAGCTTAAAATGAAAGGTATTGCGGCAAGTAGAGCTGTTGAGAGCACGTGCTGCAGATTGTTGTTAAACGTCATTATTGTCTTCGATAAATACTCATTTTTTTTAGTTGATTACCGCAGAGACAAGCTACAAGGAGAAATCTAACGGAATCATTGGTTAGTTGTTTTAACTCTCCGGGATATGATCTTTAAAAAACTGGTTGCAACCTGTTACGTGGTAAAAAAATGTGGTTTGATAGCAGCATTTTCCTTAAAAGAGGAATTATATACCATTCTGATCGGAAAAGTTCTACTTGTTACTGAAAGTTCATTCAAGATGGCTCTCGAAAAGGCTTTCTCTTTTATAATTGAGCTTTCTGCGTTCCGTTTTCGATGGGGAAAGGCTGATAGTGCTTTATTTGAAATTAACTGGTTATCTGGGAAAAAGCAGTAAACGATGGTTCAATTTTTTAAACAAATATTTGCCCAACAAGCTCTTATACGGGCCATGGCGCAGCGGGATTTAGGTGCGCGGTACGCGGGCTCGTTCCTGGGCTGGATATGGTCTTTTATCCAGCCCTTTGTCATGATTCTGGTGTTTTGGTTTATTTTCAGCGTGGGGTTCAGGGTAAAGCCGACCAACGATGTCCCTTTTGTTGTCTGGTTGACTGCTGGGATGGCTGCATGGTTTGTTTTTTCTGAAATTGTCAATAGTTCACCCAGTTTGGTTGTTTCGGTCGCAAATCTGGTGAAAAAAACTCTGTTTCCTTCTGAGGTATTGCCTGTTGTTACTATTCTTACGTCACTTTTTGCCCATGGTGTTTTTGTTTTGATATTGCTCGGGTTGCTTTTTGCCCAGGGGATGCCTTTTTCACTGTATTATTTCCAGGCAATTTATTATCTGGTATGTCTGGTCGTATTGGGGCTTGGGTGTGCCTGGGCTATTTCAGCTGTGCATGTCTTTATTCGTGATGTTGGGCAAATGGTTGGTGTCGTAATGCAGGTGGGCTTCTGGTTTACTCCTGTGTTTTGGGATGCTCAAATAATGTCGCCGAAGATCCAGCTGTTACTGAAATTGAATCCCATGCATTATGTTGTGCAAGGTTATCGGGATTCCTTTATTTTTTTTGTTCCTTTTTGGCATCATCCTGTGCAGACGCTTTATTTTTGGGGAGTAGCGTTGCTGTTGCTGTTTGCAGGGAGTCGTATTTTTATGAAACTTAAACCGCAATTTGCTGATGTTCTTTAGCGGCAGCTTGGTTTTTTGTTCTGGATTTTTAATAAGTCTGTCCGAAATTTTATAAATATATTTGGTGTATGAAGACTGCAATTAGAGTTGAAGGACTTTCCAAAAAATTTAAGCTGTATAACAAGAGAATTGACAGACTCAAAGAGACTTTTTTAGGCGCGAAATCCTGCCATACTCCCTATCATGCACTTTCCAATGTCAGTTTTTCCATTAAAAAGGGAGAGACTGCAGGTATAGTCGGGCGTAATGGCAGCGGCAAATCAACGTTGCTGCAGCTTGTTTGCGGGATTTTGGAACAAACTTCAGGAACCATTGAGGTCAACGGTAAAATTTCTGCGTTGCTAGAGCTCGGAGCCGGGTTTAATCCAGAGTTTACTGGCCTTGAAAACGTCTATCTCAATGCGTCAATTCTCGGAATGCCCAGGGAAGAGGTTGATTTGTATCTGGATGATATTCTCGATTTTGCCGACATCGGTGCGTTTATTTATCAACCGGTGAAGACCTATTCCAGTGGTATGTATATAAGATTAGCTTTTGCTGTTGCCGTCAATGTAAAGCCGGATATTTTAATTGTGGATGAAGCATTGGCTGTTGGTGATACCCTGTTTCAGGCAAAGTGCTTTGCCAAGTTTCGGGAGTTTCAAGAGAAGGGAATTACCATTCTTTTTGTAACCCACTCCATGGAGTTGCTTGCCCGATATTGTACTTCAGCTCTGTTGCTTGATAAGGGGAATCTCTTGATGCAGGGGCCGGCAAAGGAGGTAATTGACGAATATAATCGACTTACGGTTAATTGTGCAAAAAGGGCTTCGACTGGGGCAAAACTTGTTGAAAACAAAATCACGAAAGAGAGAGAAAAGGGTTCCAGTGGAGAAAAAACAGCGGTTTCTTCCTGTCAAGAGATCGAAAAGGAGGGGGAGCCTGTTGCTCTGAAACTGAATCCAAAAGAAGACCGCTATGGTAATGGAAAGGCCGAGATCCTGGATTTTGGCGTAAATGTGCTCAGTGGGGAGGTAACCCAGACGTTTGTTCATGGGGAAGAGTATTTGTTCTGGGTCGAAATAAAATTTAAGGAAGCCTTGCCTGACCCAATAGTTGCTTACACAATCAGAGATGTAAAGGGTCTTGTTGTTAGTGGAACCAATACCAGTTTCAAGGAAAAAGAGGTAGGGGCCGTTACTCCAGGAGAGATTGTGCTGGTAACATTCAGGCATGTATTGTCTTTAAACCCGGGCGACTACCTGTTATCGTTTGGTTGTGCGGGGTTTCAGGATGGTGACTATGTCGTCTACGACCGCCGTTTTGATGTTGTCCCCTTTCAGGTTGTTTACGATAAAGCAACGGTTGGGATCTTTGATATGAATTCAGATGTATCTGTGTACCGGATATGAGCTTTATGATGCTGCCATTGACAGGAGAAATCCGAAGTGTCCAGGGGTAATTGTATGCGTGAAATCATAGTTACCGGTTCGCACCGATCAGGCACTTCGGCAGTATCAACGTTTTTGGCCAATCTGGGTATCAACGTTGGAGAACCTGAAAAATTGATTGATGCCGCAGAGGATAACGAAAATGGTTTTTTTGAACGCCTGGATGTCATGGCGATCAATGATACAATCCTCTCCAGAGTTCATTCCAGGTGGGATTATCTTGACAGCAATGCTTTAGAACTTCTTGATCCTGAAAATGTAGAGCCGGAAATTACGGCGGGTATGAATGAGATTCTGACTTCTTTTCAGGAGAAAGAACGAACATTTCTGTTGAAGGATCCCCGTTTTTGTCTGACCTTGCCTGTCTGGTTGAACTGTCTGAAAAACCCCTTAATCATAGTCTGCTTGAGGAATCCGCTGGAGATCGCCAGATCGCTACAGAAACGAGAGGGATTTTCTGTATACAAAGGCCTGGCCATTTGGGAGTCCTACCTGCTGTATCTTGGTCAGATTACTCCTGATGTTGATTGTATCTATGTCGATTTTAATAAATTACTCAAAGAGCCCGAAAAATATGCCCGATTGTTGTGGGACGAACTGGTTTTGCATGGGGTTCGCGGGTTGTCCAATGTCGATGATGCCGTCAAGGCATCGTTTCGTCTGGGGCTAAAGCACGAAGAGGCAGATGCAAAAGAGCTGGAGATGTATCTTTCATCGCGGCAAATGAAACTATGGGAGGGGCTGGTAGAAAACAAAAATTTGCAGGGAGTGGATACAGCCGCTGTAGATTTTCTGAATAATGAAGCATTTCTGCAGAAAAATACTGGTCTGGGGTATGCGAAGCAAATCATTCGTCTGACTCCCTGTAGTCGTGAAAATTCACCAGCGTCGTCTCCGGTTACCCATCTTGTCAAAGATAAACAGCGTTTTGTTTTTTCTGGAAATTTTGCAGAATGTCAGAAGTTTATATTAGAGCCTCTCAACAGGTCATGTGTTGTTGTGTCTCTGCAGGTAACGGTATTTTCTGGTGACCAGTATGAGTTGATTGATCCTGTTGGGCATAATGGGATATATGATGCAGAGCTGAAACACTACTACTTTCCCATCGCCCGACCGGAATTTGTATTACAGTCGAGTTTTACTGTCGTTACAAGGGTTGAAGTGGAGATTCAATTCGCCTCTCTGGATGTGGAAGAAATTCAAAAATTGCTGATTGATTATTTGAGTTCCCGGTATTTCCTGCAGGCTTCAAAAATACAGGATAATAACAAATCGACCGCGGTCGTCGGTAAGAGATGGTTTTTAAAGCCCGTCGCATTGTTGCGTGGTGTTGTGAAGTTATTTCTGGACAGGGTTAATCTGCTATTGCTAATAAGGCATTATCAGGCTTTGTTTAGACACGAGGCCCTTTTTTCACCAGATTTTTATCGAAAAAAAAATCCTGATATACAATCTTCAAGTATCCCTCCTTTGCTGCACTTTCTTGCCTATGGCTGGCGGGAGGGTCGGAATCCCTGTCCGTATTTTGATGTGGGGTACTATCTTCACATGTACTCTGATGTTCAGGAAAGCCGGGTTAATCCTCTGCTGCACTATATTGATAAAGGTTGGCGAGAGGGCCGAAATCCAGACAGCTCCTTTAATACAATGGAGTATCTTGCAGCCAATCTGGAGCTTCTGCAAACAGGGGATAACCCTTTGGTACACGCTGCGTCGAAGGAGGGGAAAAATGCTCGAGAGAAAAAAACTGTTGATTTTGAGTTTTCTCCGGCGATAGACAGGGGGAATTTAACGAAAAAACTTTATGTGCTCATCCCTGTGTATCTTTGCCGGGATGAGGGGATAGAAGCGTTTTCCCTGTTGCTGCGTTCGCTATCTCAATCCTATTGGGCACCAATAGATAGCCTCTTTTTTCTGTTTATAGACGATGCCTCCCCATTTGATGTTGTACAGGCTCAATTGGAAAAATTTGAATTTGCAGAACGTGCAGATGTTATTTTTATTCGAAATGAAACGAATAAAGGATTTGTTGGGACTGTTAACAAGGGGTTGCGGGCTGTTCCGGCAGAATCAGATGTCGTTATCCTGAACAGCGATACCGAAATACACGGCTCTGTATTTGAAATCCTGCAACGAGCTTGTTATCGCCACCCTCAAACAGCATCGGTTACCCCCTTGTCTAACCGGGCTACTATTGCCTGTTTGACCAATTGGCCATTAGGTGAAGATATTTGTTTTTCCAGTACTCCTGAAGAAATTGCTTTGAAAGTGGAAGAAATCGGGCTTGTTTCTTCTGATTTTGCTGTTCCCACAGCTCATGGTTTTTGTATGTATCTTTCACGAGATGCATTGAACAGTACGGGGCTCTTTGATGAAAAAACTTTTGGTGATGGTTATGGCGAGGAAAATGATTGGTCCATGCGAGCGATTGCAAATGGCTTTAAGCATACCATCTGTACGGAATGCTATGTTCATCACCACGAGTCCAGATCGTTTGATTCCAAAAGAAAACAGCAGCTTACAGAAAAAAACTCGAAGCTTCTTGAGCAGAAGCACCCATATTATCCAGCTTTTGTCAGGGGGTATATACGTAAAAATCCCCTGAATCGCCACAGAAGCTTGCTGCAATTGCTATTGATGGAACTTCCCAGGAAAAAAGACGGCAAACAGACTGTTTGCTTTGTCATCCACGACTCTTTTTCTAACTGCACTGGTGGCGTACAGCACCATGTGAAACAGCTTGTTGCAGAACTAAACAAGGCTGGTAACTATGAGGTCATTGTTGTAGCTCCAGAAAAGTTTAAAGGGCAGCGGTATGAGATTCATCTGGTCCATGGACTGGATACCATCTTGCTGAGAGAGCTTTCAATTGATGCCCTGGGCGCACTGCTCCCTCTGTTTAACAGGCGGATTGATTATCTTCATGTCCATCATACCCTGGGCCTGGCTGATGTGCTTATTTCGTGGATTGTTGCCCTTCAGACGCGGAAGAAGGTCTTTTCTATTCATGATTACGATCTGTTCTGTGCAAATCCCTTTATGCTTAATGAGGATGAAGAGCAAAGTGTTTCTTCCAGAGATGAGTGCGGGCTTAATACGGTTTCTGCTGCAAAGCTGGAAAAAGCAAAAAAACTACTCCGGGAGTTTGATGCGATAATTGTTCCTTCCGCCAATTGCCGCAGACAGGTTGAGGGTTTTGTTGATGATAGTATTTCGGAACGCATTCACGTCTTGCCCCATTGCCTGGCTTTTGCCGATTATGTGATTGAAAAAAGACCACAAGGAGGGAGAGAATCAGCACAATTTTCCAGTAATATTGTGTTTTTAGGTTCCTTGTATCCTCACAAGGGGGGGGGGGTATTTCTCCAGAGTTGTGACGAACTTAAATCCCGTGGTTTTAACCTGCTGATTTTTGGTCATGTTCAGGAGGCTCTTCTGGATACCTGCAAGAATGTCCCGCCTGTTCTTCCCTTTTCAAACTGGAAGGAGTTGTTGACTTTAAAAAACACCTATGGTGTTGGTGTGGCAGTTATGCCGTCTATCTCGGTTGAAACATTTTCTTATACATTGTACGAAGCAATATTTTTGCTTGGCATACCCGTTGTTGTCGGAGCCTGTGGAAATCCTAACGAGGTGGTTGCAAAATATAAGATTGGAGAATGTCTTGAGGAGTATACTGTCAACGCCGTTGTGGAAGCTGTTGAAAAAATATCTGCTCATTATGACAGTTATCTAAAAGCAATTGATGCATATAAAAATGCGGCGATGGCAGACTTTACTGCGGGAAAGTATTTCGAGAAATATATGGCAATACTTTCAGAAAACAGCAGGGCTTTCAGTGTTGATAACTGTAGAGAGAGTTTACCGGAGTTCTTTGATCTTTCAAAGGCTTCCCGGCAGGTTATGAATCGGTCTTTGCGGAGCAAGCCTGCCCGGAAGATGAGAGTGCTTGTTGTTCATGGGCTGACGAAAGATGATCCACCTTTCTTTTTCAGAGTGGAAAATCCTGTAGAGTATATGAAGAAAAATGGTTGGGATGTTGTTGTTGCACACATGGATAATATTCCGGTTGATCAAGAGGGTTTTGATCTTGTTTATCTATCCAGAACCCCCGAATCACCTGAGATTGCAGCGTTATTAAAGAATACGAAAGTAAATAATATACCGACAGTCCTGGATGTTGATGATTTGATTTTTCATCCTGGTTTTATGGAGAAACTTTATTTTATAAGGGAGGATTTGGCTAAATACGAAGAATACCAGCAGCTGCTCCATTCCATGGAACCGGTTTTCAATCAAGTCGATATCTTGCTGGCCAGTACCCCGGAAATTGCATTTTGGGGAGAACAGTACGGGAAAACATCCCTTGTTTTCAGGAATAGATTACGGTTTAGTCGCCTTGAAAAATATCGCAGGATGTATTCTGCCCGGCCAGTTTACAAGGAAAAACTTATAGGGTATTTTTCGGGCTCAAATACCCATGATGATGATTTCGCCTTACTGGCTCCAATAGTGGAAAAAATTCTCAGGAAGGAGCCGGAGGCGCGCCTTCTGGTGATGGGCTTTACCCGTAAGGATCTCTTTGCGGATGACTTCTCATCACAGATTATTTACCGTGATTTTTCAACCTATGAAGAATATTTGGCGGCCATTCAGAAATGCAAGGTCATTGTGGCTCCAATTGCTCAGATTAATTCGTTTTCTCATTCGAAAAGCAATATTAAGCTGCTTGAGGCCGCAGCTGTTGGAACCCCGATGATAGCATCACCAATCAGTGAGATGAATTTTGTAATTGAGAGTGGTTTTAATGGCTGGATTGCCGAAGATAAGGAAGATTGGTTGTCTGTTTTACAACAGGTTCTGTCAAGTGATCATGTTGATTATGTTGCATCCAGTATAAATTCGTATGTGATGAATAGTCTTGCAGACGGTTCAGGAGAATTCTGCGCCTTGCTGCAATCCATCATCGATTGCCGATAGGTATAATTCATGAGTACGATGCCCACATTCTTCATAGATTTTTTTGCGCGGCTGAAGTCCTCTTTATTGCATCTGCGCCGTCGGTTATCAAATCGTAACCTCTGGCTGTTGCTTGTTGCAGATTGTTTTCTTTTTGTTCTGGCCTTGTTTCTCTCCTATGCAATTCGTTTTGATTTTCAATGGCAGCCCGGTGATTTGGAGGACTATATAGTTTTAGTGCCGTTGGCTGTTGGAGTACGATTGCCGATTTTTTATGTGATGGGTCTGTATAGCGGAATGTGGCGTTATACCAGTCTGGATGATTTGAAAAATATTGTGAAAGCTGTTTTTCTTTCATCTCTTGTGATTTTTGCTATTTTGTTTGTTGAGAATCGTTTTGAAGGGTATTCAAGGGCTATTCTTCTCCTTGATACGATTTTAACCTTTCTGTTTATCAGTGGTTTGCGTGTTTTCATTCGTTGGTATCTCCGGGATGGCTTAAAGAAGTTTGATCTTCGTGGTGGTGATAAAAAAAATCTTCTCATAATTGGTGCAGGGAGTGCCGGTGAGAAGACGATCAGGGAAATTGAGGAGAATAAACAACTATCGTATAACGTTGTCGGGTTTCTGGATGATGATCCCGGGAAAAAGGGACTGCGCATACACAATGTTCCGGTTTGGGGCGGAGTCGACACGATTCTTGACTGTGTGGAGCACACTAATCCTGATGAAATTTTGATTGCACTGGCATCTGCAAGCAGTAAGCAAATGCAGAGAATTATAAAACTCTGCAGGACAACCGATGTTCCCCATAAAATTATTCCCAGCTATGGCGAGAT
>PDWJ01004948.1_pt1 | contig 11311 bp, 13 predicted proteins | sample 1430881 | NCBI WGS metagenome assembly PDWJ01 (sample SAMN01162460, study PRJNA174530) | Oral metagenome, whole genome shotgun sequencing project. | biome: Marine environment; feature: Marine mammal; material: Swab sample of the gingival sulcus; isolation source: swab sample of gingival sulcus... | reverse complement strand
ATAGCTGGCTCAGTCAAAAACGAGAGGATGGCTCAAAAATCGCCGTCAGCGTGGCTCAGTTGTGTGCGTGAACGTGGCTCATTCTAAACGAAATATTCATGGATCGCTTCTTATGCTAAAAAAATACATTTCACTTTACATTGTAAACCTTTTGTATTATAATTAAAAATGGAGAGGTGATTACTATGGCTAAAACAATTCCAACTCAAATCCGTATAGATGCTGATACCAAAAGGCTATCTACAGAACTCTTTTCAAATCTCGGTCTAGATATGTCCAGTGCAGTCAATATGTTTCTTCGCCAATGTGTACTGAGAAATGGGATACCTTTTAGTGTGTCTATGCCTGAATACAATGATGAAACTATAGAAGCAATGATTGAAGCCAAACGTATAGCCCGCGACCCTGACATCAAAGGCTACACTAATATGCAAGATTTAATGGCAGCACTAGATTCTGAATAATGTACCAAGTCAAATTCACTACCGCTTTCAAGAAAAGCTATAAAAAAGCAGTAAAACGGGGTTTAGATATTTCAATTTTAGAAAACGTAATCGATACTTTACGTCAGGGTAAACAACTCGATAATAAATATAAACCTCATGCCCTTAAAGGCAGTTTCATGGGATACCACGAATGCCATTTGCAACCAGACTGGCTCCTCATCTACCTAATTGAAGATGACATTTTAACGTTAACTATAGCTGATACAGGCACTCACTCGGACATCTTCAAAAAATAACTCAACATATGTGAGCATCTAAATATTGAGCAGCAACGAAGTTAATTATACTGCAGACAGCTCAAGATGGAACTAATTCGAGGCGCAAACATATCGTCGGGTCGCAGCGTATAAAGACAATCGTTAGAATAGTATCGGAAAGATATCCGAATACGACCGCAGGGAGTAGCTTTTGCGCAGCAAAAGTACTGAAAAGACAGCGAACGCAGCAACAAAGTTAATTATACTGCAGGCTGATGAGAATGTTCAAGTTCGAGGCGCGTGAAAAATTTAGAGCGCAGCGTATAAAGACATACGTAAGAGTCGACGATGTGCGCAGCAACAATGAAGTAGACCATTTTCAGCTGTCTGAGGTTATAGCTTGCGAAAAACTCCCTTAACCAACCCTAAAATTTCTATAAAATCGGCATATATGGGCGACATTGAATCGTTTTCCGGCTGCAGGCGGAAGCGGTTTTTTTCTTTATAGTAAGTCTTTACGGTGGCGCTGTCGTCGATTAAGGCGACGACCATATCGCCGTTGTCGGCAGTTTTTTGCTGTTTGACCAAGACGTAGTCGCGGTCGTAGATGCCGACGTTGATCATACTGTCGCCGGAGACGCGCAGTATAAAGTAATCGCCCGCGCCGACAAAGTCAATCGGAATGGGGAAGTATTCGTCGTATTCCTCGTGTGCCAATATTGGCTGACCGGCTGTGACCTTACCGATGACCGGTATATTGGCGACTTCCGGCGTTGGAAAGGGAATGACATTATCGGGTTCAGCTTGATATAGTCCAGATGGTTTTAATATTTCAATCGAGCGATTTTTGGTTCTGTCGCGCTTTATAAAACCCTTTTTTTCAAGTCTTTCCAAATGACCGTGCACGGTAGAAGTCGACTTTAAGCCGACTGCCTCACAAATTTCGCGGACGGCAGGGGGGATGTTGCGCTCGGCGACTTTCTTTTCTATAAAAGCCAGTATTTCTCTTTGTTTAGCGGTTAAATCGGTCGACATAGTTGCCTCCTTTAGCATGTGTTTTTAATAGTATATCATACAAAAAACAAAAAAACAAACATTTGTTCGCCTTTTCTCTTGAAAAAGAACAAATGTTCGTGTATAATGTGTTTAACAGAACATACGTTTGGTTAGGAGGTCGTTATGAATATTACAATAAATAATAAAAAATATCTATTTAACTATAAGCGCTTTATCAGTCGCATTTTAGTCGTTGTCGCGGTCGTTTCACTTATCGTCATCGCCTTGAGCGTCAATGGCAGTTTTTTTAGCAATGCCGGCACAATTCAAAAATACGAATTGTATAAAGTGAGAGAGGGCGATACGTTGTGGTCGATTGCCGATGAACACCTAGCGGAGAGCCAAGATATTCGCGTATTAATACACGATATCAAAGTTGCCAATAGCATGCCTAGTAGCAGTATATTTCCAAATCAGGTATTGCAAATCCCGTTGTCAGACTAATGAAAAATCGTTTAGTTCGAGGCGCGTGCAAAATTTTGGGATGAGCGTATAAATAATACGTGATTACCTAAATTTTGCGCAGCAACAAAGAAATCAATCATTTATTAGCCTTCTGGTATTAGTCTTCTGGGTTTAGTAGTTCATAGTTGGCGAGTATATCGCGCTTGGCGTTCTTACGATGTGCCGCATACAGTTGTGTCGTCGTAATATTGTCGTGATCGAGTAAATTCTGTACATCGTAAATTGAAAAGCCGTACTCAATCAGCGTAGACGCCGCCGTAGCGCGCAATTTATGCGGACTATAGCCTTTATCACGACTGGTGTGCAGGGCGATAGAGGTATATTTTTTGACTAAATTGCGAATCGCGCGAACCGTTAAACGACTGCCTTGTAAGGATAAGAAGAGGGCGTCGGCGTCTTCTGCTTTTAACTGCAGGTGGTTGCGTTCGTTTTCAATATAAGCCATAATCACGCTTTTAGCGCTTTGATTTATCGGCATAATTACTTCTTTGCCGCGCTTGCGGTAGATCGTAAATTCCTCGCGTCTAAAATTAAAAGTAGAGAGGTTGAGCTGCTGTAATTCGCTCAATCTTAAGCCATAAGTCGTAAAGAGCACTAAAATTGCCTTATCGCGATATTTAGTCTTTTCCCAATAGACCTTTTCTTTATCGGTTAAACCCTCGCCGAGTTCGACGGCGCGTATCATCGTGGCAACTTCTTCAATTTGCAGTCGCTTAATGGCATCGGGTTGCGGTTTGGGCAGCTTAATTGGATTAAAACCAATCGTGATATCTTGTTTGACCATTTCTTCGCGATATAAGAATTTAAAGAATACGCTAAGCGCCGATTTTTTGCGCGATAGGGAACGATTGTGGTTTTCCATTACATAGGTCGTACCATTTTTTTCTTGCTCGTAGTGCACGCAGTAATCGCCAATAAAGCGATTGACATCTTTGGCTTTAATCTTAGCTAATTCTTTAAGTGTAATATCTTGAACGCGCTGTGCGCGCGTCAAAAGCGTTTCGACCACCAAATATTTAAAAAAGAAATTTAAATCAGCTAGATACGCGTAGCGCGTCGTCAGCGCGACGCCGTTTTTTAAATAGATAAAGTAGTCGTACAGGTAATCCGGCAGCTGCGCTTCGAGCGCACGACAATCGTCCTTGAGCGCGCTCTCGTGCGCGACGATATTATCTGGTTTAGATGTTTTATTGTGTATAATGCGTTTATTAGCCAAAATTTCACCACACATTTCTTTTATATAGAATTATTCCCAAAATAGATATTTAAGGAAGAGTTGCTTAACACTACAATAAGCGTAGAGCAAAAAGTAGAAAGTTAAAACAAATACAAAAACCGAGATATCTCCACTCCCTACGGTCGGTCGAGATGACAAACACATAAATTGTAATCGACATTAGCAATTGTCAACGACGCCAGTGCTGATAAACCGCACGATAAGGCGTTTAGGCACATTTAATTGCGCTGCACTTGACGAGTAGTGGCGTTTCAAAAAATTTTCGGAGCGCGTTGCGTAAAAGCTGCATGGACGCAGCTTTAGCGAGGATTTGCAGGAAGGAATCCCGCAGCGTTAGCATAAGCGCTTCGATAAATTCCACCACTGCCACGTTAAACGAGGAGTCGTGCCGCGATTAAAGCGCCTACAGCGCCAAGTGCGGTAAAATCCAAAACTCGTTTCAATTCTATTCGCAAGTCAGCCCCTCCACCGTATTCCTAGTGAACCAAATAATGCGGAACGACATCAGCACAAGGAGCGTTACAATTGCGGTAAAAACCGAGATGTCTGCACTCCGGTCGACATGACATATATGCGTTTAAATAGTGACTAACATTTCGTTTCAATTCTTAAACACTTTCGAAATTTCTAGACCATGCTCGAATGACAGCTTATGCTCAATTGTGCGCCCGCCTTTTTGATACTATTGCTAGCAGTAGCAGCAATAAACACAAAAATAAAATTGAAAATGTCACACCGCTAGAGATTCTAAAAGCTACAAATTTTGCTGTCGGTCCTTCTGGTAGCGGTAGTTGCACGAGAATATTGCCATTGTTGATTAATACGAATGCAGTAAAAATCAAACCAATCAGTGATGCAATAAAAGCTGCGGTTGTTAACCTTTTTTTCATACTACAACACCTCCCCTACACTTATTTAACTAGACATTTAAACTCACATTTGTATCGATGTTATCCGCATGACGTTCTATAATTGGTTTTACTATTGTATTGACAAAGGCGTCGACCTGCCTTTCCGCCATTCCTGTGTAATCAGCTGGATTCAATAAATGCGCTAAATCGCTCTTATCGATATTAAAGGCTGCGTCGGCGACAATGCGCTCTAATAAATCGTTGTCGAGACCATCTTCTTTGACGCGCTTGGCGCTCTCCATCGACAGCACGCGAATGCGCTCGTGCAGAACTTGCCTATCTCCCCCATTTTTAACCCCTGCCATGATGATGTTTTCAGTCGCCATAAAGGGCAATTCCGCCATGACGTGTTTTTCAATCACTTTGGGATAAACCACCAACCCCTTGCTGATATTGATGGCGATGTTTAAAATGCCGTCAATTGCCATAAAGCTCTCCGGTAAGGCAATTCTGCGATTGGCTGAATCATCTAAAGTGCGCTCAAACCACTGCGTCGACATCGTCATCATCGGATTTGCCAAATTGGCAATGACCAGTCTGGCGAGTGATGCAATGCGCTCCGAACGCATCGGATTGCGCTTATACGCCATTGCCGACGAACCAATTTGCGTCTTTTCAAACGGCTCTTCTATTTCTTTTAGGTGTTGTAATAATCTAATATCGTTGGTCATCTTGTGCATCGACTGGGCAATGCCCGCCAACACGGCAATGATTTTACTGTCGATTTTTCTGGTATAGGTCTGACCGGTAACGGCAATTGGCGCCCCTACTCCCAATTTCTCACAGACCAGTTTATCGAGCGCTAAAACTTTTTCGGCATCGTCGTCGAACAGAGCCATATAACTCGCCTGCGTACCTGTTGTCCCCTTGGCGCCGCGCAAGTAATAGTTATCTAATAAATGACTTAAGTCGTCGTAGTCCATCACTAAATCTTGCATCCACAGCGTTGCGCGCTTGCCGACAGTCGTCAACTGCGCCGGCTGAAAATGGGTGTAGCCGAGCGTTGGTAAAGACTTATATGTAATTGCGAAGTCACTTAAATTTTTGAGCGCGCTCGCCAGTTTCTTTTGAATCATGCGTAGCGCCTGATACATGATTAAAAGATCTGTATTGCCGCCGACAAATGCCGAGGTTGCCCCTAGGTGAATGACCGCCTTGGCAGTTGGACACTGCTCGCCATAGGCGTGAACGTGACTCATTACGTCGTGACGGGTACGCTTTTCTATTTCGCGCGCCAGCTCATAATTGATATCGTCGACATGCGCCTTCATTTCGTCTATCTGCGCTTGACTGATATTTAAACCCAATTCGCGCTGCGCTTCGGCGAGCGCAATCCAACAGCGACGCCAGGTCGAAAACTTGCTATCACTCGAAAACAACTTAACCATTTCTGCACTGGCGTAACGCGTCACCAATGGATTTTGATACTTGTCTGTCACAACTCTCCTCCTACTTCTCTTCTGTTAAAAATAATTAGGCTGTTAAAGCGACTAGTTATCACCTTACAAAATAGCTTTTGCTTGCGCATACTTGTCGTTTTAACAGCCTACTGAAAATACCTGTTATTTGGCGTATTCCACCGACCGCGTCTCTCTAATCATGCTGACTTTGATTTGACCCGGATAGTCGAGTTCTTCTTCAATTCGCTTTCTGATGTCCCTACCCAACAAGACCATTTCGTCGTCGGAAATCTTTTCCGGAACGACCATGATGCGAATTTCTCTACCGGCTTGAATCGCGAACGATTTGTCGACGCCCTCATACGAATTCGAAATGCCCTCAAGCCCTTCTAAGCGCTTGATATAAGTATTTAGCGTCTCGCGTCGAGCACCCGGTCGGGCGGCAGATAAAGCGTCTGCTGCAGTGACCAAAATTGCCTCTATCGTCTCCGGTTCATAGTCGCCGTGATGCGTGCTCATGGCGTGAATGACCGCTTTGGACTCCTTGTAACGCTTCAATAAACTCATGCCCAACTCGACGTGCGTACCCTCTAATTCTTGGTCTACTGCCTTACCGATGTCGTGAAGCAGTCCGGCGCGCTTGGCAATGCGCGTATTGACGCCCAATTCAGCAGCCAAAACTGATGATAATTCGGCGACCTCGATGGAGTGTTTTAAGACGTTTTGACCGTAACTGGTGCGGTAATGTAAGCGACCCAACAGCTTAATCAATTCGGGATGAAGGTTGTGAATGCCGACTTCAAAGGTGGCGTTTTCACCGTATTCCTTCATCTTTTGTTCGACTTCTTTTTTAGCTTTTTCAACCATTTCTTCGATGCGCGCTGGGTGAATGCGACCGTCTTGAATCAATTTTTCCAAGGCGATGCGGGCAATTTCGCGGCGCACGGCGTCAAAGGATGATAGGATGACCGCTTCCGGCGTATCGTCGATAATTAAATCGACGCCAGTTGCCGTTTCAAGGGCGCGAATATTGCGACCCTCGCGACCGATGATGCGACCCTTCATTTCGTCGTTTGGCAAGTCGACAACAGAAACCGTCGATTCCGAAACGTGGTCGGCTGCCGATCGCTGAATGGCAATCGAAATGATTTCCTGTGCCTTTTTATTGGCAGTCTCTTTAATGTCGTTTTCTGCTTCTTTGATCAACAAGACGGATTCGTGCTTAATCTCTTTTTCCAGATCTCTCAGCAGTTGACGTTTTGCTTCATCTTGACTCAAACCGGAAACGCGTTCCAATTCTTCAAGGTGACGCTTTTCCAAATCTTGTAGAGCGGATTCTTTTTTGTCCAATGAAGACTGACGCTTGTTCAGCCCCTCTTCGCGCTTTGACATTTTGTTGGCGCGGTTTTCAAGTTGTTCTTCCTTTTGAATATTGCGTTTTTCTAATGCTTGAACTTCACTTCTTCGACTTTTTGTCTCTCTCTCTAATTCTAATCGCATTTGATGAATTTCATCTCTAGCTTCAACTAATTTTGCCTTTTTATCAGACTCTGCAGCCTGTTTAGCATTTGTAATTATCTCTGCAGCTCTCACTTCGGCGCTCTTCAGCTTAGACTCAGAAATTTGTTTTCTGATGTAATAGCCAATCGCCAAACCGATAATTACTGATAAAATTGCCACACCGATTATCATTAGAACGGATACCATACTCGTGTCTGGCATTTTAAGTTATACCCCCTGTTCTAATACTCATACATCTCGTAAAAAAATAAGACCTGTGACGGTCCTCTGGGCGCAAAAACGCGCACTCGTATCTTGCGATTTACTAGTATATTAAATCAATTGGAATACTCGGCACAAAGCTGACACGCCAAGTCTCTATTCACAGTCATTAGTATATTATAAACCCATCTGGCACAAAAATACACAATATGCAGATGAGGCGTTAGCCTTAAAGATACGAAACCGTACATTTAATTTTACCCTCAATTAACTACCGTGTCAACCTGTGGTATGACAATTTAATAAATAAAATCATCTCAAAGTTTTGATATATTCCGAACCAGTTGTCGTTCGCCATAGTGGCATACGTGAAAATCTCAAAGAAGAAGTTTCATATCGTACCAAACGGCGCCACCGTGGTCAGATTCTGAAACGCCATTTGATTCAAAGCCATATTTTGAATAGTAGTCAATGCGCTTCTCTTTACAGCCCAATGTCAACCCCGCCATATTTGTACGCTTGGCCTCATCTATGATAAAATCGAGCAAAGCGCCACCAAAGCCCTTACATTGATAATCCGTCTGTGTCGCCAAAGTCATAATGACGACGTAGTCGCCCTTAGCCATTGTAGATTTTTCGTATAGTTCATCGTCAATGTAATCTAATTCCGTCTGTCTACCGAATATAAAGCTTCTAATAGCGCCATCCGATTCCAACACCCAAAACCAATCGCCGATATACTTGATGCGCCATTCGTACTTGTCTTTTGTCGCGGCCTCGGCTTCGGGAAATACCTCCGCTTCAATTTGACTAATCCTCTCTAAATCTTGAATTGTCCCGCTTCGTATGTTGTAATTTTCCATTTTCACCTTCTTTTAGCCAGAATAGCAACAAAGACTATTCCGAAATTTATTCTATCACCTTTTCTATCGCTTTCTAACACGAATAGCAATAGAATGCAAGCTACATTCAATAACTATAAATCGAGTTTAGAAAACGCCTTAGCGATCTGCGCCCCGACTTTGGCATTGTTGTAAACCAGTGCAATATTGGTCTGTAAACTCTTACCTTGTGTCTTTTCGACAATTTTAGCTAGCAAGTAAGGCGTCGCGTCTTTGCCCTCGACGCCCTCTTTTATGGCATCTCGTAACGCTCCTTCGATAATGCCGTCGATTTCTTCATGCGCCATGCTGTGTTCATCTGGTACCGGGTTGACCACCAGCGTGCCACCCTTTAAACCGAGCAGTTCTTTATAATAGACCTGTTTGGCAATCTCCTCGGCTGAATCGGCGCGTTGTCTTAATTTAATCGCACTGTCTTTGGTGTAAAATGCCGGTAAGTTGTCCGTTTGGTAACCGATGACGGGTACCCCTTTGGTTTCGAGGTATTCCATTGTGCGCGACAAATCGAGAATTGCTTTAGCGCCGGCGCAGATGACGGTAACGCTTGTCATTGCAAGCTCTTCTAAGTCAGCTGAGACGTCCATCGTCTCTTCGTAACCGCGATGTACGCCGCCAATGCCACCGGTGACAAAGAATTTAATGCCGGCGAGCGCCGCGCAAATCATCGTCGCCGCAACAGTCGTGGCACCGATCTTTTGCTTGGCGATGACCTCTGCCATATCGCGGCGCGATACCTTTGTGACGTCTTTGGCAGTAGCCAAAGCGTTGAGGTCTGCTGACGTTAAACCGATTTTGATTTTGCCATTCATAATGGCAATCGTCGCCGGCACCGCGCCGTTTTGTCTAATAATATCTTCGACCTGCGTCGCCATCTCGACATTTTGCGGATAGGGCATGCCGTGTGATATTATCGTCGATTCGAGGGCAACGACCGGCTTGTTTTCGGTCAGCGCCATTTGTACTTCTTTAGTTATTTCTAGTAATGCGTGCATAGTAACCTCTTTTCATTACAGTGTAAATCATATAAATAATCTCTAGTAACTGCTCAGTTAAAAAGCATAACGCAGTGTCATCTCGATGTTACCGGAATTATCCGGATTCGACTTGAGGAGCGGTGTTTACGCAGTAAACATATACTGCAGCATAGCGAAGTGGAGCGATCTCGCTTTTAAAGCCCGAGATTTCTCGATTACGGCTACGCCTTCACTCGAAATGACAACTTGACTGAACAGTTACAATCTCTTTAGATTTTCAACATTTCTTCCGATAAGTCAGTTCGAACGCTATCCGCCGATTGAATGTTGAGCGTTGCGTTTAATGCACCGATTTGCACTGCCTCTCTCAAACTGCGTCCATTGATCAAGCCGTATAAAACAGCGGCGCTAAAGGCATCGCCGGCTCCGGTTACGTCATCGATTTGCTCAGTTGGCACGACCGGCATCACATTTACAGCTATGCCCTTTTCGGCATAGGCAAAGGGTTTGACCCCCGCCGTGACGACAACTTTTTGAAAGCCGCGCTGCAGCCACATATTTGCCAATTTGGCAACGGAATTCTGCGTCGTATTAAAATAGGCTTGACTTTCATCGACGTTAAAGATACCAATTGTAACATTGCCGATTTCAGTTGGCAAATGGCGCATCTTTGGCGCCGACACGCCGACGATAGCCAGTTTTTTAGCGCGCCGCTCAGCGCAATCGACTAGCGCTTTTACGCCGTCAGACATGATATTTAGGTCGCATATTAGCCAGTCTTTATCTTCGAGGTATCGTTCGTTCTGATAAATCCAGTCGGCAGTCATCAAATTGCAGATTTCCATTGCTGCAAGTCCAATGTACATTTCGCCAGAGGACTCTATTAGCGCGCTATAGGCGCCAGTCGTATAGTGGTCGGTGCGATTGATTGGCGCAATATCCATATGGCGGCTGATATGCGCTATCAGACCGTCCGCCGCAGCGTCTTTGCCAACTATCGACAATAGTGCGACGGCGACGTTTAGACGCGCCAGATTTTCGGCAATGTTTCGCGCGACGCCGCCGTAGGCAATTTTTTCAATCGCCGGATTAGACGTTCCGATTTGCACCGCTTCTTTTAAAAATATTTTACGGTCGACATTGGCGCCGCCAATGCAAATGGCGCTTGGCTTTTTATGCTCTGATATATTCATCTTAGCGTTTTCCTTTTTCATTTTACTATTATAACACATATTGGAGTGGTAGAACGACTGGGTCTACGTTAAATAGCAAATTTTGACTGAACTTTGCACTTCGGCGATGCGCGAGCGCTAATGAAAAAGACATTATTTTTTTGCCTTAGTAAACTTAAAATCGCACTTATTGGCTTGCATGCCCAAAGAGCCCTCTCTGTAAAAATTAATCTTTGTAAAGGCGTCAAATAAAATATCGTCGCATTCGCAAAATACGCGGCATAACTCCGGACAATTGTTTTCGACAGTTGCATCATACCATATGCATTTATGGACATCCATCGCAAAGCCATCTGCATCTTCGTTGACCAAGGTAGCCTCCCAATTGTCGTTCTTTAATAGATTGTTTTTAATGTTATTCTTCAACAATTGGTATACAAAGGGCAATTTGTTGATCAGTCTAAATTTTTTAACCATATTGGCACTGACGACATCTACCATATAAGTTTTTAAAATGGCATAGGCTTCGCTTTGTGAAATGCCATCTTCCTGTAGAACCTGATAGAGTGCGATTCTCGGCATAATTGTCACGCGTAAAGTCTTCATTTGATTTTTTGTTTTGCCAACCGTTTTAGCCAATAATTCTTCGAGGCGAATGCGCTGTTTAGCATAGAGTGCATCGCCTTTTTCTCTACCAAATTTTTCGATAAGGAAATTGTGCATTGCGTACCTCCTCAATCAAATTCATCAAACAGTTTAATCTCGTCAA
>PDWJ01005318.1_pt1 | contig 11316 bp, 9 predicted proteins | sample 1430881 | NCBI WGS metagenome assembly PDWJ01 (sample SAMN01162460, study PRJNA174530) | Oral metagenome, whole genome shotgun sequencing project. | biome: Marine environment; feature: Marine mammal; material: Swab sample of the gingival sulcus; isolation source: swab sample of gingival sulcus... | reverse complement strand
GGGACACACGACCAACAATCCGCTGCTCTCGGAGCTGATGCCGACCAACAAGGTGTGGATCAACACCAGGCAGGCGAAAAAACTTGGGATTGAGAGTGGGGACTGGGTGAAGCTGGCCGCCGCCGACCACTCCTACAACGCGACAATCCAGGCCCACGTTACCGACTTTATCCATCCTGAGGCGGTCTTCACCACCCACGGTTTTGGCAGGGAAATTCCACGGCAAACCCGTAATTTCATGGCGGGGCTCAGTGACCAGAAACTGATGGTTGGTAAACTCGACGACTGGGATCAGGCAGGCGGCGGGGTAAACCTCTGCGAGGTTTTTGTCCACGTGAAAAAATCTATCCGTAACACCAGGAGGAGAATCGAACTGTGAAAAAATATATGATCCACCTCAACAGTAACAGATGCATTGCCTGCCACGGTTGTGAGGTACATTGCAAGGTCAACAAAAATCTTCCCGTCGGCCCCTTCCTCTGCGAAGTGGAACTTAGCCCGCTGAAAAATATCGGCGGCGTTCCTAGAGGCGAATTCACCTTTAACAGCTGCCGACATTGTGACAATCCATTATGCGTACCGATTTGCCCCAAAGATGCAATGATCCAGCGCGAGGACGGCATCGTTTACATCGACGAAGAAAAATGTATAGGCTGTATGATGTGCGCTATTCCGGTGAAAAATCCAGAGACAGGCAAGGCTGTTAAATGCGATCTCTGCATGGACAGGATCGATGAAGGCAAGAAGCCCGCATGTGTAGCCAAATGTACAACCCATGCCCTGAAGCTCATTGAGCTGCAGACAGCATAAAACAAGAAAGAAACGTCGGCATCCGGCAAAAGGAATGCCTGATGCCGACGGCAGAATTATAACTTTATCCCGCTCATATGACCCAGTACAAGAGACACATAGAAAGCGATTACCTCAAGGTTTTTCAGGAAGTTACAGGGCTGATAAGCTCTGTCCACACTCCCAGTGAGGTAATGGAACTGGTGGTTCAGCGCCTGCCGGAACTACTCGAGGTTGACGCAACAACTATCAGGCTCTATGACGAGGCCACGGACAGCTTTATCCTCGGTGCAGCCAATGGCGTCTCTGAAAAATATCTCTCCAGAACCACCATCGATTCCAGGGAGGTAATGAATGAGATACGCAGCGGCAGGCCAACCGTAAAACAGAATGTCAATCTTGCTCTTAACCAGGACTATGGTGCCCTGATCGCCAGTGAGGGTGTGAAAAGCACCATGTCTCTTCCCATTTTGCATAAGGGGAAGGTTATAGGGGTTATGCGGCTTCTAACCAGACAGACCAGAGACTTCAAGCAGGGTGAGATTAATTTTGCCATGTCCCTTGCAGAACAGGTGGGAATGGCGATAACCAACAGCAAACTGTTTGAGGAAATGGAAAATCAGGTGAACTTCCTCTCAGAGCTTCGTAAAATTTCCAGTCTGGTTAATTCCACTCTTGATCTTGAAGAAATCCTTGGAACTATCGTCGACAAACTGCCAAAGGCCCTCGGAGTCAAGGGATGCACGATAAGACTCCTGCATTCTGCCACTAATAAATTAGAGCTTGTTGCGGCCTCCGGGCTTTCAGAAAAATACCTCAGCCGGGGCAGCATCAGCCGGGAAGACTCTATCTTCAGGGTACTCAAGGGTGATCCAGTAATGATCTATGACGCCCCGAATGATCCACGGGTCAATTACCATGAAGACATCAGGGCAGAGGGAATCAAGTCTATTCTCGTTGTTCCAGTTAAGGACAATAACGAGATAATCGGTGTTCTTCGCCTGCTCACCGATTCCCACCATGCCTTTTCCGCAAGCGAAATCGATTTTGCCGTGACTATGGCAGAAGAAGGCGGCAACGCTATCGAAAAAGCAAGAACATACCGAAAGATAACCTTGCTCTTCAACCAGATCGAGGAACATGAACGCTTTTTGCAGACCATCCTCGACTCTCTCTGGCTTGGACTGATAGTTGTCGATCCCGATAAACGGGTAATCATGGCAAATAAAAACTTTCTGGAGACCCGCTCTCTCAAGGAAAATGAGGCTTTAGGCCTGCTCTATGAAGACGTGGTGCCCTGGCAGGTCAATGAAGATGAGGAATGTCCCGTCATGCGTGTTTTCAAGGATCGTGCAGCCATGGCTATCCTCGACTACCTCCCCGCCGCCGGCCCGGAAGAGGGGTCGCGATGGTATGAACGTCATCTTACCCCCATTATCAACAAAAATGACGAGGTTGAATTTGTTATCGAAGCGGTTCGTGACATCACCGACCAGCGTCTGCTGGAACAGGAAAAGATGGAACGGGTCAAACTCGAGGGAGTCATCGAAATGGCCGGAACCGCAGCCCACGAACTCAACAGCCCTCTCTTTGCCGCCCTTGGTACAGCGCAGTTACTCAGAGATGATCTTACCTCTGAAGATATGATTGAAGACATGGACATGATCATTCGCAATATGAAAATCATGGGAGAACTCACCCGCAAGATGACCGATGTAACCGGCTTTGAATCAGCGGAATACGTTGGCGAAACCAGGATCGTCAAACTCAGATCGGGAAAAAACTATGAGTAAACAATCCACATCATCAGACAGGGAGTCAGGGACACAGACAATCCCGGACAAGATGAAACAGTTCACGGCAAGCCCGGCCGGTATTTTTATCTATGCAGCGACCACAGGAATTATCGGTGTCATTATCCTGCTGGCCTTTTTGTCGATGATACTGGCACCAAACGGACTGCTGCTGGTGCTGCCGGCAATAGTAGGTTTCAACAGCGCAGCCTCAGCCTTCAGCCTGCGGGATAAAAACGAAAAAAGGCCAGGGAAAATCAGCTACTGTCTTCTTGCGGCCCTGTTAACCGTAACCGGCGGAACAGCCATCATATTTTTCTGCCCCTGGGAGGAATTACTTGATGGCACCAGATTCTTCCTTTCCGGTGTCTCTGCCCTGATTTTCAGTGCCGTGGGTGCATGGATAGCCGGAAAAAACAAAACGATAAAAGCAGCACACTGCAAATAAAATAAAGATGTACCACAAACCTACAATCCAAACAAAAGGAGACAACGACATGAGAAAGATGCGTAACCCGTTCATGGCACTTGCAGGTGCGGGCCTCTTGCTGATGGCAAGCTACGGCCTTTCATTTGCAGAAACCCAGGTAATCACCGACGGCAAGGTCGGCGACACCGTAACCATTAAGGGCGCTATTGAGCCCGGGCAGGAACTGTATATTGCCATAGCACAGCAAACACAGTTCAAACCTGCCGATGCGACAATGCCCCACGAAAAAAAGAAATTTGCCAAGACAGTAGAAAAAAAAGACTTCGGAATGGAGACATCCATCCCGCCTCTTTACTACGTACTCACCAGCAATCCTGATGCTTTTGGTAAAAAAACCGACACCAAATTTGGCGGGCCTTCCATTATTTTCAAGAAAGGTCAGGGGCTGTACTCCACCACCAAATATGCCCTTACCAAAGACTATGCCGGCATTGACGAGACGGCCAAAAAAGGCCTTGGCCCAATCGCCAGTGCCGAGCAGTGGAATTTTCTCAAATGGGCCAACGAGAGCAATTATGGTATTAACACCATCGTCAAGGAAGGCAGCCGTGTCGGCAAGATTGTTATCTTCTCCCGTACCGTTCTCGCTGATGACTCCAGCGGCAACTACTGGGATAAGGGCACCAAGATTAAACTCGATAAAAAGACCGGTATATACACAGCGACCTTCAAGAGTTTTCGCCACACTCCGCCAAACACAACCTTTGATGTTTATGTAAACGGAAGCAAGGAAACGTCCTACACCCTTGAAGGAAAAGGATTCTGGCTCACAAAAGGTTTCCGTTATATGAACCCGCTGTGGATAACCATTGGTGCTATCCTGGTTGGTACCTACTTCTCCATGATTGGTGCCGCCGGTGGTATGCTTATGGCCGCCTTCCAGGTGCTGGTTGTTAACACCATGGGTCCTGTTGGTGTGAACGCGGCAAACGTACTGAAGCCTTCCAACATGGCACTTACCCTCTTCTCCCCTCTGGGATCTTTCTACCGTTTTGCCGTGGTTGAAAAGCGTGTTGCCTGGCCTGTGGGTATTTCCTTTGGTGTTGGTATTTTTATCGGTTCCATCTGGCTTGGCAAGTACGTTTCTGCCCTGCTGCCAATGAAGGCGTACAAGGAGTGGCTGGCTGTTCTCGTCGTAATCATGGGTATCAAGACCCTTATGGAGATGACTCCAAAGGCGATGAACAAACGTAAGAACATCAAGGCAATGACCCAGAAATTCAACGCCGCGGTCAAGAAAGCAAAAGACACAGGTGAAGCCATGGAAATGGGTTCCATCGAGCCCATCAAAACCGGACTTACCGATTATCGTTTCAAGTTCTGGGGAGAGGAATTCACCATTAATCCGCTGCTCTTCGCCTTCCTTGGCGTTCTGATAGGTATCGTTTCCAGATCCTTTGGTATCGGCGGCGGCTTCCTGCTCGTACCTGCGATGACCACCCTTGGTGCGCTGCCAATGTACGTTGCAGTACCTATCTCCCTGATCGGAACCTGCTTCTCCAGTGTTGGTTCCTTCCTTGGTTATGTCATGATTGGTTACTGGCCCGACTGGATACTGGCGGGTGCTATTATTATCGGCGGTTTTGCCGGTGGTATGCTGGGTAGCCGGGCACAGAAACTGTTCAGCGAGATGCAGCTTAAGGTCGTTCTCGCACTGACCCTTTTCTTCCTGTTCTTCCGTTTCTTCAAAATTGAGATATGGATATAATCCACAGGATTGGCAGGTAATTACGCAGCACAGTTGCTGCCGGAGAGAAAACATCCGGCAGCAACTACAAACCACAACATGAAAAAATATTAAAAAATGGACGCAATTCTCGATACCATATGGGAATACATAGCAGACGGGTTCATCTTTCTTGGCGAATCGTTTTACCAGCTGCTCGAAAATTTTCATTTCCTGGGCCCTGCAACACTCGTATTTATTCTGGCCCTGCTCACGGTTTGCGTCACCAAAACGTTGAACAAACTCATTATAACCAAGCGATATATACAGCTCGAAAAGCAATTTACCTACTGGGTTTCTGTCCGCGAAGAAGCGATGAAATGCGAGGACAGGGAGAAAGGCAAAAGGATGGCCAGAAACATTGACCAGGCCGAACTCAACCGGGCGTACTATGATTATTTTTTTGAAGGTTTTCTGCTCGGTATCGCCCGGAAAATCATCCCGATCTTTTTTATGTTTGCCTTTATTAATGAATTCTACAAACCGGAAGCGATGCAGGAGCTTTTTGGTCAGAAATATGTCTTTCGACTTTCCTCAGGCGGGGAAAGCCCTCTAGTGGTGGGAGCGGTTTTCTGGTACTTTATATCGATACTCATTTGCTATTGTGGATGGTCTTTTAGCGGCAGATTTTTTAAAAAGAACAAACAGCAGAACGCTGAAAACAGAAAGAATTCGGCAGAAAAATCTGGAAATCCTGGTGTTACCGGGCAAAACCACTGTATTTAACCAATCCACAATAATTTTTTGCCGGTATGATCCAATGCTGCAATTAAACACACTTTTCAAACATTGGAGCTACCGAATTATAGCTCCGGGAACCCTTCTTCGGGAAAGATACGAAGCGCTCAAAAAACTCCTCCAGTACGATGTGTTATGCCACGAAGAAATGGCAGAACTCCAGGATCTGCTCCATGACACCCACCGGGAAGATTTTGCCAGAATCCGGGTACGCTTCACCTCCTTTTCTGAAAAGGTGGCCAATATGATTTCTGCCCTGGAGGCAATGAACCCCGGCACATACAGCGCATTAAAGGATTATCATAAAAAATTTGATTTTTACACCACCTTTCTCCTGGCTCCGCCCGGCATTGATTTTTCTCCTCCCTATACCCTGCCTCTGGCAGAAATCAACAAAGCAACCACGGGGGTCGGAAACAAGACCAGACATCTGGCGCTTCTTGATAACCAGCTGGGACTTCCGGTTCCCCAGGGTTTTGGGCTTACCACGAGCAGCTACTACTATTTTATAGAATACAACAACCTGAGACCGGCTATCGACGCTGAACTGGCCCAACTGGATATACAGAACCCCCAGGAACTGGAAAGAATCTCAGCCTCCCTGAAAAAACTTATTATGGAGGCAGATTTACCGCCCGAGATTGAACAGAAGATTCTTGACAACTACGATTCCTGGGGAAAACAGGGAGGTTCCCCACTCCTTGCAGCAGTTCGTTCCAGTGCAATAAGTGAAGACGGGATCAACTCGTTTGCCGGACAGTACGAATCTGTTATCAATGTCTCAAGAGAAAATCTTGTCTCTGCGTACAAGGAGGTTATCAGCTCCAAATATTCCCCTCAGGCATTATTTTACCGGATTACCCAAGGTCTGGGGGATGAAGAAACGGCGATGTCAGTCCTTATCCAGGAGATGGTTTCCGCACATGCCAGCGGGGTTCTTTATACCGGGGATGCCAGCGGAAAAGACACAGACAACTCCCGCATGTATCTCCACGCCGTTTCAGGTACCGGGGATCAGCTGGTTTCCGGGATAGTTACTCCTGACTGCATCCTGATAGACAAGCAGAACCAGAAGATCATCCACAAAAACAAAAAAAACGACACACAGCTCTTAAAGGAGCGGACGATTACAGAACTTGCCCGCTTCGGCCTTGAGATTGAAAAATTTTTCGGAACCATTCAGGATATTGAATGGGCAGTGGATCAGAACGAAACACTTTATATTCTCCAGGCAAGGGAGTTACACATCACCGAATCTCCTGCAGAGCAAATTGGCCCGGAACTCACCAGGGAACTCCAGGAAATTGAAGATAATATTATACTGGAGGGTCTTGAAACCGCAGCAGGGGGTGTTGCCGGAGGATGCGTTTTTCATCTGAATAATCTGGAAGATCTGGTTTCTATCCCCAACAACTCGGTGCTTGTGACCAAAACCTCTCCACCGGATCTTGTCAAGGCCATCAGCAGAACGGCAGCGGTAATTTCGGAAAAAGGCAGCCGGGCCTCCCATTTTGCAACTGTTGCCAGAGAGTTTGGCGTCCCCTTTCTTACCAATGTGGAACATGTTTTCTCCCATTTTCCACACGGCTCGAAAATAACCGTTGATGGTAATCTCGGCATCGTTATTTCCGGCATTCACCGGGAATATATCACAACCAATCAACCGCCCAAAACAGAAAGCCCCTATCTCAGGATATTGACCGAGGCCTTAAAATTCATAACTCCACTGGAGCTCACCGATCCACAGGGAGAAAACTTTACCCCCGAGGGCTGCCGATCCATGCATGACATCATCCGGTTTTGTCATGAAAAGGCGCTCCATACAATGTTTGCCACCGCCAGACCGGGAACGGGAAGGGGTGCGCTGAAACTTGCTGCCAATATTCCTCTCGATGTCTTTCTCTTTGATGTCGGCGGAGGAATTGACAGCGAGACCGGGCAAAGCCAACAGGTTCCGCTGTCTGCTGTAACTTCCGTTCCTTTCAATGCACTATGGAAGGGACTGAGTCATGAAGATGTTCAATGGAAACAAAAGCCCTTTGACTGGGATGCATACGACAGAATTGAACTCTCCGGCGGTATCCCACCGAAAAAAGACAGCTTTGCCTTTGCCAGTTACGCCGTTGTCGGAGAGGATTATCTGCATTTTAACCTTCGTTTTGGATACCATTTCACCATAGTTGACGTCCACTGCGGTAAAACCAGTGCCAAAAATCACTGTATGCTCCGATTTGCTGGAGGCGGCGGAGATTTTGAACATCTTTCCCTGCGTATCAATTTTCTGGGTGAAATCCTGGAACGCCTCGAATTTCTCGTCGAGAAAAAGGGGGATCTCCTGGAGGCCAAGATTCAGAATCTTCCCCGCCCCGCCATGCAGGAAAAACTTGATACACTCGGTCGTATGCTGGGTGCCAGCAAACTCATGGATATGGTGCTCCGGGATGAAGCAATGGTAAAAAGTTGTGTTGAAGACTTCTTTAATGGCTGCTACTCTTTTTCCGAACAAGGTTAATCTAAACCGTCACGGATTCAGGTCAATTATACAAAAACAACGGACAGACTTTCATGTCAGGCTATTTACTCACCTGGGTTACCAAACACCTCGCCGTTGGCCACGCGCCGATGTCTTTTGCCGAGCTGGACGACATCAAGGAGCAGGGAATTGATGCAATCGTCAACCTCTGTGAAGAATTCTCCGATCTTCACGAACTTGAAGAGCAGGCCGGTTTTGAAGTTTTCTACCTTCCCATAACCGATGAACACGCTCCTGAAATGAAGGAGATGGAAAAGGGTCTTGAGTGGATGGACGAAGCCATTTATCTTGGGAAAAAGGTGCTTGTCCACTGTAAACACGGTGTTGGACGTACCGGAACCTTTGTCACCGCCTATCTGCTCAGACGGGGACTTGGAATGAGAAAGGCAGAAAAGATCCTTCGCAAGACCAGAGCCAATCCCACCAACTTCTCTCAATGGTGGTTACTGCGAAAATATGGCAAAAAGGAAGGCAAACTCAAAATCAGCGAAGCAACCATTGAGAACAGAAGTGCCGAACCCGATCTGAGCGAATATTATGCCCGCTACGAACAGCTGCTCCGCCGCGTAGATGCCATGGCTAAAGCCTCCTCCCCGGAGGGCGCTCTTCCTGTTGACTGTGTATTCTGCAGCACCGTTTTTTCCCTTTCCCCTATCGAAGCAATCTACCTCAATGAGAAGGTAAACAAGGGTTTGACGAACCGGCAGCGCGCTGATGTTATCGCCAGGGCTGTTTCCACTGTACGCATTGTTGATCGGGACACCCCCCCAGAGAAAGAGACTGCCCTCTGCCCCTTGAATAACAACGGTGAGTGCATGCTCCACAACTGCCGGCCCATCCACTGCCGTATTCGCGGGATTGAATTCAGTGAGAAGCAAATGGAAGAAATCAGCCGGGAACTTTCTCTACTCTCAACAGAAATAACCTCTCATTTTTTCAAAAAAGATATTACAATTCCCCTTCCATCTGTACATAGAACAGATGCTGTTTCCGGCAAGTTTATTCAGAAATATTTTCAATTCATGGCAGAACAAAAAAAGAACCAGTAAGAGAAGATGAAAGACAAGGATGAAAGAAATCTGGTTCTCATAGTGGACGATGAACCGGATATGCTGTCCATGCTTAAACTTGTTATCGGCAAAAAATGCAATTGCGATGTTATTACCACCGCCTCCGCTCTTGAAGCTCTGACCCTGGTCAACCAGCATTCCCCCCACGTTGTCATCTCCGATATAAAAATGCCGGATCTTGACGGGCTGGAACTTCTCAAGAAAATCAGGGAAAGGGATACCACAATCTCTGTTGTCATCATGACCGGTTACGGTACTATCTCCATGGCTGTAGAGGCCTTGAAAGACGGGGCCTACGACTTCCTGCAAAAACCTTTTGACAAGGATCATATTCTCAGAATCATCAAAAACGGCCTGGAACGGACTCTCCTGCTGCGCGCCAACGAACAGCTGCAAAAAAAACTCAGCAACCTCGCTGTGGCAGACGGTTTTGTGGGCCAGAGCATGCCGCTCAAAAAGACAATGGATCTCCTTTCCCGAATCGCCGACACAGATGCCACCGTGCTTATACGGGGAGAAAGCGGTACCGGAAAAGAGATTGCAGCAAGGACCCTGCATAACCTGAGCAGGAGAAAGCACAAGAAAATGATCACAGTTAACTGTCCGGCGTTGCCGGAGAATGTACTGGAAAGTGAGCTTTTTGGTTACAGCAAGGGTGCCTTTACCGGAGCAGAACACGATAAAAAAGGGCTTTTTCTTGAGGCGCAAAACTCCACCATCCTGCTTGATGAGATCGCTGACATTCCTGTTTCCCTGCAAACCAAACTCTTGCGCGTGCTGCAGGAAAAGGAAATTCAGCCCCTGGGGCAAAATCGTACCATTAAGGTCAACGCCAGGGTTGTCGCGTCCACCAATCAGGATCTTGAAGCCAGGATTCGTACCGGAGAGTTTAGAGAAGATCTGTTTTACCGTTTGAATGTCCTTACTGTGACCATGCCAAACCTGGAGACGATAAAAGAAGACATCCCTCTGCTGGCCCATCATTTTTTTGAACTTTTCAAAAAACAATATAGCAAGGCCGGGCTCCAGGTTCCCCAGGATATCCTGGAACACTTATATCACAGGCCATGGCCGGGAAATGTGCGGGAACTTCAAAACACCATCAAACGGTTGGTACTGCTGGCAGAAAACAATACCGTCAAAATGAGGGATTTGGCTCCTCTCCAACAGGAAAAACCCGTCGACAACATCGAAAACGTACAGGACACCATAGCTCCACCGGAAAAATCTGCTTTTTCCAGTCTCTTCTCCCTCCCCTATAACACCGCCAAGGCCGAGCTGATACAGTCTTTCTCGCAACAATACATCGACAGACTGCTCACCGAACATCAGGGCAACGTCACCAGGGCAGCGGCAAGCTGTGGCCTGGAACGCCAGGCACTTCAGCGGCTCATGCGGCGTTACCATATTTTTTCCGCCGACTACAAGACCAAACGACCTTCCGCCTGAAAACCAGCAGGTTTGCCATCGCAGAAGGAATCTTTGGGGAACAGGAGCAGTTTATACCGCAGCCCTCGGCTTACAGGCCCCTGCCAGGAAGGTAAGGGCCTGTAATGAATAACGAATAAAGAAGAATCACAGAGTAATCTCAGTGCCAAGCAGCTCAAGAAATTTCCTGATCCATGCAGGATGCGCCGGCCAGGCGGGTGCAGTTACCAGGTTTCCATCAACATGAGCATCTGTGAACGTATCGTTATTGGCCATCCAGGAACCTCCAGCACCCACAACATCAGGGCCACATGCAGGATAGGCTGAACATGACTTTCCTTCCAGAACACCGGCAGTAACGAGGATCTGGGGGCCATGACAAATGGCCGCGATGGGTTTGTTGGCAGTATTGAAGGCACGAACAAGCTCAAGAACCTTCTCATTCAGCCGGAGATACTCAGGTGCCCGCCCCCCTGGAATAACAAGCGCATCGTATTCACCTGCTGATACCCCCGCGAAATCAGCTGTAATCATGAAATTATGCCCGGGTTTCTCTGAATATGTCTGATCGCCTTCAAAATCATGAATAGCTGTTTTAACGGTGTCCCCGCCTTTCTTATCAGGACATACCGTATCAACCTGATGTCCTACCATAAGAAGCATTTGAAAGGGAACCATTGCCTCATAATCTTCAACAAAATCTCCAACCAGCATCAAAATCTTTTTCTGTGCCATTTTTCTTCCTCATA
>PDWJ01004945.1_pt1 | contig 11316 bp, 9 predicted proteins | sample 1430881 | NCBI WGS metagenome assembly PDWJ01 (sample SAMN01162460, study PRJNA174530) | Oral metagenome, whole genome shotgun sequencing project. | biome: Marine environment; feature: Marine mammal; material: Swab sample of the gingival sulcus; isolation source: swab sample of gingival sulcus... | reverse complement strand
ATTGCTTTGGGTGCTGGGTTTTGGGTAGCAATGGTACAAGGGCTAATACCACAATTTGGCATTAGCTTTGCGGGGCATTTTGGCGGACTGGTTGCAGGGCTGTTGTATGGTGCAGACTCTGAACGCAAACATCATTACATTAGTGATCGAAATAGACGGCTTAGGTAGAGAGGGTGGATAGCTTAGATAAAAATAACTTAAAACACGCCAATCTCAACTTTTATAGAACCCCCTCTAACTCCCTGAGAGCGGAAAAAACGAAACACTGTTTCGTCCGCTCGCAAGACAAGAGCTATGATCGCGTAGCAGGGGGAGAACTGGTTCATCTTTTAAAAGAGATAATACTAACCATTTGCTTTATTTATAAAAACAAATCACGATAATTTAAAAGTTGAGATTGGCGTTTAAAATTTAGCATTCGCCTCGGTCAATTTAGCAGTAATCTCAGTGTATTTGCCTTCGCTAATATCACTGGCAGTACATACCCAACTACCGCCAACCGCATAGACGTTAGCTAAAGCTGTATATGCCTCAAGGTTATCTAGATTAATGCCACCAGTTGGCATGATTTTAACATTAGGATAAACCGCATTAAAGGCTTTGAGCATACCTGCACCGCCTGCTTTTTCTGCCGGGAAAAACTTCACCAGATTCAAACCAAGCGACATCGCCTGTTGCATTTCAGTTGGGGTGATAACGCCCGGGATCATTGGACAACCTAATTCATTGGCAAGTTTTACCGTTTCAGAAGATAAACCGGGAGACACCAAAAAATCTGCTCCTGCTGTGACACAGCCACGCACCTGTTCTTTAGTGAGTACCGTACCTACCCCAACGAGAAAATTGGGAAAAGAGTCTTGGCAAACTTCTTTAATCAGTTTAATCGCAGGCAGGGCTTGTGGTGTGCGTAGGGTGATTTCTAGGCAAGTACTACCACCATCAATGACCGCTTGGCAAAGGGCTTTGGCTGATTCATCGGTTAGCTCGGTATCAATCACCACGACTGGTACTATGGTATTGGCGAGCTGTCGTAAGTTGGCTGATTGGGGTTTCATGGGATTTCTTTCCTTATAATTATTTGATGTTTAAATTGAGCAAAAAAATGATAATACCAGTTCCACATAAATCTAGGTAAATATCCTTTGTCTTTCTTGATACTTTCCATCATCTGGAATATTCTGATTTTTGCTTCATTACAAAGCTTCCTAGGTGATTTCGTACCTTCACCAATCAAGTCTTTTATAATCACCGTTTTATCATCATTAAATGACCGAAAATACATCGCAACAATGTTTTTTTCTTCTTCTGATAATTTGGGTTGAAAACACAGATATTTACCAGCTTTGAGTAATTGGTCATTTTCAATCAACAGTTTTGCAAGCTGTTGACATAAAAATGGGTGCCCATAATATTGCCTCATACGACCTTGCAACTTATCAATAGCCATTTCTATATCATCATTTTCAAGCACTTTGTTAACACGATGCACTAGCGTTTTTTCATATCGATTATATCTTAGACTTTGATTGGTAAAGGGTTGAGTGCGTTGCATGTTCACTCCTAAAAAGTATAAACATTCACCAAGGTAACATCTTGGTGCAAGACATAACTAATTGGATAATCTGTGGTTTTGTTGGCTTTTGCCTTGTCATACACCTTTTGTTTTTCCTCACCACCGATGGCAAGATAGAGGTGTTTGGCTTTAAGAATTTTATTCAAAGTCAAAGATAGACGATGATAAGGAGCAGTGGTTGGTTTGCAAGTTAGAATGTTACTACTATCGCTAAGGTCGGCAACCTGTGGAAATAGTGAGGCTGTGTGTCCATCTGTACCCATACCTAAGACGATGATGTCTGGCTGAATAAAGTCTTGATCTGCTTGTTCTGCTAATTGATCCGCCAAAGTAGCAGGGTCTTTTTCCAAGTCGTCAATCGACAAATCATCCGCCACTAGATTATGAAATGTGGCTTGCTTTGCTTTGTTTTGTAGCAAGTAATCACGCACCAGCTTGCTATTGCTATCCTCATGAGTCGTTTCTACAATGCGTTCATCGACTAAGGTCACAGTGACTTTATCCCATGCGATGTCTTGCTTAGATAACGCTTGTAAAAATGGGATTGGCGAGCGACCACCCGATACCGCAAGGACGGCATTGCTCTTGTTATTAGAGAGACTATTGGTATTAGAGGAGCTATTGGCAATGTCATTTAACTGTTGGGCAATGACTGTAGCAAGCTCTGTGGCTTGTTCTTCGGCGTTGGTATGGATTGTTTCTTTAATCATATTTTTTTACTCATGGTTTTTTTATCAGTTTCTTTAATGGCTGTGCTCCTTGGGAGTTCTTTTATATAGCCACCCTACATCAACACATCTTCTTTCCATGTGCGTCCATCTTTTGCTATCAATTCATAAGATTGTACAGGTCCATACGAGCCTGCACTGTATTTGTACAGTGGCACTTCATCTTTTGCCCATGCCTCCATGATGGGTTCAACCCATTGCCATGCGGCCGCTTGCTCATCACGGTGGACGAACAGTGGCAAGCGACTTTCAATCACATCTTGTAGCAAGCGTTCGTAAGCACTGGTACGACGACCTTGCAATATTTCATGGAAATTTAGATTTAGAAACGTACGCTGAACTTCCATGGAATTGCCGAGTTTTTTTGATTTGACATACAGGCGGATGCTTTCATCTGGTTGCAAGCGAATCACCATGCGGTTGGGTTGCATATTTTGTGGCGTACCTGAAAAGAGCTTGTGTGGTACGTCTTTAAAGGTGATGACAATTTCGGCAAATTTTTCTTGCATACGTTTGCCAGTTCGTAGGTAAAATGGCACGCCTGCCCATCGCCAGTTATCGATATGAGCTTTGATGGCAACAAAGGTTTCGGTTTGGCTGTTTGGGTTGACGTTGGGTTCATCACGATAAGCTGGCACCACGCTATCATTGACGACGTTATTTTCATCGACACGACTAATAATACCCTTGGTATATTGTCCACGTACACTGTTTTGATTGATGTCTTCGATGGCAGTCATTGGGCGTAATGACTTGAGGACTTTCAGTTTTTCGGAGCGAATGGAGTCGGCATCCATACTGGCAGGAGGTTCCATTGCCACCATACATACCAGCTGTAACAGATGATTTTGCATCATATCACGCAATGCCCCAATGCCATCATAAAAGCCACCACGCCCCTCAACACCTAAGTCTTCGGCAATGGTAATCTGCACGTTATCAATCCATTCATTTTTCCATAATGGCTCAAATAGGATGTTAGAAAAACGGAGCATCAGCAGGTTTTGTACCGATTCTTTGCCAAGATAGTGGTCAATGCGATACAGTTGCTGTTCATGAAAGTATTGGGCAACCGCATCGTTAATGGCATTGGAGGAGGCAAGATCCGTACCCATAGGTTTTTCCAGTACCACTCGCATATTGCCATCGTCTAGTTTAGCATCCACAAGGTTTTTGCAGGTAACTTCAAACAACTTTGGGGTAATGGCTAAATAAGCGATGACATCTTGTTTGTTATCAAAGCTGTCTAGGGTTGTTTTTAACGCATTAAAATCATTGAGTTCAGTCACATCTACCTTTTGATAATGAATCCGCTGGCAAAAGCTCTGCCAAACTTCTTGGCTAGCATCAGCGACTTTGGCGTGAGTGCGGACTTCTTTTTCGAGTATATCGAGATATTGCTCTGTGGTTAGTTGTTGACGAGACAGTCCCCAAATACGCCCTTTAGGGTGCAATGTGCCTGCCGAATGTGCCATAAATAGCGATGGCAATAGCTTTCGCATGGCAAGGTCACCTGTCCCACCAAAAAACAGTAAGTCAAACATGGGTGCTTGCTCTGGGTGTTTGGCAATGTTTGATATGTTGGTATTAACATTAGCGTTGGTATTGGTACTCATGGTAGTCCTATTTGTATTATACTATTTAAAATTTCGCACATAATAGCATAATAGGTTTTCTAGATAAATGACAGTTATAAGCTTAGAAAAAAATGAAGCATGGTATAATTAAGCCCTATTCATTAACGAAACAAAAGCAAATTAGGCAATCCCAATGACCCAACTGCACCCACAACTAAAAAAAATCACCGATGATCTAATCAAACGTAGCAAACCCACACGCACAAAATATCTAGCAATGGTGGAAAAAGCCAAACTACATGGGCGAGTTACTCGTGATGACCTTGGCTGTACCAACCTTGCCCATGCGTGGGCGGCCATGGATGATAAATTTAAAATAAAAGTCATCAATGAGCCTGATCCTAATATCGGTATTGTTTCCGCTTACAATGATATGCTGTCCGCTCATAAGCCGTTTGTACGTTTTCCTGATATTATAAAGCAGGCAGTCGTTAAAGTCGGTGCTACCGCTCAGTTTGCAGGCGGTGTGCCAGCGATGTGTGATGGTATCACCCAAGGTTATGATGGCATGGAGTTGTCGCTATTTTCTCGTGATGTGATTGCTATGAGTACGGCGGTCGCTCTGTCACATCATACCTTTGATGGCACGCTTGCTCTTGGGGTGTGCGATAAAATTGTACCTGGGTTGATGATGGGGGCATTGTCATTTGGTCATCTGCCAACGCTCTTTGTACCAGCAGGGCCTATGACCACAGGCATTAGCAATGATGAAAAGTCAAAAGCTCGTGAAAAGTTCGCCACAGGGCAAATCACCCGTGCAGAGCTATTAATGAGCGAGGGCAAGGCCTATCATAGTGAGGGCACTTGTACGTTTTTTGGTACGGCAAACTCAAATCAGATGATAATGGAATTTATGGGGATGCACTTGCCATCGGCGGCTTTTAGTAACCCAAATACCCAAATTCGTGATGAACTCACCGCAGAGGCAGGTCGGCATATTGTAAAAATGGCTCGTAACCCTGATAAGTACCCTTGCATTGCTGAAATCATTGATGAAAAAGCAATCATAAATGCGGTGGTTGGTTTGATGGCGACGGGTGGCTCAACCAACCATACCATGCACCTTATCGCCATCGCTCGCTGTGCAGGTATTGACCTAACTTGGAATGACTTTGATGCCGTGTCACAAATTACCCCATTGCTGGCTCGTGTTTATCCCAATGGCAAAGCCGATGTCAACCAATTTCATGCGGCAGGTGGTTTGGCATTTATCATTCGTGAATTGTTAGATACTGGTCATCTACATGAAGATGTTAATACGGTGATGGGCTATGCCAGTGGTGAGGGCGGAAAGGATGGCAAGGGTGGATTGCGTAAACATATTAATGAGCCTTACCTTGATGTGGATGATAATGACGAAAACGAACAAATCAACTTAGTATGGAAACCTGCTCACCCAGTTAGCCTAGATGAAGACATTGTTCGTCCAGCCAGTCATCCATTTTCAAAAGACGGTGGTTTACGAGTGCTCAATGGCAATATCGGTAAAGCGGTGATTAAAATATCGGCAGTCGCGGAAGAACACCGCATTATCGAAGCCCCTGCAAAGATATTTAACCACCAAAAAGAGTTGCTCCAAGCCTTTGATAATGGGGAGCTAGAGCAAAACTTTATTGCCATTGTCCGCTATCAAGGGGCACGTGCCAATGGTATGCCAGAGTTGCATAAACTCACCCCACCACTATCGGTATTGCAAAAAAGAGGCTTTAAAGTGGCATTGGTCACCGATGGTCGTATGTCTGGAGCATCGGGCAAAGTCCCTGCCGCTATTCACTGTTCGCCAGAGGCATTATTGGGTGGCAATATTGGTAGAATTGAAGAGGGCGATATGATTCGCTTTAATGCCAACACAGGTGAGCTCACTGCATTAGTGGATGAGGCAGAATGGAATGCACGCACGCCAAAAATTCCAACGATTATCAATAGTTATCAGATGGGAATGGGACGTGAGCTGTTTGCAGGTATGCGTTCATTAAGCCGTCCTGCCGAAGAAGGGGCAATCAGTTTTCCACATCCGTTGTGGGAATGATGATTTTACTGGTGATATTGTTTAATTTTATGGCATGAATCTTGTAGAGACAGGGCATGCTCTGTCTTGTCTATGTATTACAAACATAATCTTTCATGAGCGTGATAGAAATACAAAAACGAAAATGCAAAACCGTAAACCTTTGAGCAAACATTTTAAAGGAAACTCTATGTTATCAATGCTAACAAAACCAAAACATCTAATTCGTGCCCCTCTATATTGGCAACAAGGTAAACAAGTCAAGCGTGATACCTTGCGTTTACCCGAGGCAGTTCCTTTAAAAGACGAAGAGCGTAGGGGGGTGTTTCTTTTTGTAAATAATCGTGTTGCTGATGATGTGAGTGCTGATAATGAAAACACATCAACAAAACCCTGCCATCATCTGATGGTGGTTGGCGATTCTTCGGCGGCTGGCGTTGGTGTCAATTATCAAAGTCAAGCCTTGATAGGTCGTTTGCTATTGTCATTGTATGATAACCAAGAGTTTAGCGATAACTATTCAGCCGTCAACTGGCAACTGCACGCCACCACTGGGCATGACAGCTTTGATGTATTAAAACGCTTGTATCTATTACCAGCGACAGAACAGCCTTTAGATACTTTAATATTAGTGGTGGGAGTCAATGATGCCGTAAAAATGCAAACCCCAAAAAAGTGGCTAACGAATCTGCAAGAAATCATCCGCATTGCCGAGCAGAAATTTAAGCCAAAAAATATCATCTTTACCGCCATACCACCGATGGAATATTTTCCTGCTCTGCCTCATCCGTTGAATCAGCTGATGGCTGAATCAGCTGGGCAATTAGACCAAGCACTACAGAAGTTTTGTGCTGATTTTTCCCATATTCATTATGCCTACTTTGATTTGTTTGCCAGTGATCAATCTTCGATTTCTGATAGCACTAAGAATAGTAATGAAACTAAGAATAGCAGTGGTTCTAAAAATAACAGTGAAACTAAGAGTAGTGCAAACAAGGCTAGCAACATTGATAATGCTCATGAATATTTTGCCAAAGATGGTTTTCATCCCAACGCATTGACCTATCGCTTATGGGCGGAGCAGTTGGCACTTTTTATTAGTCGCTTGTCTTGTGAAAACTAAGTTATTGAGAGTAAGTTATTAAGAAACTGAATTATTGAGAATTAGCAATCATATAATCCACAGCAGCTTTGATGTCTTCATCACTGGCATCATCTGCTGTTCCTCTGGCTGGCATACCGCCTGCACCATGCAACACACTGATATATAAAGCCTCTTTGCCTTTGGCAATGCGATGTTTCCAAGCGGGCTTATCGGCAAGTTTTGGTGCACCCGCTATCCCTTGTCCATGACACATTTGGCAATTATTTTCATAGAGAGTTTTTCCTATATTTGTTTGATTGCTATCGGTTGTAGCGGTTGCTTTTGTAGCATCCATTTCATCTGATTTATTTACCTTATCGGTTTTTTCTACTTGTGCAGGCGTGGTTGCTGGTTTTTGCTCAGCACCACAGGCAGTCAAAGTGATTGTTGATAGCATTAATAGCATTGTTGCTAATGTTGCTACTGGTATAGTTACTGGCTTAGTCATTGCTAAACTCCAGTATGGTAAATATCGTATTGCGATTTATTTATTGGTGACATGGCTGGAAACAAAATATTGAGAGATAAAGTATACGCCATTCTTAACGCTTTGCAAGCCCCTCTAGCTCTTTGAAAGAGGAAAAAAATCGAACAAAATGAAATGCTTTTTTCTCTATTTTTAAGGCAGAATCTTGTTCTAGTAAGCTTGATGGTTAATGCTTGTCCACATGGTGCAAAAAGAAAGTTGATTTAGGGCGTGTTGAAAAGTAGGTGATTCTAACTTGTTATCATCTCCTAACCATTTAACCCATTTTATACACTAGCAATAACTTAATAGCAGACTAGCCATATATATTTATGGTAATATACCGAGGACTAATTTCTATCAATATTTGGAAAACTTTATGAAAATTCCTCAACTAAAACAATCAAAACTACATTTAAGTTTGCTAGGCTGTTTTTTTGCCAGTTTAGTGACCGTTGGTTGTTCGCAAACAACTGCTGAATCTGCTTCTAAAACAGCGACCACCAGTGAGGTAAGCGGTCAAGAAGCAACTGAAACAACCGATAAAACAGCCACTTCTAATAAAGCAACGACTAATTCCACAACAGACTTTAATGAAACTGAACTGATAAAAACTTTATCAGCTAACCTTGCCACTTCTGGTATTGAAGCAGATATTAAGTCCATTCAACCAATCCAAGTAGAAGGCTTGTATTGGGTGCGTGTCGAAGGCATTCCGGCTTTCTTTACTGATAAATCAGGCAAATATGTCATCCAAGGCGACGTTATCGAGGTTGGCGCTGACAAGCCTGTCGATCTGACTGCCAAATTAAACGCCAAAGTAAATAAAGAAATACTGGCAAAGGTAAAAAAAGAAGAGATGATTATCTACCCTGCTAAAGGCGAAACAAAAGATATTATCTATGTGTTTACCGATGCCACTTGCCCATATTGCCACAAGCTACATGAAGAGGTGGGTGAACTCAATGAAAAAGGAATTGAGGTTCGCTATTTAGCATGGCCTAGAAACAAACGAGCTGAGCCTATTATGCAAGCCGTCTGGTGTGCCAAAGACCAAAAAGATGCGATGGATAAAATCCAAGCTGGTACGCCAATAGAACCAAATAATTGTGATTCTAAGGTCGTTGCAGAACAAACCGAGCTTGGTTTTACTCTTGGGGTGCAAGGCACACCTGCTATCTTTACCGAATCTGGTGAAAAGATTGGTGGTTACTTGCCTGCTAAAGCCATCGAAAAAGCACTGGGTTTATAGCATTGGATTTATAACACTAAACTTAAATAGCATTGAGTTTATAGCTTTTTATTATCATTTATTTTTAATACAACATACTGAGGATTTTGTGAATAATTCTATCAAACTTGCCATATTGGGGCTAGGTACTGTTGGTACTGGCGTTGTCCATCTACTACAAGATAATCTATCTGAACTACAACGTCGTAGTGGTCAACAAATCGTCATAACCGAAGTTGGAACACGTCGTCAACGAGATGATATTGATCCAAGCATCAAGCAATCCGCTGATTTGATGCAAATCTGTGCCAGTGATAATGTCGATATTGTCATCGAAGTCATTGGTGGGACAACGGTTGCAAAAGGTGTCATTATCCATGCCATCAAACAAGGCAAACACGTTGTCACTGCCAATAAGGCACTGCTTGCCGAACATGGTAACGAAATTTTTGCTCTAGCAGAAAAGCACAATGTGCATGTGGCTTATGAGGCATCTGTCGCAGGTGGTATTCCGATTATTAAGGTATTGCGTGAAGCATTAGCATCTAATAAAATCAACTCGCTAGCAGGCATTATCAATGGTACGGGCAACTTTATCATGAGCGAAATGCGTGAAAAGGGGCGTGACTTTGCCAGTGTATTGGCTGAGGCTCAAGAACTGGGCTATGCAGAAGCAGACCCAACCTTTGATGTTGAGGGCATTGATGCGGCACACAAGTTGGCTCTACTCGCTTCCATTGCGTTTGGTATGCCATTGGCATTTGATAAAGTGTATTGTGAAGGCATTACCAAAATCACCACCCAAGATTTACAATATGCCGAAGAGTTGGGCTATCGCATTAAACATTTGGGGCTTGCCATTCGTCGTCAGCAAGCTGATGGCAGTGATGCGATTGAATTGCGAGTACACCCAACCTTGATTCCTGAAGATAAGCTACTGGCGAATGTCAATGGCGTAAAAAATGCGGTATTGGTGAATTCACATCCTGTTGGTCAGACCTTGTATTACGGTGATGGTGCAGGCTCGGGGGCGACCGCCTCGGCAGTGATGGCAGACGTGATGGATTTGATTCGAGTGTTAAGCGTCAAGGATAAAGGGCATCATGTACCGCACCTTGCTTTTTGCCCAGAAGAGCTAAAAAATACCACTGTTTTATCCGCTGATGAAATGACTTCTGGCTACTATTTGCGAGTGCGTACCCTAGATAATGTTGGTGTACTGGCTGATATTACCAAAATTTTAAGCACTTCTGGTATTAGCATAGAAGCCATTTTACAACAACCATCGCATAAACTGGGTGAAGTGCCTGTCATTATCCTAACCAAAGCGGTCGTAGAATCAAAAATGAATACTGCCATTCAAGCCATTGAAAAGTTAGATCATGTGATTGATAAGGTAGTACGCATTCGCCTTGAAGAGTTGGATTAAGATGAAACGTTTTATTTCGATAAGTTGCTAATTGATTTTATGAATTAACCAGTCACAAAAAATAAATGGCTAGGACTTGTCTTTTTAACAACGAATATCATATAGTACAGATGTACACGGGAATATTGTTCACTATTTATCAATATTCCTCGGTGCATCTGTTTTTTTATTGCTAATCATAAAAGGGAAATAATCATGTCAGATTCTATCGTAATTGTAAACTCAGCTCGTACCGCCATGGGTGGATTTCAAGGTATGATGTCACCTGCAACTGGACCAGAAATGGGAGCAGTGGCAATTAAATCGGCTATCAAACGTGCAGGCATTGATGCCAGTGAAGTCGATGAAGTCATCATGGGCTGTGTACTGGGTGCAGGTGTCGGTCAAGGTCCAGCTCGTCAAGCCATGCGTAAAGCAGGCGTACCTGATGAAACAGGTGCAATCACCATTAATAAACTCTGTGGTTCAGCTCTAAAAGCAGTTATGCAAGGTCATGACGCTATCAAGGCAGGCAGTGCTGATGTGGTGGTTGCAGGCGGTATGGAATCTATGACCAATGCCCCTTATGTCATGCCAAAAGCTCGTGCAGGCTATCGTATGGGACACCAAGAAGTCAAAGACCACATGTTCTGCGACGGCTTAGAAGATGCCGATACTGGTCGTCTAATGGGTCAGTTTGCTCAAGAAATGGCAGACACGCGTGGTATCACTCGTGAGCAAATGGACAACTTTGCCATTGAATCACTTAACCGTGCCAACACTGCGATTAATGAAGGTCACTTTAAAGACGAAATCGTACCGATGACCATCAAAACTCGTAAAGGCGAAATTGTTATCGATACGGATGAGCAACCTGGTAATGCCAAGATTGATAAAATCCCAAATCTACGCCCTGCCTTTGCCAAAGACGGTACTATTACAGCGGCTAACTCTAGCTCTATCTCTGATGGTGCAGCAGCAACCGTACTAATGACAGAAAGCCGAGCCAAAGAAAAAGGTTTAACGCCACAAGCTCGTATCGTGGCTCACGCTACTAATTCTCGTCACCCAAGTGAATTTACCATTGCTCCGATTGGCTCAATGGAAAAGGTGCTTGCCAA
>PDWJ01004944.1_pt1 | contig 11316 bp, 7 predicted proteins | sample 1430881 | NCBI WGS metagenome assembly PDWJ01 (sample SAMN01162460, study PRJNA174530) | Oral metagenome, whole genome shotgun sequencing project. | biome: Marine environment; feature: Marine mammal; material: Swab sample of the gingival sulcus; isolation source: swab sample of gingival sulcus... | reverse complement strand
GCCCTTCAGAACCGTCTTTTGGACTTGTTCAAGAGAATGAATCAGGCGGTTCAGGGTCAGGGCCGCATCTTCAGGCAAAGCACCCTTGAGGGTTTTTACCGGAAGACCCATTTGTTCAAACAACATCACAAAACTGTCATCCCCTTCAGGTGCCTGAAAGGATTCTTTCAGATTTTGTTTGTCAATATGTTTTAATTGCTCAATCAATTCATTGAGCTGAATCCCCCGGCCTTTTATGGTGGCGGTGGCCATGATATGATCGGCAACATCCTTTTCCAGACCCAGGTTATAGAGGATGGCCTGAATGAAAGGAATCATGGATTCCGGGAAGATCAGTTCTTCATCCGGTGTATTTCCTTCCACTTCGGCAACATCCTTTTCCGGCGCAATCTTCATAAGACCTTTCAGCAATTTATCCGCAGGAAGTTTTTTGGCATCAATGGCCTGGGAGATCTTCAAAAAGGTTTCATCCACTTCTTCTGGATCAAACCCTGCTCCTGCAAGCATTTCCTTTAATATGGCAAGTCCCTGGGGATCAATTTGCAGATTTTCCAGTTTCCCTTTGGATAGAAAGGACATGATCTGTTCAAGGGCCTGGAGAAATTCCAGGGGCGTTTTTGCCTCTGACATCAATTCGTCTATTTTATCTTTGAGCGTATTTGCCTGGGTATTGGCAGCGGCAACTGTATCTTTGACAGATGCAAGAGAATGATCCTTCATGGCCTTTTCAAAGCGGGAAAAAAAATCTCCAAGACCGGAAGAATGTTCCGGGCCTTTTTTCCTGGTGAAATCAGTCGCTATCTCTTTTCCCATTGCTATGGGATTCATGTCAAACATGGCAAAGTTCATGGTAGTTCCTTTATTATCCTGTTCTCCTGGCAGGAGATATAAAAAGTTCTCAATAAGTAATGCAACCACTATGCCAAAATTTAATTTTCCTGCAAATAAAGCATGTTGTAACAATATTCTCTCTTTTCTTACCCAAGAAATGGAAACAAACAGGAATTTATTTCCCTGGGGGGCGCCCCTGGCAGGAGAGAGTCTCCCAGTCCGAAAATCCGTATTTCGAAAAAATCCCAAATCCACCGCCTAATTTCATAAATATTCGATTTTCATTTCTTTTCGCTAGATTTCTGGCCACCAGCAAGGTGCCAGATGCAAGGCAGCACGATCTTAAAAATTGATAATTGATAATTGGGGGCAGCAGCACCCGGAGTCGTATTGAGCATACGTCGTAGGGGGATGCTGCCGCAGCTAACGCCGCAGGTGGCATTTTGATGGTGGATCAGAGAAAATGTGGAAACATCTTTAATTTTAAATGATAATATTATATAGTTTGTGCTGAAATAAGGATGTTGAATGATCTGTTCTTCCGTGATTTGAAGAATGGCTCATTCAAGGATTGTAACTTGTATTATAATAAGGAGTAAAAAAGTGAACGTAAAAAGAATTCTTTCGCTGTTGGGTGTCGTGTTCTTAATGGTGATGCTCACAGGCTGTGTGTCTTCAATGGAAATGGGTTCTGCCAAGGCCAAAACAACGGCCACAGGATCGGCTGGCGGTTCTTCTGCCCAGAATGCAAACTCTGGTCTGGAGCGTTGTGCGGCATCCCTGGGTACCCTGGCAATTTTTGAGGACAAATCAGAGGATTGGTATGAACATTTAACAAGGGATTTGCGTCTGCCCTCCACGGTTCCTGTGATTCGTCTTCTGGCCCAGCAGTCCAATTGCTTTGTCATTGTGGAAAGGGGCAAGGCCATGAAACAGATGATGAGGGAACGGGAATTGATGCAGTCCGGCGAGATGAGAGGCGGTTCCAATTTCGGTAAGGGACAGATGGTGGCGGCAGATTATACTGTAACCCCCAGCATTACCTTCAGTTCCAATGATACCGGAGGCGGTGGCGCTGTAGTGGGCGCTCTTCTTGGCCCTGTGGCTGGCGCCGTTGCCGGAGGATTCAAGCATAGTGATGCCAGCACCATTCTTACCCTTATTGAAAACCGTTCCGGCGTGCAGCTTGCCGCTGCCGAAGGAAGTGCCAGAAACACGGATTTTGCCCTCATGGGCGGATTGTTTGGTGGTGCTGCTGGCATGGGCATGGGCGGTTATACCAAAACCCCCGAAGGAAAGGTCATTGTGGCTGCGTTTACCGATTCCATGAACAACCTGATCAGGGCGGTAAAATCCTACAAGGCCCAGACCGTGGAAGGCGGACTTGGTACTGGCGGCACCCTTGGTGTTCAGGGCGCCGGAGTAAATACCATGCAGGGAGTCATGACCGAAAGAACCTTTGACAGCAACACCAATAAATACAATTATGTGGTGCTGACAAAAGACCGCTCCCAGACCTTCCGGTTCACAAGTTCCAGAAAAATTCCCTACAAGGATGATCTGATCTCCTTTTCCGTGAGAAACAGCCAGGTGGATGAGTATTCCATCAAGCTTCTGGAACGTAAATATCTACAGAAATACTGGCAATAAACCCTGGGCCACCATCAAAATGCCACCTGCTGCGTTGGCTGCGGCAGCATCCCCCTGCGACGTATGCCTAATACGACTCCAGGGGATGCTGCCTTGCCGCCTTGCATCTGGCATCTTGCTGGTGGCCAGGAAATTAGTAGATGAAAGTTACCATCTTTATGTTTTTTTCTGCTGTCTCATACATATTTTCTTCCCGTACAAAGCTGCTGACTGGCATTTTTCTGCTCTCTGTCCTGAGTCCCTGCACGGGTTTTGCTCAATCGGTCTGCCATGATATTTCCATGGAAACCATTTCCCGGCATCTTGCCATGCCTGGAACGGCAAAAATCCTGGAAAAACATGACCGGGGCAGTGTGTGTGAAGTGATTTTGCGCACCTCTGATTCTTTGGCACCAGTATATGTGAACCAGGATTTTGTTCTCATTGGGCAGTTGTTTCAGGACAGACAGCCCGTTACCCGGCAAACCCTGGAAGTCTTGAAAGAGACCGCCAAAAAGGAACGTGAGCAAATGGCCCGGCAAAAAGCTGTCCAGGCCAAATACAGAAAAAATTTTTTGAGCGCAAGAATTTCTGAACTGGAAGAATGTGTTTCCATTACCCTTGCCCCCAAAGAAACATCCGGGAAACCATCTGGAAAACCAACCGAATCGGTGTATATCATAACCGATCCTGGCTGTTCCCATTGCAAAAGCGCCCTGGAATATCTGGCAAAACTGTCCCTGGAATACGGAATTGTGGTAAAAATGATCATCTACCCCATCCTGGGAGATGAAAGCAAAAAAATGGCAGTCAATGCCATCTGCCGGGATTTTTCCTTTGAAGAGTATCTGGCAATGAAAGCTCCTGTACCCAAATTGTCTTCCCCATGCCGGAAAAGCCTTGATTCCATAGAAAAAACCATTGCGTTCCTGAAAAAGGCAGATATTGACTCCGTTCCCGTTATCATTGGAAGCAAGGCATCCTGGATCGTTGAAGGAAACAAGATGCCCCAGGTAAGAGAATATCTGCATCTTGATACTCCTGTCACCACGGACAGCAAAGAAAAAAGTGCTCCCGGAGAAAGGTAAGAAATCGCTACTGCAGAAACAAGACCCTACCCAAACCCACCGCCTAATTTTATAACTATTTGATTTTCAATTTGTTTCGATAGTTTTCTGGCCATCAGCAAGGTGCCAGATGCAAGGCAGACCGATCTCAAAAATTGATAATTGACAATTGATAATTGGGGGCAGCAGCACCCGGAGTCGTATGTAAGCATACGTCGCAGGGGGATGCTGCCCCGATTCCATAAAAGGGCCAACGCCGCAGGTGGCATTTTGATGGTGGATCAGGGAATATATGGAAATAATCAACAGTCTGGAATTTCAGTCAGAAATATGGGAACGATGATCCCTTTCTTTTATCAGGTCTGTTACCTGATCCACGGAAATATTTTTCATACAGGAAAAATGACTGCACGGCTGTTTTGCATAGCAGGGGGAACAGGGAAGTTCATGCTGAATCACGGTATGGATGGTTCCGTATGGGCCGGTTCGTACTGGATTGGCCGGGCCGAAAATGGCAAACACCGGGATATTCAGGGCAGCGGCAATGTGCATGGGGCCTGTGTCGTTGCAAATGAAATACCGGGCCTTTGCAATGATGGGAATCAGTTCCGTAAGCCGGGTCTGCCCGGCAATGGATAGGGCTTTCCCTTGGGAATGGGCAACAACTTCATCTGCAATATGGGCTTCGGATGCCGAGGCAATGACCACCGAGGGAAGATCCAGACGGGCAGCAGCCTGACCAAAGTTTTTTCCTGGCCATCTATTGGCAGGTTTTCCGGCAGAAGGACAGATCACGGTATATTCTTCCGGTAATGTGTCCATGATGGCAGGATGGGGATCATGGGGAGCAAAAGGATATACTATGGGGCAATGTTCACATCCCAGAAATTTTGCAATTGCAAGATAGCGGTCAATGGCATGGATGTTCATGTCTCCGTGGATTTTGTGGGTATAAAAAAAAGGACTTCCCTCATCGCTTTCGGAAAAACCCAGTTTATACCTGGCACGGGAAAACCAGGTAAGAACCCCGGAACGGAAAAGCCCGGAAAGATCAATGGAAAGATCATAGCCAACATTGCCCAGACCTTTTCTCAGATCATTGATTTCCCTGAGGGATGTTTTCAGGCGGCTGCGGTCTTTCCACTTGTCCTTATCCATGATCCATAGTTTGTCAATCATGGGGTGGCCTTCCAGAAAGGTGTGCAACCCCCTGGCTGCTATCCAGTCAATCCGGGCTTCTGGAAATCTGCGGCGCAGGGCAGCAAGAAAGGGCAGGGAATGAACAATATCTCCCAGGGCACTGGGTTTGATGATGAGAATTTTCTCAATGGATGCAAGTTCCTGCTCTGAAAGTACCTTCATATCTGCCCATTTTGTTTTTGATTGGTAATGGATGCTCCTAACATATCCTCACAGACCTTTTGTATCCGCTCAACGGTAATTTTTGTCATGCAGGCATGGTCTGTGGGGCAATGGGGTTTGCAGCAGGGCGCACAGGCAACCGGTTCCTGTACCATTACCGCTTTTGGGCTGAAAGGGGATGTGGCCCGGATGTCTGTGGAGCCGATCACGGCAACCTGGGGAATATCAAGGGCTGCGGCTGCGTGCATGAGTCCTGAATCGTTGGTAACAAAGAGATCCAGAAAGGAAATCAGGGCAAAGGCCCGGCCAAGGCTGGTAGCTCCGGCCATGTTCACACAGTTACCGCGGGACAAGGACACAATTTCTTCTCCCAGGGCCTTGTCTGCCGGGCCGCCGAAAATCAATACCCTGGTATGGTATGTTTCGGCAAGGATACGCGCAAGTTCGGCATATCGTTCCTTGAGCCATTTTTTGGCCGTGCCTCCTGTGGCACCGGGGTTAATGCCGATGACAGGTCTTTCCGGGTGCCATCCTTCAGATGAAAAAAATTCTTTTGCCCATGCAAGGTCTTCCGGGCAAATGGCAAGTTCCATTGCAGGGCCGTCATGGGAAAAGCCCGCCCCTTCCAGAATGCCCAGATAGTAAAGGGTCAGATGCTTGGTTTTCAGGCGTTTGTCCAGTTTCACAGGATAATTGAGCAGCAGGGTTCTTCCGTCTGTGTTGTAGCCGATACGGATGGGGATTCGGGCAAAAAAGGCCAGAAACGCCGCTTCAAAGGCATTTTGCATGAGAATGGCCATGTCAAATTTTCTGGCCCTGATATCCCGGATCAGGCGCAGGGTTCCTTTGCCCATTGCATGTCTTCCGCTGCTTTCATAGACCATGACATCATCAACATGGGGATTGTATTCATACACGGGAATTACCCAGGGTTTTGCCAATACCGTGATCCGGGCATGGGGAAAGGTTTGACGCAGGCCCCGGAGTACCGGAGTGGTCATAATGGCATCTCCCACCCAGTTGGCCGCCCGGAAAAGGATGCTGCCGGAAAAGGATCGGTTCATCCTAAACCTACTGCCTGATTTTATAACCATTTGATTTCCATTTTGTTTCGATAGCTTCCTGGCCACCAGCAGGATGCCAGATGCAAGGCAGCCCGATCTCAAAAAGGGCAGCAGCACCCGGAGTCGTATTCGGCATACGTCGCAGGGGGATGCTGCCGCAGCTAACAACCCAGGTGGCATTCTGATGGTGGATCAGGGTTTTGTTTTCCATCGATTATGCACCCAAAAATATTGTTCCGGGCATTTTCTGACCATGGTTTCAATGGCCAAAGTAAACTTCTGGGTATTTACCTGAATATCCCGGATTCTGTCGCCAGTATTTTCCACGGCAATTTCCGGTAAAAACTCAATGAGAAATTGTCGGTTTTCCCGGATGGTATAACAGGGCACCACCGAAGCCCCGGTATCCAGAACCAGCTTGGCAAGAGCGCTGTTGGTACAGGCAGGAGTACCGAAAAAATCTGTAAAAACCCCCTTGTTCCGGCTTGTATTCTGATCCAGCAATGTACCCACAAGACACCCCTGGCCCAGAAGAAGCTTGAGTTTTTCAGATGCCCTGCGCAAAGGAATCATGGTAATGCCGCACCCTTGACGGGAATCCAGCATAAACTGCTCCATGATGGGAGAATCCATTTTCCGATATACTCCGTAACATGTAACCCCGGTTTGCCCTACAATCCGGGAAAACATTTCAAAATTTCCCATGTGGCAGGTCAGGGCAATAATCCCCTTGCCTTTCTCCCGTGCTGAGTGCACATGGGAAAGTCCTTTGATGGTAAAATGGGATAAAAGTTTTTTTTGATCCAGGCGCATGATCCAGGCAATTTCAAATATCATGGCAGCAATGTTGATGAACACCTGCTTTGCTGTTCTCATCTGCCGGGAGCGGCTCCACTCTTTGCCATAGGCTCTTTCAAGGTTGGCAAGGGTAATCTTTCGGTGCCGGGCATCCACGGCAAACCATAAACGACCCAGGAGCCGGGCGCACAGGTTTGCTGCCCACAGGGGCAGACTTCCCAGAATTTTCATGGAAAAACATAACAGGCAGTAGAGAAATTTTTGTCTTTTGTTCATGATGACGGCTTTTACGGTCTCCATACAGGCTGTTTGCCCGTGTTTTTATACAAGGGCTTACCATATTCATCCCTTTGTTCACTAAAATAACATATCTGGTCAGGAAAATAGGTTTTGTGATGGGGGAATCGGTCTGCAAAATGCTTTTTGCAGGGTTCGGTAAAATCTTCATATCTGACATGGGGAAATTTTTCCTGACAACAGGAGACAAGCCTTGAAAAAAAATGATTCCCCATGAACATATCATAGGTAATACTTAAAAACTCAGGGGTTTCCATTTGATTGTAGGAAGGAAACTGTTCATGGGAAAGTTTTTTGTCCCTGCGCAGACGCATATCTACTCCCACACTTAAATCCCGATGAACCAATCTTTGGATATTTCCCTGATGATCCACTTCCAGCAAAAGATTTTGTCCGTGGGGTTCCAGCATAAAACCAAATCCAAGAAAACAATCAATCCAATGGGAAATAATGGGCAGCATGATCTGCTCCAGAATATAGGCCACAGGGTCAGCATCTTTTATCAGGTCAAATAAAATGGGGGAAATTTCAGGATCAAACTGGTCTTTTCCAAACAGGGCAAATCCCGGAATCAGGCTGCCCGAAGGTTTCTTTTCAGGAAAAGGGTTCATGTCCCTGACAAGAAATCCCCAGTTTTCCCCCCTGCCCTCACAATTGGTGTTGATATGTTTATGGCTGATGCCAATGACCTCCCGTAAAAACCCAAAGGAAGCATCCATTTGCCGGATACCGGATTCCATTTCCTGGGAAACCCTTATGGCCTGCTCAATGACTTCATTACGCATTTTTCTGCCGTATCTGGAAATTCGTACGGGAAGATGGACTTTTACCGCATGATGCAGGGTATTTTCTTGTAAAATGTATAAGGTTCTGGTGGAGGAACTTGGCACCGCTGTCAACGCCTTCCCAGGTCTGCCCAGGTCCTGTAACACCTCCATATAAGGGTCATCTGCAAACTGCTGTGTTACCTGGGGATGCACACAAAACAACACTTGATCCTGGTTGATATAGGTGTCCAAGAGTTCTTTTCCGGGATTGGCAAGGTACAGATTCACTTTTTCCCCTGGCAGCCAATAGCAGGGCAGGCCAAACTCTGGCTCCGGCGAACCCGGCTGATATTGGGCCAGGGCTTCAGAGTAGTCAGCATGTTTGCTGTAGGTTCTGGTGCCCTTATTTCTGTAACGATCCGCATAGATGAGATCAGGGAACATAAAAATTTCCTGTTATTCTGGCCGGTTCCCTGATGATCCGTAAAAAATCATCCCTTTACCGGGAAGCCCTATAGACCCAAATCCACCGCCTGATTTTATAGCCATTTGATTTCCAATTCGTTTCGATAGTTTCCTGGCCACCAGCGGGGGATGCTGTCCCCATTTCATAAAAGGGCTAACAACCCAGGTGGCATTTTGATGGTGGATCAGGGATCAGGCAGATATTGCCAGGAACAGCCAGACTCGTTTATAAAGCTGCCAGTTTTTCCAGTTCAGTTGCATTCATTCCTGTACATTCGCTGATGACACCATAATCATATCCCTTGGCCAGCATTTTTTTTGCGATGTCTATTCTTGAACGCAAAGAGCCTTCTTCCCTGCCTTCTTCCCTGCCTTGCTTCAGCCCCCTTTCCAAGGCATCATCAAGAGCAGAAGCATGATCCAGCTTCCATTTCATGCGGGCTTCATAGGCATCCACAAGTTCTGGATCCATGGTAAAGGCAAGATATTTTTCATGGGCTTTGTTCAAAATGGGATTTTCTTTTAACAGAATACGCATGTTTTCATCCTCCTTTTGCCCTTCGTTTTTCAAAAAATACAGCCATTTTTTCAGTTCATTGTCTATATTATAATCAACGAGTTTGGGAAGTTCAAGATAATGAATTGACAGATGGTCAGTCAGAAAAAGTTCCGGGTCTTCAATGTCCCGGAGCATAAAACAAAGATGATACCTGTCTTGTTGTGCAAACAGGTTGAAATCCAAAATGTTGATACAGATGACCGGATACAGGTCCTTGTATTTTTCTCCCTGTGTTAGCTGGGCACTGTAGAGCTTTGCCCAATAATACAGGGAACGGCTCTTGAAGCTTTCATTGCCGGATGTCTGTACCTCAATATTACATATCTCTCCTGTTTCGGAAACCGCCTTGATATCCAGCACAGATTCCTTGTCAAAATATATACTCTTCAGATTAAAGGGATTTTTTACTTCAAGGCTTGTAATCAGAGGCAGACCGCAATTTTTCTGAGTGGCATTGATAAAATCTTTGAGCAATAGACTATCCTGTTCCATGCCAAAAAGATATTTTATGAAAATATCAGAGGTTGGTTGAATGTATTTCATTTCCTTACCTCCTTTTTAATATATTTAACTGAAATAATTTAACATATTAAAAAATTGAATCAAGCCCTGTTTTGTTCTGAAGCACCATCAGAATGCAACGCCGAAGGCAGCATTCTGATGGTGCTTCAGGGTAAAGATCAGGTTGCCACCCGAATCCCAAGCTCCTGCAACTGTGATAATGCCGCAGAAGAAGGTGCCTGGGTCAGCAGACAGGTAGCCTTCTGGGTCTTGGGAAAGGCAATCACATTGCGGATGGAATCTTCCCCGCACAAGAGCATGACCAGACGATCCAGACCAAAGGCGATACCGCCGTGGGGAGGAGCGCCGGATTCCAGGGCTTCCAGCAAAAATCCAAATTTTTCCTTTGCCTCATCTTCCTCAATGCCCAGGCACTTGAACACCTTTTGCTGGACAGCCGTATCATGGATACGAATGGAACCGCCTCCGATTTCAATGCCGTTAAGCACCAGGTCATAGGCCCTGGAGCGAACCGCACCGGGATCTGTGTCCATTTTTGCAAGGTCTTCTTCATTGGGAGAGGTAAAGGGATGATGCAGGGACTGATAGCGGTTTTCTCCTTCGTCAAACTCCACCAGGGGAAAGTCTGTCACCCAGACAAAACAGAACTCATCTTTGGGGATCAGTCCCAGGCGGCGGCCCAGTTCATTTCGTAGTTGTCCTAAAGCATCATTGGTAATTTGAGGCGTATCTGCCACAAAAAAGACAATATCTTCCGGTTCCAGGTTCAGGCGTTCCTGGAGTTTGTCCTTTTCTTCCTGGGTAAAAAACTTGGCAATGGGAGACTGCCATTGGTCTTCCTTGATTTTAATCCAGGCAAGACCCTTGGCCCGGTAAACTGCGGCAAATTCCGTGAGTTCATCAATTTCCCTGCGGCTTAAAGATGCGCTTTTCTTGGCATTGATGGCCTTGACAAGCCCACCTTTTTTTACCACATCGGAAAAGACCTGAAAACTTGCATCCTTTACAATGTCAGACACATCGCACAGTTCCAGACCAAAGCGCATGTCAGGTCTGTCGATTCCAAATCTTTTCATGGCTTCCTGGTAGGTAATTTTCGGGAAATCATCGGGAAATTCCATGTCCAGAACCTTTTTGAAAATATCCTTGACCATGCCCTCGGCAAGTTCCATGACCTGGGCTTCATCGGCAAAGGACAGCTCAATATCAATCTGGGTAAATTCCGGCTGGCGGTCCGCGCGCAAATCCTCATCCCGGAAGCATTTGACAATCTGGTAATACCGGTCAAACCCGGAAATCATGAGAAGCTGCTTGAACAGCTGGGGAGATTGGGGAAGCGCATAAAACTGCCCCTGATTGATCCGGGAGGGAACCAGATAATCCCTGGCACCTTCGGGAGTGGATTTGGTCAGAAACGGGGTTTCAATGTCCAGAAATCCGTTGTCATTCAAATAATTGCGAATGGCAGCCCCGGTTTTGTGCCGGATGAGCAGATTGCGCTGGAGCTGGGGACGGCGTAAGTCCAGATAGCGGTATTGTAGCCGGATATTTTCAGATGCTTCAATCCTGTCTTCAATCTGAAAGGCAGGGGTTTTGGCACGGGCAAAAATGGTCAGGGCATCCACCATGACCTCAATGGTTCCGGTTTCCATATTGGGGTTGACCATGTCTTCGGGTCTTGCTGCCACCTTGCCCTGGATGGCCAGAACATATTCGTTTCTGATTTCCTGGGCTTTTTCGTGTACGGCGGAAGAAATTTCCGGGTTAAATACCACCTGGGTAATGCCGTGGCGGTCCCGAAGATCCACAAAAATCACGCCGCCGTGATCCCTGCGGTGCTGTACCCAGCCCATGAGAACCACGGTGCTGCCAATGTCCTTGGTACCAAGCTGTGAACAAAAATGTGTCCGTCTGGTATGTGTTGATAGTTCTGTCACCTGATGTTTCCTTTTTTT
>PDWJ01004943.1_pt1 | contig 11317 bp, 9 predicted proteins | sample 1430881 | NCBI WGS metagenome assembly PDWJ01 (sample SAMN01162460, study PRJNA174530) | Oral metagenome, whole genome shotgun sequencing project. | biome: Marine environment; feature: Marine mammal; material: Swab sample of the gingival sulcus; isolation source: swab sample of gingival sulcus... | reverse complement strand
TTGGCCCGCAGGGAAAAAGGCTATTTCGCGGAATGGGCGGAAGTACACGGTAATTACTATGGAACCCCCCTTGACCATGTAGAAAAACTGCACGCGCAGGGGCAGGATCTGCTCTTTGATATTGACGTTCAGGGAGCCTTGCAGCTGCAAAAAAGCCTGCCGCAGACTGTTTCGGTCTTTCTTTTTCCCCCATCGCTTGACGAACTCAAAAAACGTCTGCTTGCGCGCGGTACAGAAACAGAACAAACCCTGCAAAAAAGGCTTCACGGAGCCAGAAATGAAATTGTCCAGGCCCACCACTTTGATTACCATATTATCAATGATGATCTGGAAGAGGCCGCCAGACTGCTTGAAGCTGTTTATCTTGCTCAAACCGTGAAAAAAGACCTGGTTCCAGACATTGCTGCGTTGCTCATGCAGGACTGCGAGGGCAAAGAAAATGGCTGAACTGGTTGTCGCCCTTGATTTTCCTGACAAAAAACAGGCCTTGACCCTGGCCAGGCAACTAAAAGGCAGTGTTTCCTGGCTCAAGGTCGGACTGGAACTTTTCACAGCCTGCGGGCCGGAACTGGTCACAACATTAAAAGATGACGGTTTCCAGGTCTTTCTTGACCTCAAATTTCTGGACATTCCCAACACAGTCGCGGGAGCTGTTGCAAGTGCCTGCAGGCTGGGGGCAGATATGTTGACCATTCATCTTCTGGGCGGACAGGACATGGTGCAGGCCGCGCAAAAAGCAAAAGACAGGACGGATAAAAACTGTCGGCTTATGGGGGTCACAGTGCTGACAAGCTGGGATAAGCACAGTTTTCCCTGGCCGGAATCACGTCCTGTCAAAGATGTTGTTGCGGATTTCGCAAACAAGGCGAAAAAATGGAAACTTGACGGCATAGTCTGTTCAGGGCATGAAGTAAAAGGCCTGAAAAAGATATTTCCACACCTGCAATGTGTTACCCCTGGTATCCGTTTGCGGGCGGAACATGATGATCAAAAAAGAATTGTCACCCCGGAACAGGCTGTTGCGGATGGTTCTGATTTTCTGGTCGTGGGACGCCCCATTACCCAGGCTCCTGACCCACAAGAGTCTGTGCGTTTTTTTGTCCAGAAATTGACAAACAAATAACCGGACAGGAAAAGGACAAAGGAGAAAAAAGCATGACAGAAGAACAGAAAAAAACCATAATAAAAGGGCTGTTTTCCACCCAGACCATCAGCAAGGTCGGCACGGGAGTCACCCAGCGCAAAACCGTGCAAAAGATGTACTGGTATGCCACAGAAAAAGAAAACGGCGACATTGAAATTCAGCCTCTTAATTTCAACAATGTTCCTGCTGGAGAAAAAAAGACTGTGACCCGGGACGAATTTCTGGACAACTATACACCAGAACCGGAAATGTACACCAAAACAGTGTATCCCAAAATGAGGGAACTGACAAAAACCATAGCCCTGGCCGACAGGCACCGCCAAAATGGAGAAAGCTACAGCGCGGAGCATGAATATTCAAAAGCGCTCAATATTGACGAAGAAAATATCAAGGCTAATTTCGGACTTGGCCTTACCTATCTTGATCGGGGCGACAAGCAAAAAGGAACTGACATTCTGGAACGGCTGGTCAAGCTGGACGCGGCCTTTGACAAGGAGCACAAACATCTTTTCAACGAATTTGGTATCAGCCTGCGCAAAAATGAACTGCTTGATGAATCTCTCAATTATTACCAGCGGGCTGAAAAACTGGCATCCAGCAAGGATGAAAACCTGTATTACAACATGGCCAGAGTCTATTTTGACAAAAAAGAGATGAAAATGGTTGGAGAATGTCTGAAAAAAGCCCTGCAAATTAACAAGGATATGGAAGCGGCGCAAAAATTTCTGGCCTATATGAAAAAGAAAAAACTTATTCCCTAGCAGGGCCAAACGGATATCGTTCCATGTCTTCCACTCTGTGGGAAATACAAAGCACCACTCTGCCGCAGTCGCAAATTAAAAGCCTGGCAGCGCAGCTTGAGGTATCTCCTCTTCTTGCCTGCCTGCTGGCGCAAAGAGGGTTTGAAAACGCGCAGGCTATGGACCGCTATCTCTCACCCGGTCTGCGTCATCTTCCCCACTGGAAAGACTGGCCGGCTGTTGAACCGGCCGCGAACACCATTTGCCAGCTTCTTGATCAGCAAAAAAAAATCGCGGTTTGGGGCGATTATGACGTGGATGGTATCAGCGCGACAGCTCTTCTTGCTCTTTTTTTCAAGCAGCGCACAAACACCAATATTGTTCCTGTTATTCCCCACCGGAGTTGGGGCTATGGCCTCAACACTGAAAAAATAGAACAGCTCCATGCCAGTGGAGTCCAGGCTCTGATTACTGTCGATTGCGGCATTACAGCCCTCAAGGAGATAAAACGGGCACGGGAACTGGGTATGGTGACCATTGTAACCGACCATCACACTCCGGCCCAGACCTTACCTGTTGCGGACGCGATTTTGAACCCGCGTATTCTTCCCTGTCCGGCGCCGCAACTGGCAGGCGTGGGAGTGGCCTTTTATCTGGCCGCGGCTCTTAACAATCTGCTTCCGGGCTCCAGCCTTGACATCAGAAACTTCCTTGACCTCGTTGCCCTGGGTACAGTTGCCGATCTTGTACCGCTTGATGAACCAAACAGGATTCTTGTCAAAAATGGCCTACTGCTTTTACAGGAAGCCAGGAGTCCTGGCATTGCCGCCCTTAAAACGGTTTGCTCCCTGGCGACCGACGCGAAAGTCGGCACAGGTGAAATCAGCTTTGGGCTGGCTCCCCGCTTAAATGCCGCGGGACGGATCGGCGACCCGGAACTGTCTTTCCAGCTCCTTGTCACTCAAGACTCCAAAACAGCTATAAGTGTAGCTAAAAAACTGGACACGCTAAACGAAGAGCGAAAAAAACTGGAAGAAACAACCTGCATTGAAGCCCAAACACTCGCCGAACAGCAACAGACAGCCCAGGGGCTTGTTCTATATCAGCAACACTGGGACGGCGGCATCATTGGCATCACGGCCTCCAAAATGGTGGAAACCTTTTACAAACCCTGCCTGATGCTGACCAGGGACAATGACACGCTCAAAGGTTCGGGACGAAGTATTTCGCAAGTTGACCTCTATCAGGCCCTGGCGGAGTGTAAAACCCAACTGGAACAATTTGGCGGACACCGCCTTGCGGCTGGTTTCAGTTTACAGCCAGACAAGCTTCAGGCTTTTGCCCTGGCCTTTGACCAAGCTGTTCGTCGTCAAATCGGTGAGATTCGACCTGTACGCAGTATCAAGATTGACGCCCTTCTTCCATTTTCCGACATTGATTTGCCTCTGATCCAGGAACTTGACCTTATGCAGCCGTTTGGTACAGGAAACAGAAAGCCCACTTTCCAGTCCCAGCCAGTCACGATCCAGACAATGAGAGTTTTTGGCCAAGGAAAAACAAAACACCTTGAACTGAAACTGCAATCAACCCTAAACAAAGGGATCTTTCAGGCTGTTGGTTGGAATATGGCTCAAAAATGGAAAGATGTACTCAGGCAAAATACCCCTTATCTTCTCGCGTTCAGACCTAAACGCAGCAGTTACAGGGGGCTGACAAGCATCAACCTGCAACTGGAAGATATAAAAATTTGCCAATAACTTGTACTTTAAAGTCCGGGGGATTTCTGCTCCAGACTGCTGTTACAGCCGTTTTACCAACAGGGAGGAAAAAATGAATCGTACACTGTATATACTTTTTCTGATACTGCTAACTCACTGTCCGGCAATGGCCGCCGGTTTCAAATCCTTTGTTCTCCAGTCCCATTACGCGGTTCCTGAAGGCAGAACAGCAGAAAGTGTCTGCGCCTCTCCAAACGGTAACTTTCTCTACTATACGGACACAACAGGCCACTCTATCGGCATAGCTGACATTACCAAGCCTGAAGCCCCCAGACATATCGGCTTTCTCTCCACAGGCGAGGCAACTCCAACATCCGTGGCTGTCAGCCCGGACGGAAATTTCCTTGTTTTTGTTGCCAGAAATGGCGATGACCAGGAAAAAGCCTTTCCTGGAACCCTGTTTCTGTATAATATCAAAAAGCCGCAAAAACCAGTTTTTCGCGGCAGTATTTCTGTTGGAGTCGGGCCCAACTCTGTCGCCCTGACCCAGGTAGGACAAAGCCTTGTCGCCATTGTCGCGATTAAAGATGAAGAGTCTGATGAGCACGGCAGACCGACTTTGAGCGGGAAACGGCCGGGCAGTGTTGATGTTATCACCCTGAACAAGGATGATGTGACCAATTCTTATCTGGCAACTGTCAATTTTCCCAAAACAATGCTCAAGGCTGCTCACGGTGTTAATTTTCCTTCTGACCCCCAACCTGAATTTGTGACTGTTCACCCCAACATTCCTGAAGTTGCTGTCAGCCTGCAAGCCAACAATGCTGTTGCGCGTCTTGACATCAGCGACCCAACCCATCCTGCGGTCAAAGACATATTTTGCGCGGGCACAACCCAAAAACGGAAATCTGACCTGAAAAGAGATAAAAAAATCTCGTTTACAGATGATTTTAGAGGCAGACGTGAACCCAAAATGCTTGCCTATGTTACCCAGAGGGAAAACGTCTATCTGGCAATGGCCAATGAGGGCGACACTGATGAATATACCTTTTCCGATGGCGTATATTCAGGCGGCAGAAATATGAGCCTGCACTCTCCAGAAGGAGTGTGTATCTGGGAAACAGGTCTTGAGCTGGAACGCCATGCTGCCCTTTTCGGACATTATCTGGACAGACGTTCGGAAAAACGCGGTATTGAAATAGAAGGAATCGCCAGTGTCACTTTTTTTGGTGATAATCTGCTCATTGGAGCCTCGGAACGCGGCTCTTTTCTGGCTGTGTACAGACTGACCGATTCTGCCCAGGGAGAATTTATCCAGTTTCTGCCCACAGGTGACAATCCTGAAGGCGTGATTGCCATGCGCCGTCCGGATGGGAAAAATCTGCTCGTCTGTACCAACGAATATGACGGCAGTATCAACATTTATGCCGCCAGCCAGAAAAACAACTTTGGCACACCTGAGCAGCCAGTGGTTTTTTCCAAAAAATTTACATGGGGCTCACTTTCCGGCCTTACCACTGACGGCAAAAATATTTATACGGTTGGAGACCATAGTTTTGTACCTTCCAGAATATGGCGGCTGAATATGTCTCAGGTCAAAAAGGGACAGGTGGAAATTGATCAGGAAATCGTACTGAAAAAAAATGAAAAAAAACCTCACTACGACCTGGAAGGTATATGCTGGACCCCAAAAGGATTTTGGCTGGTCTCGGAAGGGAAAAAAGCTGAGGAAAATCTGCTTATCTTTGCCCGGCATGACGGAACAGTAGTCAAAGAATATCATCTGTCTCCAAGACTGATTAAAAATTTTGGCGCGCCCATCAGATACGGTTTTGAAGGTATTACAATCAGCCCTGATGGAAAAAATATTTATATCGCCATGCAACGCGGATTTGATCCCGGAAAACCGCAAGCGGCTATTATCCGCTTCAATGTCGAAACCCAAAAGTGGTCAGCAGCCTGGTATCCGTTGACCCGAAATTCAAAAAATCCAAGAAAACACTGGACAAGTATTTCGGCCATCACCCTGACAGACGATGGCCGTCTGCTCATTGTTGAACGGGACAAGGCTCAGGCAAATACATCTGAAATAAAAAGGATTTACGCTGTTCAGGAAAAAGACTTTGAACACAAAAAAATGCTGAAAAAAGAATTGGTCTGCGACCTGCTTAAAGAGCATAACATTTTACAAAGAAGGATTGAAGGGCTTTGTATTTTTGGTGGCGACATCTGGATTGTAAATGATAATAATGGCGCGGGCTGGACACAGATGGTGAATCTGGGCAAACTGAAAAAATAATTCTCGTAAAAGACCGCGTAAAAAACAGCAAACAGGAGCATATATGGACTTTCTTCCTGTCCGCAGAGCACTTTTAAGCGTTACTGATAAAAACGGGCTTGTTGAACTTGGTCAGTATCTGCACACTGGTGGAGTCGAACTTGTTTCCACTGGAGGAACATACAAAAAACTGCAGGAAGCCGGACTGCCGGTAACTGCGGTCAGCGATGTCACAGGTTCCCCGGAAATCCTTGATGGCCGGGTAAAAACCCTGCATCCCCGTATCCATGGAGGTGTTCTGGCAGATAAAGACAAACCGGAACATCTTGCGGCACTGGAGCGATACGACATCGCCCCCTTTGATCTGGTCTGTGTCAACCTCTATAATTTTGCCAAAGCCGTGCACCAGGATCTTGCTCTTAAAGACGCTGTTGAAGAAATTGATATTGGCGGCCCGACTCTGCTGCGAGCCGGAGCAAAGAACTTTCACAGTCTGCTGGTTATTCCGTCAACAGACTACTATGATGAACTGCGCCAGGAACTGGATGCTGAAATGCGGGTCTCTCTTGCCTTCAGGCAAAAAATGGCCGCGGTCACCTTTGCCCTTGTTTCAGAGTATGACGCCATGATTGCCGGCTATCTTGGAGGCAGGAAATAGCGACAAAACCCAGAGGCAACCTCTCCGGTCTCAAACCGAGCCAGATAAAATTACTTACCCGCCTGCACGCGCGCCGTTTTCCAGATACTGGAATATGTACGCCAGAGCAGGCAAAAGAACTGGCGCTTATTGCCTTTTCCTGTAAACGCCATCTTGGCCTGCTCATTGACCGGAAAGGAAGCGTGGACATGGTTATTGTTGGAGACCAGCAGTCTATCTGTATTCCCGAGCTTGAAAGATCGCGTGAGGGGCGTGGCCGGCTCAGCGGATTACGCCTCTTGCGCATTATGCCGACAGACAATGTGCTGAGCCAAGAAGATATTATGGACATGATCTTCCTGCGGCTGGACGCGGTTATTTCACTTGGAACGGTAAACGGCACACCAACCCGGACTCAGTCAGCCTCTCTGCTGCCGGGCAAGGAAAAAGGCTGGCAGCTCACTGATCCTGTCAGATGGGATTTGTGTCAGACTGATTTTTGCGCTCAGGCAGAAGCCATTGAAGACGAGCTGGCCCGAACAGGACAGCTTCTTCATACTGAAAACACGCAAGGCTGCGCGCTGTTAGTCAGTGTTTCAACCCAGCCTCACCGCGTACAAACACTCGAACTCGAAGAACTGGCTGAGCTGGCCAAAACTGCGGGACTACAACCTGCCGGACAATTTATTCAGCGTGTATCCAGACTCAATCCCAACCATATTCTGGGAAAAGGCAAACTGGCAGAACTGGAAATCAGCGCCCTGCAGTATGGAGCCTCTTTACTGCTTTTTAACCAGGAACTGACACCAGCCCAGCAGCGCAACCTTTCCCGAATTACCGAACGGCAGATTCTTGACCGAACCCAGCTTATTCTGGACATCTTTGCCCAACGCGCCACAACAAGGGGCGGAAAGATACAGGTTGAAATAGCGCAGCTCAAATACATGCTGCCCCGTCTTGTCGGTCAAAACAGGGCTCTTAGCCGTCTGGCCGGAGGCATCGGAGGACGCGGGCCAGGAGAAACCCGCCTGGAGATGGATCGGCGGAAAACCAGAAACCGGCTGGGACAGCTGCAAAAGGAACTGAAAACAGTACGCCGGCACAGAGAAGTGACCCGCGGCCGCAGACGGCAGGCAGGTCTGCCGGTTATTACTCTGGTCGGCTATACAAACGCGGGAAAATCAACCCTGCTCAATACCCTGACAGACAGCCATATTCTGGCAGAAGACAAGCTGTTTGCAACACTCGACCCAACCAGCCGCCGCTTACGTTTTCCGCAGGAACAGGAAGTCATTTTAACAGATACTGTTGGTTTTATCCGTGAACTGCCGCAAGACCTCAAGCAGGCCTTTCTGGCAACCCTGGAAGAACTGAACGAAGCCTGTGTACTCATTCAGGTCGCGGACGCAAGCCACCCTCAAGTTGAAGAGCAGATTACGGCTGTGAACACACTGTTACGTTCCCTTGACCTTGAAGACACCCCGCGCGTTCTGGCTCTGAACAAATGGGATATTGTTGATCTGAATCTGCGCCGCGAGTTAAAACTGCGCTTTCCGCACGCCTGCCCTATTTCAGCCCGGCAAAAAGACTCTCTTCATGATCTGGTAGAAAACATACAAAAAAAACTGCTCTCAAAACACTGGAGTCTAGAGCCTGTGCCTGTTGTGCAATAAACAACAGGCCAGGCGAGGGCAAGGAGTTCAGCGTAAGGCGGCTATCAGGCATAAAAAAACAAGGGGCATTCTGCCTGATTTCTGATGAGTCGCAAGGTAAGGAAAAAATATGACGAACATACTCTTTTCCCTGAAAGAATACCAGCAACAGGTCGATGCCTGGGTGCGAAAATACGGTGTGCGCTATTTTTCAGAACTGACCAATCTGGGCATACTGATGGAAGAAACAGGAGAAGTTGCCCGCCTGATGACCAGAATTTACGGCGACCAGAGCTTCAAGGACGGCGAAGAAAAAAAAGAGCTTGCGGATGAATTGGCTGACGTCCTGTTTGTGTTGACCTGCATTGCTAATCAATGCGATATTGACCTGACAACGGCAGCAAGAGCCAACCTGAAGAAAAAAACGCAACGGGACAAAAATCGCCACCACGCAAATCCCAAACTCAGGACAAACTGACTTTGTCCCGTTTTTCCCCATATATCCGATCAGGGATTGCTTCTCCGTGCTGTCAAACCTATCGCGCAAAGTTATTGCGCGATTATTCGGAACATATCTTGCTAACGTATTCCCAAACAGGTAAGGAACTGGTTACGTATCAACACAAGGAGTGACACATGCCAGGTCAGAAAAACTATGGACAGCTTCGCCGAAGGTTACTGACGATCATTGTCAGTTTCTCCATGATTCCCCTTCTGGGAATGAGTTATATATTTTTTTATGAATTCAACGAGACATATAAAGAAAAGACAGCCCGCAACATTCACACCATCATCAGCAACAAACAAAAATCCATTGATCTTTTTTTGAAAGAAAAGGTTGCCTTTATACGAACTCTGGCCTACGCCACGACCTTTTCCAATATCAGTACACCTGCCGCCATTCGTGATCTTTTTTCTTCTCTTGAATCAGGCGCGAACGACTTTATAGATCTTGGCGTGATTGACCAGCAAGGTCAGCATGTTGCCTATGTGGGGCCTTACGAGATTTCAAACGCCAATTATAAAAATGAACAGTGGTTTCAGGAAGTTCTCCTCAAAGGCGTGTATATCAGTGATGTCTTTCTGGGTTTCCGTAACTACCCACATTTTATTATTGCCGTGTTACGCCGCGAACAGGATCATACCTGGATATTACGGGCAACTGTTGATCTTGATATCTTAAAATCCATGGTTCAAAGTGTTCAGACTGGCCGTTATGGAGATGCCTACCTGGCAAACGCCAAAGGAAAGCTGCAAACGCCATCCCGTTTCCCTCACCCATTTGTGCCTTCTTTCAACCAGCTCCCTGCTCCGGGAGAGGTTGTGCTGGAATGGAAAGAAAAACAAAATCAGGGTCCGCATCTGACGGGCATGGTGCGTCTGGAAACCATTAACTGGGCTCTCATTGTAGACGAAGACTGGCAGGAACAAATGGGGCCAATGCTTCGCGCGGACAAACTGGCTGTTATCACCCTGTTTGGCGGACTTTTCATTATTCTGGCCGGCTCCTTTCTTGTAACCAGAAACATGATCAAAAAAATCAAACAGGCTGATCAGGATGCCGCCAATCTGGATGCCTCTGTCCTGCAGTCAAACAAGATGGCCGCTCTGGGAAAAATGGCAGCAGGAGTCGCGCATGAAGTCAACAACCCTCTGACCATGATCAGGGAAAGCGCGGGCTGGGCAAAAGATCTTCTGGAAGAAGAAGATGCTGAGTCAATACAAAACTACCAGGAACTCCATGAAACATTGACCAAAATTGACCAGCATGTGGAACGGGCCAAAGAGGTGACACACCGCATGCTTGGTTTTGGACGGCGCATGGATCCCCGCCAGGAAAACGTGGACCTCAATTCCATTTTGCTCGAAACAGCCAAGTTCATGGAAACTGAAGCCTTGCACAGAAATATTACGCTCGTAAAGAATCTTGATCCCAAGCTCCCTTTTATCACCATTGATCCAATACAGGTTCAGCAGGTCTTTTTAAATATTCTGGACAACGCCATTGACGCGATTGGCCAGGATGGCACGATCTCCCTGAAAAGCGGGATAAAAAAGGACAGCCATGAAGTTTTCATTACCATTGGTGATACAGGAGAAGGTATGGACAAAGAAAAATTGAAACATATCTTTGATCCTTTCTATACAACAAAAGAGGTTGGAGAAGGAACCGGCCTGGGGCTGGCTATTGTTTTTGGCCTTCTGGAAAAAATGAACGGCCATATTTTTGCGGAAAGCGAACCTGGTAAAGGGACAACTTTCACCATCACCTTTCCTCTTGAAAGATAAACTGGAAAACGGAGGAAGATATGGAGCATCCTGAGGCAAAAATCCTTGTTGTTGATGATGAGGCTGAATTTCTGAATCTTTTTGTCAAACGGCTGCGTAAACGCGCGTTTGAGGTTACCAGCGCCGGTGGAGGAAAAGAAGCCCTTGCATGGCTGGAAAACAATCCCGTGGACATTGTTATCCTGGATATCAAGATGCCGGGTATGGACGGGATAGAGACGCTCAAGGAAATAAAAAAAAGATATCCACTGGTTGAAGTACTGATGCTCACCGGTCACGGTTCAGTTGAGTCCAGTCTACAGGGAATGCACCACGGCGCTTACGACTGCATTATGAAACCTTTCAATCTGGAAGATCTGCTTTACAGGATACAAAAAGCCCTTGAAAGACGCCAGTTGTTGCTCGCGGAGAAGTAAAAATGACGATCAGAGTCGGATGTCTGCCTTCAAAAACACGCCTGAAAAAAATAGCCTGGTATATTTCGTCATGGCCGGCTCCTGTTATTCACTTGCTCCTTCTTCCACTTCTGGTACTGGCTGGAGCATACGCGGCCTTTTTTTTCTCCCTGGCCTCTTTTTCTGCCATTATACTGGCAACGATTTTTTGTATGCTGTTTTCTGCTGGCATACTCCTTTATCTCGGACGAAAACTCTACAACCAGATGCAGGATCTGGATGAATACCTTCTCCAATCGCGCAAAATGGCTGCCATCGGCGAAATGTCTTCAGGTATTGCTCATGAACTGAACACGCCCCTCAATATCATTGTTCAGGAACTGGAACTCGTGCATCTGGCCCTGAAAGAACAGGATGAAAATATCCGGGAAAAAGAAATTGCTGAAAGCGCCAGACAGATTGAA
>PDWJ01004942.1_pt1 | contig 11318 bp, 10 predicted proteins | sample 1430881 | NCBI WGS metagenome assembly PDWJ01 (sample SAMN01162460, study PRJNA174530) | Oral metagenome, whole genome shotgun sequencing project. | biome: Marine environment; feature: Marine mammal; material: Swab sample of the gingival sulcus; isolation source: swab sample of gingival sulcus... | reverse complement strand
TGGTTTGTAAGTAGAAGAATTATTCTAGGCTAATGTTAGTTATAATGTTCCTGAAAATTGGAAACGCTCACCACTATGCCACATTTGTACATAGGTGACGATACGGTGATTGCTGGAATAGGTGTATCGGGTGAGTAGTAGTGTCGCTGTGGAATTTTGTCTTGACAAAAGGCGACGAGCAAGTTGACATTCGCCTGTAAAATGCCAGTATGCAGGTCAATGAAATCGGTCTGTGTATTAAACTTGCCAGCCAAGGTTTGGGGCTGTGCTACGTGTCGTCAAATTTATGTGTGGCTGAAATTACCGACAAAAAATTGCAGCCGGTACTCTCCGATTGGCCGCGGCCCATCCGCACTATTTATGCCGTTTGGCAGGGACAAAAACAGCTACCCGCCCGCGTTCGGGTGCTGGTGGATGCTTTAGCGGCGTTTTTAGCCGTCACGCAATTATCATCCTAATGGCAACAGAAAGTCCACTCAATCATCAATATGGCGGCGACGATTTTCCACCGCGTTATCATCGCCTTGTCCAATAACGGGGTTGAGGCGATAACGCGCATTTGCTATCTGGTTTAATATGCCTATTTTATCAACGCAGTGCATATGGCCGAATTATACCTGCGCAGCTAACAACACCTTAAGCCCCTGATTTAACTGCTTGCGTTCTTCAGGTGAAAATGCCGCAAACAGTTTATCGTGCAATTCAACATTCTGGACAATCGCTTTTTCAACGACGGCCAAACCGTCGTCGGTTAAGGTCACCAAGCAACTGCGTTTATCGGTTTTGCTCGGCACGCGGATAATAAATCCCGCTTTCTCCAATTGATCAAGACGATTGGTCATAGTACCGGAAGTGACCATGGTGTTAGCGATTAAATCCTTGGGTGACATCGTATAGGGTTTACCGCAGCGTCGCAGCGTCGCCAGTACGTCAAAACCAGAACAGCTTAACCCGACAGCATGGAAATTTTTTTCCATCTCTGCTCTCATAAGCCGATGTGCCTGTCCTAAACGACCACCAATCGCTAGTGTCGTCATATCCAAATCTGGGAATTCTACCTGCCATTGAGAGATAATCTTATCTATATAATCCATGCGTAGCATTATAAACTAACAACAGGGGCTAAGACTACCCGGGCTACCTTATTTCTGCGTTAGTTCCTTATATTTTTTACTAAGGAATTGGATGCAAAGATTTCTGCTTCTGTCTGTCACATGCTCTAAATCAAAGCTTTTTAATTATTTATCTTGACTTCAAGATATCCACGCAGTATTATTTATCTTGAAGTCAAGATATCTGTGTGTCTTTGACCTTGAAAGACAAATTTTTATCAGCTACTAAACGTAATCAGAGGGAGTGTTCTATGAAATCACATGCTCGCATCTTTGTCGCAGGAGCCACCGGCACGGTGGGAAGTGCCATCGCTGCACGTCTAAAACGCGATGGACACCGTATTTTCGCGACTACAGCGAATGCCAAAAACAAGAAAAAATTAGCACAAATAGGGTATACGCCGGTAGTGCTAGATCTCGCCAATAGTCGCGCCGTAACGCAGGCCATAGCGGACTGCAAACCCGACTATATCGTCAATGCTGCTCGGGGAAAAACGGACGCTGTAAAAGAAGAACCCGCCTTTGCCAAGAATCTTGCTGATGCCGCCGAAGCTGTCGGCGTCAGTGGCATGGTGTACGTGTCGGTTTTCCAAGCTGACGGTCAAACCGGCGTACCCCATTTTGATATCAAAGCACAAATCGAGGAGGCATTGTCACACAGGTCGTTTCCCGTGGCAAGCCTCCGCCCGACCACTTTTATGAACCTGCTCCTTTCACCGATGGTTTTGGGGAACGTACTGGAGAACGGCGTTTTCGTATCGCCTCAAGCCCCAGACACGTTAATTGAATACATTCACACTGATGAGATTGCCGCCGTTGCCAGCCATCTGATTGCCGGTGATATATTCGAGGCTGGTATTTTTATTTTTGGAGGACCTGAAGCCTTAACAACACGCGATATTGCAGACCTCTATTCACGGGTTCTTGGTAAACCCATTGAAATTCAACAGATTCCCATTGAGGCTATCAAGCAGCGTGTCGGAGCAGATCTTGCTATCATGGCCGACTATTTGAATACCCACGGTTTTGTCGTTGGGCAGCCAAACTACCCTATGGGCTATACACCTAACCCCATTATTTTTGATGAAACGCTTATCCGGGAGGCATTAAAATGAAGTTTGGACTACAAGGAAAACGTATTTTGGTGACGGGTGGTTCGGGTGGTATCGGTCGGGCGATTGTGACGGCGTTTGTGGCCGAAGGTGCACGCGTCTATTTTACTTATAACACCAATGCTGAAGGGGCGCAAAAACTGGCTGAGGATTTGAGCCTGCCCAAGCCGATACACATGCAGCTGGGGAATCAAAGTTCTGTGTCTTCGGCGTTTGAAACAGTAGAGCAGGAAGGCCCGATTGATATTTTGGTCAATAACGCTGTTCAATGGCGTCCGGAAGATAGTGACAATGCCGCTTCTGCCTATTTTGAGGCAAATATCAACGGCCCTCTACATCTAATGTCTTTGGCGGCAAACAGTATGGCTGCACGTAAATGGGGGCGAATTACAAATATTTCCTCCAACATCGCCGAAGACGGCATGGCAGGTTCAGTGCTTTATTCTACTGCAAAATCAGCATTGCATGGAATGGCTGCTAGTCTTCAGTGGGACTTTGGAACCAGTGGCGTTCTGATTAACACGGTGCTTCCGGGGCTGACGCTTACCGAACGCGCACTAAAATTTCTGCCTGACGATGTTCGTGAAGGGGAACGTGGCAAAACGCCTTCGGGAAATTTATCGACACCGCAAAGCGTTGCCAATCTGGTTGTTTTTCTTTCCTCAGAGGCGAACTTAAATATTATGGGCGAAACCATTCGCGTTAGCGGTGGTAGATAGATTTTCTTGGTTTCCATCCCCGCTGCCGGAAGCTATCTCCAATGCTCTGAGAAACCCCCTTAACAATCCAATCCTTGATTTGAATACCGAAACTAAACGTATTAAAGCCCTTTTCACCGGCCACTGGTCGGATCAAGAACAGCAAGTTAGCTTTCAGGTTTTTAACTCCGGTAAGCTTTTGTCAAAAGGCTGGACGCTTATCGGTTCAGGTGATATCTACAAGAAACTTGAAGAACCGGGCTTGATACTGCATGACAAACTGACAGCCCAGTTCCAGAATGGTACATTGCTGTTTGTCTCTTACCACAATACCAAAAGATTTCTGGACTTAAGCGACTACTACCGGGAGGCAACCGACGCAGACCTGGATACCTTTGCAGGAAATGAACTTTTTGAAATTGAAGATATAACCACATTTAAAGATAATGCGGACAGTATCATAAGAAAGAAAATAGCCTTGCTGCAAAAAAACAATGTGTTGAAATACCTGTCTGTTGAAGACATCGTCGCTGTTGCTGATGATCTGAATAAAAATATCGCCGAAGAACACAAATTCAATATAAAAACAAACAACGGCAAACTCGTCATTCCACAAGACAAAAAAGAACTAAAAGAACTGATCAGATTTCTTGACGAAGACTATGTGACTGCCCCATTGACACAAAGAAGGTGCTTGATAAATTCAAAAAAACACCTGTGAATATGAGAAGAAAGATAACAAGTCGTTTCACCGGACTCGTTTCATTTGCCGGTGAACTCTGCGTTATAATACTCCCGAAAACTGTCACTGTTGTGCCATTGCTATGGTATTCTTGCTATGTTTAAGATATTATGACTAAATAATAATATATTATTAGCTTCTTAATGAAAATGTATTTTATTAATAGAATCCTACTTCTAGTTGAAATTGTTCCGGTTATATTCTTGTTGTTTTGGGCACTCATCATATTAGGTTCTGATACAAGACCTATATTTCTCAGTATTTTAATTTTATCGATTCTTAGTTTGGTTTCATTAATATATATAATAATAATGACCGTTTTTAATAAAGCTAATAATATTAAAAAAAGATTTATTTATTTGGCACATATTGGTGTTTTAATAACTATTGTTGGCTTATTATCTATTCTTGCAGGATCTAATTTTAAAGACTATTCTCCTGATGTTCCTTTTGCAATTTTTTCTTTTGGACTTATCGGCTTTATTCCATATTTGCATGTAATGCTTATCAATCGTTTTTTTATTTGATTAATGCCTAATAAACACAGCCAGCAGGACTTAAAAGCCGTTGCTAGGTTTTGGGTTTTTAATCTGCTATAAGCGTTAGGTTTATTGAATAGTTATATAGTAGAAGTCTGGGCGTAAAGCCCCTAAGAAAAAACGTTTGACTAAATTTTATTTGCCATAAAAATGTAGGCACTCAATGTTATGCTACAATTTGTAGGTTAATTGTACAATTAGGTTTTATGAAACATAACATGAAAAACTTACAAAAAATAGATGAAAACATATGGATATATGATGGTAGTACCGTATCTTGGTATGGACTGCCATATACGACACGTATGACGATTGTTCGATTAGCTAATGGGAAAATATGGGTGCATTCACCAGCGAAAATCAGTGAAGACCTTATCAAAGAAATACAAGCACTCGGCGAGGTTGGTTATTTGATTTCTCCAAATAAAATACATCATTTATTTATCCAAGATTGGATGGCGTTGTACCCTAATGCTAAAGCATATTCTTCACCAGGGCTTGAAGAAAAAAGAAAGGATATTACATTTGATAGTGCCCTAACGGATACAGCAGAAACAGAGTGGGAAAATGAAATTGAGCAATTAATTTTTAAAGGTAGTAAGGTTATGGAAGAAATGGTATTTTTCCATAAAAAATCGAGAACATTAATTCTTACAGATCTTATTGAAAATTTTCATCCCAATCATTTTTCTGGCTTTAAGAAAGTGTTAGCTAAAATGACAGGTATCGTCAGTCCAAACGGAAGAACGCCTTTGGATTGGAGGGCGACGTTTATTTTCAATAAACCTAAAGCAAGGGCTTCTTTACAAGTGATGATAAATTGGAACCCTAAAAGAATTATCATTGCTCATGGAGAGTGTATTTATAAGGATGCGGTTCCCTTTTTAAAAAAATCCTTTAGCTGGTTAAATATATAATTTGAACAGTGATTGCATAAAACCTAACAAGTTATTTAAAATAAAAATAGTGGGTTAGGTTGTGCCTGATTGTAAGTTTAGACCACTATCAATAAGGAGTTCAAATGTCACAATATTTTGCCAAAATCAATTGGGTTAGAGCTAGCAGTGAGAAATATATTGATAATAAATATAGTCGAGGTCATGAATGGATTTTTGATTGTGGTATAACTGTTCAAGCCTCCTCCTCTCCCCACGTTGTTCCTTTGCCTTATTCTGTTGAAGAAAATGTTGACCCAGAAGAAGCTTTTGTTGCATCCCTTGCAAGTTGTCACATGTTATTTTTTTTATCCATTGCCGCAAAAAGAAAGTATGTGATTGATTCATATGTCGATAACGCTGTCGGTATCATGGGGGAAGACAATGAAGGTAAAATGTCAATGACTAAAGTCACACTAAGACCATATGTTAAGTTTTCGGGTGATAAACAGCCGACAAGGGAGCAACTTGAAATCATGCATCATCAATCACATGAGCAGTGTTTTATCGCAAATTCAGTAAAAACTGAAGTTATTACAGAAATCATAGTGTAATAAGCAATCTAGCAGGACAAAAGATATATGACAATTTTTCTAGGTACTAATATAAGACGCAAGCATAGAATCGGCAGTTACACAGTTTAAAAAATTAAAAAACAATTTCCATTTTTAATAAAAAAAGAAGCTTATGCAATAATGAGTTATTTATATGAGTAGTGCAGTAGTTGAGAACAAAACCAAAAGAGACTATCTCAGCTTATTTCTTCCGTCGTCCACTTCTAAACACAAAGGTATCTTCATAAAATGTTTTATCTTTATTCTCATCCCAAAAATGAGGAATACCAAGGATAGGCAACGGCGATAAATCCCGAGGTTTGACATTGTCTTGCTCCAACCATTCAGCAACCTCAATTACTAAACGCTTATCTAAATAGCTCATTCGCTTTGCCATGGTTAATTTAAAAAAATCATCATCTACTAAAATGATTTTACAGTGGCTACAAATAGGCTTACGAGGCTCAACCAACTGTTCAAGCGTGGCATGACCAAAAATATAAACCGCTGTAGTCACATTAGTCTTGCTATTTTTATCTATGGGATTATCCCAATGTTCTCTAGGTTTAACTAACGTGTTGTGCCAATCAAATTCTTTTAAAGCGTTGGCTATCAATTTATCAGAAGTTACAAAAACAGCACCAGACTCATCAAAAATAGTAATGGCATCACGTAACCGCCCACGTGCTTGGCTGATGCCATCTTGAGCAATTTGCATTGCTTGATAACGGTTGAGCATGGCTTTGGTTTTTGGGAAGGTAAACCAAATCCAAGCATTAAACAAATCATGCAAGTTATCACGTGTTGGGATTTGCCCTGTTTTAGCGATGTGTGTTTCGTATGCTTGAGTGTTAGCAAGACTATTAAAATAGTTTTGAGTAATAAATTTGGCAGGTTTATCTATTCCTGTCAGTATCTTTTTATGAGTTGGTAATAATTTGTTAAGTGTTTCTGCTAAGCTTAGTTTAGCATTGCCGCTTTTTTGTTTAATTTTATAAAATTTGGCTGTTACAACATCTGTTTGTAAGTGTGCATGCCAAGGGGCATGCCAGTTTATATGGTCTATCTCGTCAAATATGTAGGGCATATGAGGTCTCAAACGGGTTATAACAAAATATGGTTTTGTTGTTATACTTAAGGTGTATTTTACCGTATTGTGGTTATGGTTGTTAACCACCTACTGTTTTTGATAATAAGTTTATGCAGGTTGTGAGGTGGTTATGGACGTTAAAAAATTAGCTATGTTTCTTCCTTGCCTATTGCTTTTGGCTTGTAATCAATCAACCTCTGCTAATAAACAAGCGAATGATACAGTAGCGGATAAAATAGAAGTTAGCAATCGTGCGGATATATTACCAAATGCGACTTTAAAACAGTTGCTTGCTATGCCACAAATAACACCATCATTAGGAGAAACAGGTGAGCAAGTTATTAATCAAAATAAACCAACTTTGGTTAAATTTTGGGCAAGCTGGTGTCCTTTGTGTCTATCAACTCTTGGCGAGGTAAACAGTTTAAGAGGCAATGAAAAATTACAAGATGTTAATTTGGTAACTATCGCAAGCCCTAGCCAATTAAATGAGCAAACTTTTGCAGACTTTACTAAGTGGTACCAGGGCGTGCAGGCAGACTATCCAAATTTACCTGTTTTAATTGATAATCAAGGCGTATTAATTAAAACATTTGGGGTGCAGGTTTACCCAAGTTGGGCAATTTTAGATAGTAAAGGTAATTTAGTGCGGTTAGTAAAAGGTAATTTAAGTGAGCAACAAGTTTTTGCCTTGGCTCAACATGCTAGCAATAATTTTAAAGAAATTAAAAATAATCCTGTGGTGTCACAATTAAAACCTACATTTAATGAGGCATACAATGATAAAGGAACTAAAATGAATACAAAAACCATATATTTAGCAGGCGGTTGTTTTTGGGGAGTAGAAGCCTATATGGAACGCATTGATGGGGTGGTTGATGCTGTTTCTGGCTATGCAAACGGCAATGATATATCCAACCCAAGCTATGAGCAAGTGATTGCAGGTTCTGGGCATGCCGAGACAGTAAAAGTAACCTATGATGCTGATAAAATAGACTTAAAAACTCTGCTGAAGTATTATTTTAGAGTCATCAACCCAACCAGCCTAAATCAACAAGGCAATGACAAAGGGGTGCAATACCGAACGGGTATTTATTATAGCGATGCCAATGATAAACCCCTTATTGAAGATAGCTTAAATAAGCTGCAAGCTCAGTTTGATGAAAAAATAGTGATAGAAAACCAACCCCTTAAGCATTTTTTTGAGGCAGAAGAATATCATCAAGATTATTTAAGTAAAAATCCAAATGGTTATTGCCATATTGATATCCGTTTGGCTGATAAAAAAATTGAGCCTGAACACCCCAACAATATCACCCAGTCAAATAAGTTACATGAAGCAACAACCATAGAAGAAGGGTTAAATAGCAGCCGCTATCAAAGTTTTAAAAGTGCCAACTTAAAAGATACGCTGAGTGATGAAGTGTATGACATCACTCAAAATGGGGCAACTGAGCGTGCCTTTACTCATGAGTATGACCATTTATTTAAAGCTGGCATTTATGTTGATGCGGTAAGTGGTGAACCCTTGTTTTTATCCAATGATAAATTTAACTCTGGTTGTGGCTGGCCAAGTTTTACTAAACCAATTGCCCCGCAAGTGATTACTGAACATGTTGATAATAGTTATAACATGAAGCGAGTAGAGGTTCGTTCTCGTGTGGCAGGCTCTCACTTGGGGCATGTGTTTAAAGATGGACCTATTGATAAAGGGGGGTTGCGTTATTGCATTAATGGCGGTGCCTTGCATTTTATCCCTTATGAGCAAATGGATGCTTTGGGTTATGGGGTGTTTAAGGAGTTAGTTGAGTAGGGTTTGAGGCTGTGCTTATTTTGCTCGGTTAGAAAAAGCTAGCAAAAGCATTGATAATAACGTATCTTTACTATCTTAACACTTTTTATTCAAAATGTTACATTTTGTGTGTTAATTTAAACTTACAATAGGTTGTATACATTTTAGTAGTCTGGCAGAAAGGTCTATCTACTTTAGACCCAATACCCATAACTTATTGACATTACATAAGTTTTGTGTAGGATAAAAAGCAATGTGGTTGTATTTTCTGCTGTTTTTTTAAATTAATGACCAATATTTTTTAATTAATCATATTCAACATCAAAGAGCAACGAACTTAAATCTAGATTTTACTTCAAGTGGTATCTGATAATTTAGAATGTTTTCGGTTTATTATTCAGGTTGTTCTTTGTGTTAAAGCTAAGTGTTATTTAAGTTATATTTAATGTAGGAATAGAAAAAAGGTTTTTATTATGAATAAAGTATATAAAGTGGTTTTTTGTAAAGCAACTCAAACAATGGTTGCTGTATCGGAGTTTGCTAAGGCTCATGGCAAAGGGGGAGGCGTGTCAGTCAATAAGAAAAAGTCGCGCATGATTTTTAGTGGTCAATTAAAAATACTCTCAGTAACAGTATTGCTATCACTAGGTGGTGGTCAGGCTTATGCGGCTTGTGACACTAGTAATGGTCAGGTTGAGTGTATTGGTAATGTAACCAGTAGTGATGGAATAGCCATTGGCAGTGAATCTGAATCCCTAGCGAATGAGGGTATTGCTATCGGTCATAACTCCCATGCACTTGGGAAACAATCCGTTGTTTTAGGAAATGATTCTCAAGCTGATGGCGATTTTACGATAGTTATTGGTTCTCAATTTGATAAAAATTCTCTTCAACAAGGCATAAAAAGTACAGGGAGTAATGCTGTAGCCATCGGTGGTGGTGATTATTCGAAGGGTAACAGACATAGTGCTTATGTAGAAGGAAATTATTCTGTAGCAATTGGCACAAGTTCGCACACTACAAAAGAGGCAAAAAGCAGTGTTGCTATGGGCGATCGTGCTGAAGCCGCTGAGGTGAAATCAATAGCTATAGGTCATAAAGCCAATGCTTCAGGCACTCAATCTATTGCGATGGGCGATACGACGGTTTCTTCGGACAATGACACAATAGCTATTGGTCGTAAAGCAAAAGCAAAAGCAGACCGTGCAGTTGCTGTTGGTTATGAAGCAAACGCAACAGGAGTACAAGCGGTAGCAATAGGTAGTAAGGGTACAGAGGCTACTGGTGATCAGTCTATTGCTATTGGTGGTGATACAGTCGCTTCAGGTGCTGACTCGATTGCCATCGGTGGTGATGACTTGGATAAAGTGGCCAATGATAATCCACCTGCTTGGAATGCGACCGGTTTAACCAATGATGAATTCAATACATCTGCTGTGGCTAAAAAATATAAAGAGCAAACCGGTGAATGGTTGGTTGATGTGACAGGTGGTACCGCTACTCGTTATATCAAGGCAGAGGCAAATGGTGCGGGCTCGGTTGTTTTGGGTGTGCAATCTAAAGCTGTTGGTGATTTAGCAACGGCGATTGGTACCGGCTCAAAGGCAGAAGCGTTTGCTTCTACAGCTTTTGGTATTGGTGCTAAAGCAACAAAAGAAAGTTCAGTAGCTTTGGGTGCGGGTTCAACGACCGCAACAGATGCTGAAAAGATAGATACTGCGACAATCAATGGTGTTACTTACAGTGGTTTTAAAGGTGATGAGAATGTAATTGCTGGCGATCAAGTATCCATTGGTTCAGAAGGTTTTGAAAGACAAATCAAACATCTTGCCCCAGGTGCAATTACAGAAACTTCAACCGATGCCATTAACGGTAGCCAGCTATATAGGGTTGCCGAGCAGGCCGGTAAACCAATTACCTTTAAAGCTGATGAGAATGCTGGTAGTGGTTTAGAAAAAGGCAGCGATCAACAATTGGGTAGTAAGTTTGAAATTCTGGCAGGTAATGCAGCAGGAGATACCTCAACAGATAACCTAAAAACAAAAGTTGAAGATGGCAAAGTGACTATCTCCATGCTGGATGCTCCAACCTTTAAAGGCAAAGTATCTGCTAAAGGATTTGATGCTGGTAGTGATAAGATTACTAATGTGGCCGATGGTACAAGTGATGGTGATGCAGTTAATGTCAAACAACTAAAAGCTGCAAAACCGACAGTAGAAAAAGGTACAAATGTAGCAAGTGTTACAAAGACAGAAGGAACTGGTACAGCAGGGGATACTTGGACCATTAATGCAGATGGTACCAGCGTATCTGCAGGAAGCACAGCAGTAACAGTTAAGAAAGGTACAAAAGATACTACGACAAATGTGACTGATTATGCTGTTGATTTAAGCCAAGATACTAAAGATAAGATTGCAAAAGGTTTATTAACAGAAGAAGTAACAGCCGGAGATGGGGTTACAGTAACTAAAACTGATGCAACAGATACAAAAGGTGCATCATTTGAAGTGGCAGTGGCAACTGATGGTGTAACTACTGAAATTAAAGATGGTAAGGTTGCTGCCAAAACTGGTGACATAACAGCTAATGATGGCACTGACCCTGCAAAACCAGCAGGCACAGTAACAGCTGATGAGCCAGACAGTCTAGCAACCGCAGGCGACATCGCCAAAGCCATTAACAACTCTGGCTTTACCGCCAAAGCAAATGGTGATGATGGTGAACTAATCAACCCAGGAGACGAA
>PDWJ01020382.1_pt1 | contig 11323 bp, 12 predicted proteins | sample 1430881 | NCBI WGS metagenome assembly PDWJ01 (sample SAMN01162460, study PRJNA174530) | Oral metagenome, whole genome shotgun sequencing project. | biome: Marine environment; feature: Marine mammal; material: Swab sample of the gingival sulcus; isolation source: swab sample of gingival sulcus... | reverse complement strand
CATGGTGGCCGGTGGGTTGCCGCCGGCGATGCCGGACCGGGCCGGGTGCCGGTCCTGGTCGCCGTCACAGCTGTGGCCCGGGGGCTATATCCGCTCGATCGAGTTGGTGTACCGGCCGGAGGAGTCGGCTGAGCGTGGGCAGGCATGGATTCGTACCCGGCTTGGGGTGGTGGCGGATGAGCCGGTGTCACCGGTTGCGGGGTACCTGCTGCTGGTCGACACTGCGAACGGGATGAACACCAGGGTCCACCCGCAGGAATGGGCGTTTCCTAATGTTGATCTGACTGCTCACCTGTATCGCGCCCCGGTCGGCGGGCCGGGGCGCTGGGTCGGTTTCGACACACTCGTAAGTATCGGTGGCCGTGGGGTGGGGCTGACCTCGACGGTTCTGCATGATGAGCAGGGCCCGGTCGGGATGTGCGAGCAGATCCTCACCGTACGCCCACTCGGCTAACCCCACGTGACCTTCGGCTAACCCCACGTGACCTTCGGCTGACACTGACCGGCAGCCCGCGCCATCAGCGCCGGTTGCGGCTACGAGACCTCGCCACACCCACGGTGCTGGCGAGAAAACCGCAGTCAAGGGGGCCGCAATGTCCACCAAGATCGAAACTCCACCGGCGTCGAATCCGCCACGGGTGGCTGCCGTACCGAGCCAGCTCGCCTGGCTCGAACGTGAACTCGTGGCATGGCAGGACGAGGGGATTATCGACCAGGCCACAGCGACCACCATTCGTGGACGCTACGTTGCCACCCGACGCCTCACCCTCGTGCGGATTGTTCTCAGCCTGGGGGCCGCGTTCAGTGTTCTCGGCCTCATCTGGCTGGTGGGCGCCAACCTCGGCCAGGTTTCTCCCGTGTTCCGATTCGTGCTTGTCGTCGCGATCTGGTGGGGTCTTACCGCGCTTGCCGAGGTGCTGGCCGCCCGTCACGAACGCCAACTCGATGTTGCCTCCCCGGTTGTGGGGACCTCCCGGTTGCTCGCCGCTGGTGCCTTCGGCGCGGTCGTCTTCCAGGCCGTGCAAAGCCTGCACGTTGCCACCTACGGAAACACCCTGATTGGTTTGTGGGGACTCGGCGTGCTGCTTTACGCGTATGCGGTGCGCGGGAAAGCGCCGCTTGTGCTCGGGGTGGGGTTGGTCACCATGTGGTACCTCACCGAGGTGTTCCAGGTCACCGGATCGTGGTTCTCGTTCACCGTCGCAGCGCTGGTCACCGCGCTTTGCTGGGCTGCGATAGCGGCGTTGCACATGAGTCGCTGGCGACCCGAGTTCGTCAGACCGTGGCGCTACGTCTCGGTCGCGCTCGGGCTGCTCGGTCTGTTCCTCTCGGCACTGCCCTCCGGGCAGGTGACCCAGAAGTGGCCGGTCTTGGTGGTGACCGGCCTCGTCGTGGCGACAGTGCTCGCTGTCGCTGGGGGGCTGCTCGGGTCGCGTGACGCGCGTATTGAGTTGGCTCTTGTCGCAATCACGGTCGTTGCGGGTATCGGTCTTGTCGTGTGGGAGGTCGAGCACGACCCGAGCGCGGTCGAGGGAGAGGCCCTTCTGCGGGCCGTTGTCAGTGTTGTGGTCTTTACCGCCATCGCCGCTGGCTACGCCCTGCTCGGCGCGGTACGCGATGTTCCGGTTTGTCGTCTTTACCACTTTCCAGGCGTTCGCTGTGTTCGCGCCCATCCTGTCCGGGGCTGCGCTCTTCCTCGCGGTGGGTGCGGTGCTCATTGTTGGCGGAGTGGTCGCTGACCGGGGTCGCCGTAAATTGATGGCCACGGTCGAGGGAGGTGGGTCATGAAGCGCTTGTCTCGTCCGGTGCTCGTGGCGGCGGTGTCCGTCGTTCAGCTCGGACTCGTCGGGGTCGGGGTGGCCGAGCCGCTGTCGGCCCGGTTCTTCGGAACCGAGGTAGTGCTGCGCGTTGCCCCGGCTGACTCACTCGAACCGGTCCCGGGTAGCTACGTCGACCTCAGCTATCCGGATCTGGAGCGACTGATGCCCGACCCCGATGGTTCAGGGCGGATTGATCCTCCCGCTGCGCCGCGAGGGCGGGGTGTGGGTGGGGACCTCGATGACCAAGACGCGACCGGCCACGCAGAAGTACCTGGAGTGTGAGAACACCGAGTGGGACCTGAAGTGTGGCATCGAGAGCTGGTTCGTCTCGCAGGGTGAAGCCACCAGCCTCAAAAAAGCAGCCAAGAATGGAAGCATGGTTGCCGTGGTCAAGGTCGACGATCGCGGAAACGGGGCGCTGGTCGATGTGCGCGCTGACGGCTAGCCTCGGCCTTTCATGGTTGAGGGGGTGACACTGAACGGACCCCCTGAAGACGTCAGAGAGGTGCGTCAGTCTGGTTGACGTGCCCCCTCGTCCTGAATATTTTCGGTCATATCCGGTTGAGGTGAAAAGGATGAGGGTTTCGATGTCCGTTCAGCTTTTCTGATAGGCGCCGTTTCCTGGCCAGCGTCGCTCCGGCTGTTGGCCTGCCGTGCAGGAGATTCAGCGTCGAGTCGAAGGGAGGAGTGGAGATGATCGGGAAACTGATCTTCTTGGTGTTAATGTCCCTCCTCTACTGCGTCGTTGTTGGATCGCTGCTCTACGCCATGGCATGGGTAACCGACAGGTCCTTTCTTGAGGTACTTGGGAATCTGTGGATTGCGGTACTGTTTACTTTCATAGCGACGATGTCGTCGGCTCTTAAAATCACCAACGAGGAGGACTCGGCCTAGACCTGCGGGGATCAGTCGCGTTGGCGATAGTGCAGGGCCATTGCGTGGTCGTGGTTGAGGGGCCTGACCTAGGCGGATTCGGTTCCTGGCACGCCGCCTGGTGGGGTGTAGGGGCCGGGACGGCCCAGGGTGCTGATCATGGAGTTCTCACCAGTCCGTGATCACGAGAAAGCCGTGCACGCTGATGCCGTCTTCTGCCATCCCGGGCGGGTCTCGGGTTGACCGGCCCGGTCCCGGCCGCGGCCACCGTCATGCGGGCTTTGGTGAGCGGGGTGGACCCAGCCCGGGTTGCAGCACGTGGTGGGTGCCTGGCGATGGTCCCGGCCGGGCCCCCAGGAGGTGCGAACCGAGCAAATGGGCTACTCAACGCCCCGGTGGTACGAGTCGGGGTGCAGAACAACCACATCGACGTCGCCCCACAATTCACTCCTGACGAAACGGTGTAGGCAATCTTCATGGACTTACAACTAGCCGGTCGCCACTTCTACGTCACTGGAGTCACTCGCGGGATCGGGCGCTCCATCGCGGAATGACTCCGCGCAGAGGGCGCCGTCACGCACGGATGCGTGCGATCCCTCGAAGCGGTCGAAGCCCTCATCGCAAGCCTGCCTGCCGACGCACGGGACCAGAGCAGACTACGCGCCTGCGACGTGATGAACCCCGCCGGGCTTCGCCACGCCGTGGACGAAGCCGCATCCGTAAGGGGGCGGCTTGACGGCGTCCTCGACACCGACAACGCCACGTGGGAGCAGCAACTCAGCCTGAAGGTAGGCAGCGTCCTCAATCTCTTCCGGGCGGCGCAGCCCTGGCTGGAGAAGTCTGACCTTGCTCGGGCGGCCGTGGCGAACCTTGGCCGGAGCCTGGCCGTCGAATTGGCCAGGCGTATCGGCGTCGCCGTGGTGAACCTCGGGGCGATTCACACCGGCCGTCAACGCGCATGTTGGGAACGCCTCGGCAGTGGGCAAACCTTTCGGGAATGGGCGGCGGCGGAGGTTGCGCGTCGCGAGATCCTCCTCGGCCGGTTCGGTAGGCCAGACGAGGTGGCCGCAGTCGTGACGTTTCTGCTGTCTCCGCGCGCCGGCTACATCACCGGGACTAGCCTCGACGTCGCCGGCGGATCACATGGCCGCGCATGAATCCACCCCGCCCCACGCACTCATCCTCACCCGCCACCGGCGCACCAGCTGGTCCGAACAACGCCGCCTCACCGGCCACCGCAACACTCCACTCTCCGAAGCGGGTCAGACAGACGCACTACACCGCATTGCTGCCCGAACGACCTCATCGCGTATGCAGCCCCTGCGGGCCTGCCCAGCGTCGCGTCCGCTGCGGGACCCGCACCCGGGGCGCTGAAGACCGCCGCGGCCACCAACTCGACCTCAACCCAACCGCCAGCACACCACAGACCCGCCCATTGCCGAGGACCTTGAATCCAGACCGGTTCAGAATCCTCTGATCCTCGGGGACCTCAACACCCCCAACCACGGCAACCCGCAGCCCGGGCATGTCGCACTTACCGCACACTCAACGGCGAAAAGGCCCTCATGCGCCTGGCCCCGCCCAGGTTCAGATCCGCCTCCGCAAGACCAGGGCTCCGAGGGCGATAGCGATGAACGCGGCCACGGTTTCTGCGACAAGCAGTGCCCCATAAGGTGGTGGGGTAGTCATCAGCGCGACGTGTTCCATGCCGTTGAAGACATAGGCGGGTGGCCACCATTGGTCGAAAGCGCGGACGTGTGGGGGCAGGGTCGCGATGCTGGAGCCCGCGGCGAAGAAGGTGCCCGCGAAGGTGACGAGGAGAAATGGCTGAATGGCACGGTAGTCGCGTAGCCAGGCGCCGATGGCGATGCCGATGCCGGCGCAGGTGAGGGCGGCGAGGCCGCCGATGGCCAGCAGGGCTGGGATGCGGTGCCAGGGGATGCGCAAGCCGAACATGACGACGGCAACGACGAAAGCAAGGACTGCGTTGGCCGCTCCTGCGACGAGTCCGGCAATGAGTTTCCCAGCGATGACCGGAGCGTGGGCTCGCGGTGCGAGCCGGATTTCTGTGGAGGTTTTTCGCTCCCATTCACGGGCGACGGTGATGGCTGTGTTCAGGGCCGCGCCGACCATGATCGCGAGGATGGCTGCGCCGAGTCCGATGAAGGAACGCCGCCAGACGTCGTCGGGGCGAGTGGTGATTTGCTCGATCGTCACGGGGGTGAGGGCCGGACTGTGGGCACTGGCATAGTCGAGGATTGCCCGGTCGAGGCGCAGGCGGACGTTCTTCATCATGTCGGTGTTGATGTTGAACGTCCGGGTGTCGAGGGTGGGAACGCGGCCTTGCTCGATCGTCGTGTCGAAGTCTTCAGGGATCGTGATGACCAGATGCAGCCGTCCTTGCTCGACGAGGTCCTGGGCCTCGCCGGGGTCTGTGGTGACGACAGTGAAATAGGGCGAGATGTTGCCGCGTAGGCTGCGCACCTCCTGGGCGAAAGCCCGCGAGTGCTGCCCGTCAGATTCGTTGACCAGGCCGATGCTCCACTGGTCACCACCGAACCCGAATAGGACGGTGGCGATCAGCATGAGCACCAAGGGGACGGCCATCGGCGCGAACATCGCCTGCGGATCGCGGAGCCAGTGTGTGATGTCTTTGACGGCTACCGCGCAGACACGGTCCAGACTCATGCGTTGCCTCCCGCGAGTTGGGTATAGGCGTGTTTGAGCAGCCACGAAGCCAGGACCAGAACGGCAACGGCCGAGACGAGGACAATGGCCAGGTTGCGTGCGAGGTCGGTCGAGTCGCCGGTAAGGAAAATGCTGCGGGCGGCCAGGAAAGAGTAGGTCGGTGGTAGGGCACGGGACAGCCCCCACAGCGAGTTCGTCGGTTGTGACCACGCCAGGCCGCGCAGGGATTCCTCGTTGCCACACACCATGAAGAACAAGACAGCCAGTGTGATCAGGCTGGAAGACGTCGCCAGGGTCTTCTTGCTAGCCACGCCGGCCGCGGCACCGATGCCTGCGCCCATCACCGTGGTCACCGCCATGATGGCGGCCATTTCCCAGACCGAGCCCACGGGATTGAAGCCGAAACCAACGACCAGCACCTTGGCGATGGGGTGGGTGAGCTCGGCGTTGAGGTTCTTCACGGCGAGGTCCAGGCGCAGGCGGAGGTTCTTGGAGTAGTCGGAGTTGATGTTGTTCAGGTGCAGTTGGACCCGTGCGTTGCCCGCCTCGACGGCGTTGCCGAAACCGTTGGGAATAGCGACCATTGCCAGCGAGGACTGGTTGGCGAAGGCGTGGCGGGCGGTGACCGGGTCGGTCGTGACGATCTCGTAGTACGGTGCCTCGGCCGAGCGAATACCGCGCATCTGCTGGATCAGCGCAGCAGATTCAGGTGAGTTGTCCTCGTCGGCGATCGTGACGGGTGCGGTGGCTGAGCACGGCACGATGATCGAGTAGAAGAAGATGAAGACCAGCGGGATCACCACGCTGATGATCATGAGGAACGGTTGGCGCACGAACCGCGTCCAGTCCTTGACGGCGATGGACCAGGCGGAACCGAGTGACGCACACATCAGGCCGTATCCCGTAGAGCGTTGCCCGTCAGGCTGAGGAAGACGTCGTTGAGGTCCGGCCGGCGAACTCCCACTACCTGGGCCTGGTGTCCGCTACGCGTCAGCTCGTCCATGACGGCGGTGAGCGTGGATTGCTGTCCGTCCGTGGCGACGGTTGCGCCGCCCTTGTGCCAGGAAACGGTGCGGACACCCGCGAGATCGCTCAGCGCGGCGCGGTTCTGGGCGGGTCGATCGGTACGCACATCGATGAACGATTCACCCAGGCCGGCGCGCAACTGGTCGGGCGAGCCAGACGCCACGAGTTGTCCATGATCGAGAATCGCCAGGTCGTCCGCCAGGGCCTGGGCTTCCTCCATGTAGTTGGTCGTCAGCAGGACCGTCCCGCCGGATTCGGCGATGTGCCGGATCTGCTGCCACAGCGCGGCCCGGGATTGAACGTCAACGCCGAGTGTCGGTTCGTCGAGCACAACCACGCGGGGATGTGTCAACAGTGCACGGGCCAGGGCGAGCCGACGTTGCATGCCGCCTGAGAACGTTCCTGCCCGGTCGGCACGCCGGTGAGCCAATCCGACCAGGTCCAGCAACTCGTTGATGCGCTGCTGCCGCTGCGTCTTGGGGATCTGGTAGAGCCGGGCATGGAAGAGCAGGTTCTCCTGCGCCGTCAGGTCCTCGTACAACGCGGTCTCCTGGGGGACGACTCCCAGCAGCGCCCGTACGCCCGTGACGTCCTCGCGAACATCGATCCCCCCGCACAGCGCAGTGCCGCCGGTCGGGCGGAGCAGGCCGCACAGCACATTGACCGCAGTGGTTTTTCCGGAGCCGTTGGGCCCGAGCAAGCCGAACACCTGGCCGCGCCCGATGGTCAGGTCGAGCCGATCGATCGCGACCAGTGGCTCCGCCCTTTTCCGTTTGAAGACCATGCGCAGCTCCCGGAACTGCACCGCAGCAGGGGTGACGATCGAGGCGGTCAGCCAGGCCTCGGGTATCGCCAAGACCACGATCTACCGCCGCCACACGAACGCTGAGAGTCTGCTGGGTGCTGCGCTGGCGAGTCTGACGTTCACCGCGCCCGACCTCGACCATCTCCCACCGAGCGAACGACTCGTGGCTGGGCTGGAGGGTTTCCGTCACGGGCTCGAAGACGGCATCGGCATGTTTGCCTACGCCACCCTCATGACCCAGCCTGATCAGCCCTTCGCCAGACTGTGCCGGGAGCGGCTTCTCAAACCCCGGTTGGAGGTGCTCACTGCCCTGGTCGCCGATCTTCAGGATCAACAGCTGATCCGCGCCGACGTGCCCGCCGAGACCGTCGTCCTCATGACGGCCGGCGCCTACTTCACCGGTACCGCCACCCACGGCGCTACCCCGCACGACTGGGCCAGAGACGCCGTCAATGCCTTCTGGGTCGGTGCTGCCGAGTAAACGGCGCGGCGGCCTACGGCGAGGGACCTACTTCCCGCGATCTCGACGCGGCAGGATGTCGCGGTTGCGATAGTCGCCGAGCTGGTTGTCGCCGGCGTCGGGGTCAGGCGTGTCAGCCATGTCCGGCGCGTCGTCGTGAGACCGCAGGTCGACGCCTTGCTGCTCAAGCCCGTTCACCGTGGTGCTGTGTCCGTTCGATGCCGGCCCACCCCCGAGATAGTCCGGCCGGTTCTGCGAGGTGAAGTCTTCACCGAACACCACCGAGGAGGCACTCTCGGGGCGGCGAGCCTGCACCGGTGCGGCACGGCGCCTGGATTCCTCGGCCTGCTCGCGTCGATAACCGCCGTGGCCGGCCGTTCCCCCGGACGTGTCGGCGGCGGAACCTGGGTGAGCCGAACTTGCTTGAGTTGCGTCCGCACCCGCCGTGGCCGCAGCTGATGCGTCGGCCCCGGGAGTCGCTGGCAGCGGCTCGCCCACAGGCCGGCTGGTTGGGATCGGCCCCCGGTCAGGGCCGGAGTCCTGGCTCAACTGTGACGCCTGCGAACCGGGTGCAGAATCTACGCCAAGAACGGCTGCCTGCTCCGCGGCGAGCTCAGAATCCGCAACGGAGTCCGGCCCGCTCCCGGACGGCCGACCGTCCTCGAGGTTCCCCGATTCCGCATCGGTCTCGCCGTTCTCGGCGATCAGGCTGCTGGCCGCGGTGGCTCCCACGGCTCCGCCGGCTCCGGTGGCCTCGCCGAACGCACCGCCACTCGGGACCGGCCCATTCGGCTGATCGCCGGGCCCGCCCCAGCCGCCTCCTCCGCCGGGACCGTCGTTTCCGTCGTCCCCGCTGGCGCTGTCACCGTCGTCAGGACCAGCCTCGTCTTCGACAGCACGAGTGCTGGCACTCAAGTCGTCATGGGCCGACGCCTGCGCACCGGCGCCCGCGCCTACCGTGCCGGCGCCCGCGCCTACCGTGCCGGCGGCCGCAGCGCTACCAGCGGTGGTACTGGCCGGGTCGTCGGGGCCCGGGGTGTCGGCCGGTGCCGTGGCGTGTGTCGTGCCCTGGTTCGACTGCCGGGTTGCGGCGGTCGCCACCGCCCATGGGTCTTCCGAAGGCTGGTTGGACTTCCACGCCGCATAGGCGGCCGCAGCAGCCGCGCCTACCGCGCTCAAGAACAACAGCCGGCGCCCGCCGCTGCGCCTCTTGGTAGCCTCCTCGGTTTGCGTGTGGGCCCGATTCGCGACCTCGGCCAGACCGGCTCGACTGGACTCCGCCGCTTCGTTGGTGCGTTCCTCCATGGTGGACACCGCTGTGGTGACCGCATCGGAGATCCGCGGAAGCACGTCATCGACGATGCGATCGCGCAGTTCCTCGACTTTCGGCGCCAGCACCTCGGCCGCGTGCTCGACCCGGGGGGCCGCGGCCTCGATGCCCCGGTCGCGGACCTTCTCCAGTTTCGGCCGGGCCCGCTCCAGTTGCGGTTCGGCCCAGGCGCGCGCCACGTGGGCGGCCTGCTCGCTGCGATCGCGAGCTACCTCTGCCGCGTGCTGCCCGCGTTCACGGGCCACTGCGGCGGTCTCGCTGGACGTGGCATCGGCCAAAGCCTGTGCGGCCTTGGCACGCATATCCTGAGCCTGCTTGCGGGTTTTCTTGGCCGCTTTGTCGGCCCGTTTCCTGGCCCGGCGTCCTTTGCCGGAAACCTCCTGCGAATCCACGCCGCCGAGAGCGGTGCCCAGCAGCCCCATCAATCCGGCCTCCTTTCCGGAAGAGTGCGCCTCTTCAACCTTTTCCTTGACAGTGCCCACATGCTGGCGGCCGGAGTCCTTGGCATCTGCGACGGTTCTATCCCGCTCGGCCTGACGATCGTTGCGTTCCCGCTCGTGCAGGGCTTCTTGGGCCTGCCGGGCAGCAAGAGTCTTCTCAGCGGCTCGTTGAACCGCATCCTCGGCTTGTTGGGCAGCCTTCTCCGCCTTCGCGGCCTGCGATTTCCCGAACACGTTAGTCTCCCCTCGGGTGCGCCCGGTACGTTCCGGGCCCTATGGGTCCATCCTGCCGAATGCCCAACCGGTGCCGCGACCGGGGTGGTGGTCGCGACGGCTGGTCCCGCTACGGTCCATCCTGCCACTTCGGGTGCGGACGACATGCACGCCCGGGAGATTCGTGCGGGATCTGTCGGTGGCGTCTGCGAGGATGAACCCATGTTCGCAACTCTGCACACCAACCACGGTGACATCCGGCTCGAGCTGTTCGGCGACCAGGCCCCCAAGACGGTGAACAACTTCGTCGGCCTGGCGACCGGCGAGAAGGACTACACGGACGAGAAGACCGGGCAGCCAGGGTCCGGGCCGTTCTACGACGGGGTGACGTTCCACCGTGTCATCCCGGGCTTCATGATCCAGGGCGGGTGCCCGTTGGGCACCGGCACCGGTGGCCCCGGATACACCTTCGACGACGAGATCACCATGGACCTCACCTTCAACCGGCCCTACCTCTTGGCGATGGCCAACGCGGGAAAGCGCGCAGGCAAGGGCACCAATGGTTCTCAGTTCTTCATCACCGTCACGCAGACCCCGCACTTGAACGGCAAACACACCATCTTCGGTGAGGTGGCCAGCCAGGAGGGGCGAGCCGTCGTCGACGCCATCGCCAGCATCCGGACCGGCCCAGCAGATAAACCGGTCGAGGACGTCGTCATCGACTCCGTCACCATCGAGAAGTAACCGATGGGCGGAGCACGCCGAGCATGGCGCATCGGCCTGTCGGGACAGTATCGATGAGTCAGCCGGTGGGGCAGGATCCCGCCGCTGGGCCGCCGGTATGTCCGCGCCATCCCGGCCGTGAGTCCTATGTTCGCTGCCAGCGATGCGGGCGACCCGCGTGTGCGCAGTGCCAGATGGTGGCCCCGGTCGGCATTCAGTGTGTCGATTGTGTGCGCGAGGGTGCCCGGACGATGCGGCAGTCCCGCACGGCCGCCGGAGCCCTGGCACGCGGCGGGCCGCCCCGGATCACCTACGGTTTCATCGGACTGTGTGTGCTGGTGTATCTCGGCCAGCTCGCCAGCGACGACCTGACCTTCCAGCTTGCTTTCAACCAAGCGTGGGCGGAGGTCCAGCCATGGCGGTATCTCACGAATGCGCTGGTGCATGCGGTCGGCGGAATGCCGCTGCACATCCTTTTCAACATGTACGCCATGTATTTGCTGGGTCCGCCGCTGGAGCAGTTGTTCGGCAGGGTGCGGTACTCGGTGTTGCTCATCCTGAGTGCTCTGGGCGGGTCGGTCGGTTTTCAGCTGCTGGCGGCGAGTACCGGCTGGATGGTCGGCGCCTCCGGCGTGGTGTTCGGGCTTTTCGGAGCGTTCTTGACTGCCGGTTCCAAGATCGGGGTCCGGATGAGCGGCATCGTCGTATTGATCGCCATCAACTTCGTGTTCGGTTTCGTGGTCCCCAACATCGCCTGGCAGGGACACCTCGGCGGCTTCCTGGCCGGTGCCGCTTGCGGTGGTGTCCTCGTGCGCGCACCGGCGAAGTCCCGTGTCTTGGTGCAGAGCCTCGGACTGGGGCTGATCGCGGTGGCATTGGTGGCGTTGGCGGTCCTGGCCTGAGCAGGATCCGGTCGAGCGCAGGCCGGGCGACGTCGTTGCTCGT
>PDWJ01012308.1_pt1 | contig 11330 bp, 6 predicted proteins | sample 1430881 | NCBI WGS metagenome assembly PDWJ01 (sample SAMN01162460, study PRJNA174530) | Oral metagenome, whole genome shotgun sequencing project. | biome: Marine environment; feature: Marine mammal; material: Swab sample of the gingival sulcus; isolation source: swab sample of gingival sulcus... | reverse complement strand
GGTAATTATCATTACCTTTCTTTTTATTGTTTTTCTTCTTGTTGGACCGATACTTTCTCTGTTTTTTGCCTCCATAACCGATGAGCAGGGACTGACCCTGCGCTATTACCAGACAATAGTTAGCAATCAAGATGCGTCCTTTTTCTTTGTCCCTCCTTTTGCCGCCATTGGCAATTCGCTCGGTTTTGCTGCTGCGGCAATGGTTATCGCCCTTTTTCTTGGTCTTATAAGTGCCTATTTTCTTGCTAGAGAAAAGGGCTGGAGCGTGAATTTCTGGGACGCAATTATCATGTTGCCATTAGCGACTTCCGCGGTGACTCTTGGTTTTGGGTATATCATTACTCTCAATAAACCGCCTTTTAATCTTCGCGATTCACTCGTTTTGCTCCCTATCGCCCATGCCCTGATTGCCATGCCTTTTGTCGTGCGTGCTGTACTGCCGGCAATACGCCAGGTTCCGCGAAATCTCAGTAATGCTGCACTGATGCTTGGAGCTTCTCCCTGGCAGATTTTTCGCAGTATTGAGTTGCCGCTGATCCGGGGAGCGATATTGGTTGCGGCTATTTTTGCCTTTTCGATCAGCATGGGCGAATTTGGCGCGACCTCTTTTTTGTCCCGGCCTCAAATCCCGACGCTGCCTATAGCCATTTACCGTTTTCTTGGTCAGCCAGGTGAACTGAACTATGGCCAGGCGATGGCGATGGCTTCCTTACTGATGCTTGTTACTGGTTGCGGTTTTTGGGCTATAGGTACTCTGGAGAAAAGACGATGATCCTCAAGGTGATAGCATTAAACGTCAATTACGACGGAATTTCGCTGTTGCGTGATATTAATTTTTCCCTGAAGAAGGGAGAAATTCTCTGTCTGTTGGGGCCTTCAGGATCAGGGAAAACGACTCTGCTTCACGCCTTGGCAGGATTAAAGACCCCTGATAGCGGTACGTTTTTCTTTGCTGGGGAAAATATTACTTCTCTTGCGCCCTATAAGAGGAATTTTGGGATGATGTTTCAGGACTATGCTCTTTTTCCTCATAAGAATGTCGCTGATAATGTTGGTTTTGGTCTGAAAATTCAGGGGATTTCTCGCAACGAGCAACAACGGCGAATTGCAGAAGTTCTTGAGGTGGTTGGTCTTTCTGGTTATGGAGCGAGAAAAGTCTCCGAGCTCTCCGGTGGCGAACAGCAAAGAGTTGCCCTGGCTCGCAGTCTCGCACCAAGACCACGTTTGCTGTTTCTGGATGAACCGCTTGGTTCTCTTGACCGTAGCCTGCGTGATCGACTGGCGACAGAAATTCGTGCAATCCTAAAAAAACTGAAAGTTACCGCGATTTTCGTCACCCATGATCAGACCGAAGCTTTTAGTGTGGCTGACCGGGTTGCTATTCTGCAACAAGGCAAATTGGTGCAAATCGGCAAACCGGAAGAGGTCTATCGTTATCCTGTGACCAGGGAAATAGCCAGATTTCTTGGTTTCAGAAATTTTATTACAGGAGAGGTCGACGAAGATATCTTTCGATGTGCATTGGGGAAATTATCCTTGCCTGGCCCGGTAATATCTGGTGAGACCTTATTACTTCGTCCGGAAGGCGCAAGACTTGTTACATCAGAAGATCCTTATCTGATATGCGGAAAGGTTGTTGAGAGTGTTTATCTTGGAGCAACTCATCGGGTAACTGTTGGTTGTATGGGGGAGATTCTCAATTTTGAGTTACCGCTCGAACCGCGGCCACCTTTTGTTGGCGAGATGATCTATCTCTGGCTTGAACAGGATTCGTTGGTTGTTCTTGCTCAGTGAGAGTTTTTTATCAGGGTGATTTTTTTTTGAGTCAGAAAAGTTATAGTGATCTGGTTGTTTTTGTCGCTTTTTGACACTGATTTTTTTTGATTTGATTATGGCAAAACAGAAAATTGTTATTTTTGCAAATGGCCAGCTGAAGAACATTGAAAAAGCTCTTGCTGTTGCCAGCGATGCCGACGCTCTTCTCTGTGCGGATGGGGGTGCTGTTCACTGTGAAAAGCTGGGAATTACTCCAGATGTCCTGATCGGCGATCTTGATTCTATCTCGATGGAATTACTTGAAAAGCTTAAAAAACAACAAGTAAAAATAGCGCAATATCCTGTGAATAAGGATTATACCGATCTCGAACTGGCTGTCCAGTATGCCCGTGATATGAAAAAAAAGAATACAGCCCTGGAGATCCATATTCTTGGAGCGCTCGGTGGACGTTGGGATATGAGTCTGGCAAATATCTTTTTGGCTATTGCTGAAAACAATCGTCAGCTTGATATCCTTTTTCATGGAGATGAAGAAACTCTCAGGATGCTGCAACCTGGATTGCATAAGATAAAGGGAAATTCTGGGCAAGGTATTTCTTTTCTTCCTTTATTGGGTGATGTTGAAGGACTTACCCTGAAAGGTTTCTGCTATTCAGCCCAAAATATTGATCTTAAGCTGGGGGGGAGTCGAGGAGTAAGTAATCGTCTGAGCGCAGAGATTGGTCTGGTCAATTTTGAGGAGGGGCGCTTGCTGATGGTGCAAAATGATATATGAGAAAATTTGCCGGATGAGAAAAGTTAGACAAAAAATCTTGTTAAATCACAGCAGGTCAACAGGATTCGTTCAGCTTATCAAAGAATATGGGGGTTCTCAATGAGCTTTGAAAGAGGGAAGGTTTCAATCCATTTTTGCAGATAGCTGAAGTCCACCTCCCATGGCGGTGTAGAGATCAACATGATTGTTGAGAGCCATAAGCTGTACAGCCAGCAGTTTTTGCTGGCTGCCGAAACTTTCGCGTTCTGCGTCAAGCAGGGCAAGGCCATCAACAAATCCTTCCCGAAGTTGTATGGTAATCAGCTTTAGACGCTCTTTTATGGCACTGTTGCTTTTGCGTATGGCGGTTACCTGATGTTCTAGGGTTTTACGGGCGATAAGAGCGTTGTTGATATCAGTGAATGCGTTTCGCACTGTTTTTCGATACTTTTCCACCGCGATATCCCGTTGAATTTTCATCGAAGCAGCTTTAGCCTTACGTCTGCCATAATCAAAAAAGGGCAGGTCAAGTCGGGGAGCGAAAGTCCAGGTAAAGTTGGCATTATCAAACAGACTGTTGAGACTGTCACTGCCAAACCCGGCATTCCCGGTCAGGGTGATCGAAGGGAAAAACGCGGCTCTTGCCACTCCGATATTGGCATTTGCCGCTTTTAATGCATATTCCGCTTCGCGAATATCCGGGCGATGAAGCAGGATCTCTGCCGGAATACCTGCAAAGAGTTTTTTTTCCGGAAATTGTTCTGAGAGATCGGCACCAGGTTGAGGCTTGAGCTGAGACAGTGGTCGACCAATAAGCAATCCCAGATTATTACGGCTCTGCTGCCAACTACGTGTTCGTTCCTGATAATCGGCTTTTGCCAATTCAATGGCAGCAATCATTCCCTGCAGAGTTGCTTCTGTTGCAGTACCAGCTTCCACCTGCAGACGGGTAAGTTCGAGACTCTTTTCTCGTATCTCACGCACCTTTTTCGCAAGTGTCATCAGGTTATGATTGGTACGCATCGAGTAATAGGTTTTTGCCACAGTGGCAATAATTGCCAGCTGTGCTGAATCTTTTGCTTCGAGAGTAGCAAGGTATTGGTTGATCATGGCCGCATTTTGGTTTTTTATGCGGCCAAAAAAATCAAGTTCATAGGCTGTAATTCCCAAACCGACACTATACATATTTGTGGTCGTGGTTTTTCCGGTCGGGCTGAGGTCCTTTGGGGTTTTGGTCCGTTTGCCTGATGCGCTGCCGACCAGAGTGGGCAGAGATTCACTGCGGTTGATACGATAGTCGGTTTGTACCTGTTCTGCGGTTAGTCCGGCAATTTTTAGATCATGGTTGTTTTTCAGAGCTTCTGCGATCAATTGTTGAAGATATGGATCAAGAAAATAGTGTTGCCAGTGAAGATCATGGGCGGCGAGTGTCTTGTCATCCTGCTGTGCCTGTAGTGCTACTCCAATCCATGCCTCATCAAGTGTTACCTCAGGTTTATGAAATAAGGGTGCCAGGGAACAGGATGCTGTTATCATGGAGATCACAGCAGAACATAAAAAGAGGAGAGCTGTTTTGTTGAAAGATGTCATACCCTTTCCTTTTGGGTTGTGCTGTTTTCCGTCAGGAGTTTCTGCTGGCCGGATATTTTCCGGTCGCCAGCCAATTTTCTAATAACAATATAAAAGATTGGCACAAAAAGCACCGCGAAGAAAGTTGTGGAAATCATTCCTGAAAGTACAGCGGTACCGATTGCCCGTTGGCTGGCAGAACTTGGCCCGGTGGCAAAAAAGAGGGGCGATACTCCCGCGATAAAAGCAAAGGAGGTCATAATAATTGGCCGGTAACGAAGCTGGGCAGCTGTGAGTACCGACGTAACTAATGTTTTGCCCTGGGCCTGGAGGTCTTTTGCGAACTCGACAATGAGAATGGCATTTTTCGCTGAAAGTCCAATAATGGTAACCAAGCCAACCTGAAAATAGATATCGTTTGCCATCCCGCGAAGAAGTGTTCCTGCGACAACTCCTAAAAAACCAAAAGGAACCACAAGCATTACTGACAGCGGGATTGACCAGCTTTCATACAGGGCGGCAAGACATAAAAAAACAGAGAGAATCGCAAAACCGTAGAGATAGAGTGACATTGAACCAGCCCGGATCTCTTCTAATGACTGCCCGGTCCATTCAATGGCAAAGCCCTTGGGAAGTTTTGCAAGAATTTTTTCCATCTCTGTCATTGCCTGGCCGGTACTGTGGCCTGGTGTCGCATTGCCACTGATGGCAAGAGCCGGAAAACCGTTATACTGTCGGGCCTGCATTATTCCCATTTCCCAATCAAGAGTGATAAGTTCTGAAAGTGACACTTCCTTTCCATCAGAGGTATAGGCGGTAAATCCTTTCAACTGCTCTGGCTGCATGCGAAAGAGCGCATCGGCCATCATCATTATCCGCTGCATTCTTCCCTTGTTGGGAAAATTCCCCAGGTATTGAGATCCTGTCATCCCTGACAGGGTCTGGTTGATATTATCGATTGGTACCCCTTTCGCGTAAGCGGTATCCCGGTTGATGGCAAGGGTGAGTTGAGGCGCATCCTCTATTCCAGAAGGACGAACTCCAGTCAATATACTGTTTTGTGCTGCCATTCCCAACATCATATTACGGGCATTGACCAGCGCCTGATGTCCAGCGGAACCACGGTCTTCCAAACGCAGATCAAAACCGGAAGAACTGCTGAGTTCAGGAATTGAGGGCGGACTGAGCGCGAAGATAAAGGCATCGCGAATCGGGAAAAACAGGCCCATCAATCTTTTGGCAAAGGCATCCGCGCCTTGGCCAGGCCCCTTTCTCTCATCCCAGGGTTTCAGTGCCACAAAGGCAAGTCCCATATTGGAGCCCTGGCCGTTGAAAGAAAAACCGACAATCGAAACAATACTGTATGTCTCAGCTTGCTCAAGAACAATTTTTTCGATCTGTTTCATCGCTTCCACAGTACGGCTTGCACCCGGTGGCAGCTGGACATTAAGAATGATATAGCCCTGATCTTCCTGGGGGAGGAACGAGGTTGGAATTTTTGTGTAGAGCCAGCCGGCGACGACAGTAATAACAAGAAAAACAAGCATCATAACATAGCTTTTGCGTATTGTTTTTCGCAAGGTTGCTTCATATTTGGCAGTGAGCCAACCGAAGATCTTGTCAAACAGGGCGAAGAATCTTCTTGTATGGTGCTTTTGTTGTTCGGGTTTGAGTATGGTAGCGCAAAGTGCTGGTGTGAGAGAAAGGGCAAGAAAGGCAGAGAAAAAAATCGCTCCCATCATTACCAGGGAAAACTGTTTGTATATATTTCCTGTCGCGCCCGGGAAAAATGTCAACGGCACAAAAACAGAAATAAGGACAACCGTTATCCCGATAACCGCACTGCTTATCTGTTTCATTCCTTTATGGGCAGCCTCTTTTGGCGAGAGCTTTTCCTGTGTCATCAACCTTTCTATATTTTCGACAACGACAATGGCGTCATCAACAACAATGCCGATAACCAGTACCATCGCAAACATGGTAAGCACGTTAAATGACAGTCCCAGAAGTGCCATCAGCGCTACTGCTCCCAAAAGGGAGATGGGTACAACCAGAGTGGGGATAATGGTATAACGGATGTTCTGCAGAAAAAGAAACATGACCAGAAAGACAAAGAGTATCGCTTCTGCAAGGGTATGGACAACCTCTTCAATGGAAAGACGAACAAAAGAAGAAGAGTCATAGGGAATTTTCCATTCTATCCCTTCTGGAAAGAATTTGGCGAGTTCTTCCATTTTGGCATAAACATCGTTGGCAACGGCCACCGCATTGCCCGAGGTTGCCAGTTGAATCCCCATTCCCACCATGGATTTGCCGTTTAAGCGGGCAAATGCGGCGTAGTTTTCATGTCCCAGCTCCACTCTGGCGACGTCTTTTAGCCGAACTGTCGCGCCGCTGGTATTGCTCTTGACAATAATATCTTCAAATTCTTTAACTGTTGCCAGTTGGCCGGGGGCATTGATTGTTGCAGTGATCATCTGTTCTTCTACCAGCGGCGCAGCACCAATTGACCCTGCCGCAATCTGGATGTTTTGTGCTTTTATCGCCGAGGCAACCTGTGTCACTGAAAGACCGTAGCTTCTCATTCTTATCGGGTCAAGCCAGATTCTCATTCCCGGTTCTGAACCAAAGATCTGCACATTTCCCATGCCGTTAATCCGCTGCAATACCGGCCGGATATTACGCATCGTATAATCTGATACTTCTATCTTATCCACCTTGTCAGAGGTGGAATAAATGCAGACAAAAAGCAGATAGTTCTCACGGCTTTTTGTTACCGATATTCCCAGGGAACGGACAATACCGGGAAGTCTTGGTTCTGCTTTTTCCAGCAAATTCTGAACATCAACCAGAGCCATGTCTTCATCGGTCCCGCTGTTGAAGGTGAGGGTTATGGAACCACTGCCATTGGCATTGGCGATACTTTCAATATAGTCAAGGTTCTCTGCGGTATTGACCTCCCGTTCAATCAGGGAAAGAACCGTCTGCTGAAGGGTTTCGGCACTTGCGCCGGGATAGAGGACCCTGATCTGGATGGAGGGGGCGGCAACTGGTGGATACTGGGCGACCGGTCTGAAGAATGCCGATACCAGACCGGCAACAATAATAAAAATTGCAACAACCCAGGCAAAAATAGGTCTGTCGATGAAAAAATTGGCCATGACGTCCTCTTTTTATTCTGTCGCAACTGTTTTTTTCTGGTTGACTGGAGCATTGGCTGCTCGCTTCTGTTCCTGCAGCTTTTGCCAGGGTACAGGAGTAACCTTCTTGGCATGAAAAAAATGTACCTTTACCATCCCGTCAACAATAATTTTCTCTCCCTTTTTAAGACCATCAGTGACAACCCAGTTGTTTTTCCAGGATCGCGCGATTGTTACAGGTCTTGGAGAAAAACTGTTATCTTCCTCAAGAACCATGACCATGTCACCCTTATCAGTTCGATTTATCGCCTGCTGGGGAACAAGGACAACGTCCTCAAGGGTTACCAGCGGTATCTCAACCCGTACATACAATCCTGGCATAAGGAATTGTTCGGGATTGGGAACCAGGGCTCTGACCGTTGCTTCCCCAGTGGCCGCATTGACGGCCACATCAGTAAAGATAAGAGTTCCCTGGTGAGGGTAGAGCGTGCCGTCGTCAAGAAAGATTTTCACTTTCATTCCTGACAGTTCGTCCATCTTTTCCTTATGCCCTTGCATCATAGCTTTCAGTTTTAAAATCTTCGCAGCTGACTGCTGGATATTGACATAGAGTGGATCAATCTGACGGATCTGGGCCATTTGAGTAGCAGCGCTGGCTGAGACCAGTGCGCCAACAGTAACTTCCTGTTGACCGATAAAACCGGAAATAGGTGCACTCACTGTCGCATAGTCAAGGTCAAGCTGTGCTCTGGTAACCGCCGCCTTTGCTATTTCAATATCTGCAACAGCCGTGGCAAGAGTCGCTTCTGCCTGATCAAGCATCTGCAGGGAGACCGCTTTGGAAGCTATCAATTTGCGATAGCGCTTGACGACTGATTCGTTGAGTTTTTTCTGGGCAATTGCTCTGGCAAGTGTGCCTTTTGCCGATTGCAGTGCGGCGCGGAATGGACGGGCATCAACGGTAAAAAGTATATCTCCCTGATGAACAAAAGAACCCTCCTTAAACAGTCGTTTTTCAATAATTCCTGTTACTCTTGCCCGTACCGCAGCGTGTTTTGACGATTCCAGGCGACCGGGAAGATTATCGGTTAATGTCAGAGTCTGCGGTTTAACTTCCATAACTCCAACCAGAGGCGGTGGAGGAGTATCTTGAGCTGCCACGATACTATGGAAGAATCCTGTGAGGAGTATCAAAAGTATTCCAGTGCTGTATTTTGTTACTTTTTCCCATATTCCAGCCATCTGTTTCTCCCGCTGAAGAGTTATGATGATATTGATACTGTAACTGTTATTATTCTGAAAAAATGAATATATCTGCTGTAGTATATTGTTTTTGGATAACAGAAATGGAACAGATATAAAATAATACCATTTTTTGTAATGATACCAAAGAAATATTCGCATATTCCTAAATAGAGACAGGAATTTCCTGGTTATTGGGTATGTCTGCTATACACTTGTGTCTGGAGTATCCACCACTGATACGGGATCGTAAAGGAGATCCCGATGTTTTAGCTTATCCTGTTATCGGCTGTTCTCTCGATAACGGCTATTGGTTATCAACTCCATTCTTTTAGTTTTTCTGCTATAAAGTTATTGATTTTTTCATGTTTATTATCCTCTGAACTGAGGATAGGTGCGCCAAAACAGAATTGCGCCTTTTTTTGTGGGGTTATTCTACCAAAGTCTTTCAGCCATGATCCATTTTTCCAGGCATCGGTCTTTAACGCAATGGGGATAATTGGCACTTCTGATTTTTGTGCAAGCTTTACCCCGATAGTACTCATCTGGGCTGGATTAAATGCAATTTGTCTGGTTGTTTGTGGAAAGACAATAATTGAGATCCCTTCCGCTAAACGGGAACAGCCCTCTGTTAACACCATCTTGAGATCTTTGCGGGGATTGTTTCTGGTCACTGCTATAGGATTCCTTGATCGCATGACATATTTGAAAACCGGAAAGTGGAGCAGAGATTCCTTGATAACGAAGGTTACTGGTTTTGTCCGTCTGATAAGGCATGGCAGGACTACGGTTTCCATCATGCTCATATGATTTCCGACGAAGACCATTGCCTCTTTGTTGTTCTCAACATGTTCGAGTCCATCTACTTCTATATATACTCCTGTGGCTTCAAGTTTACGCAAAACGTTCTGGCTGCTGGCTTCCCATTCTGCATCATCATATCTGCCACGCTTGGCCAGCCATCCCGCCCGGAGAACAATCCATATAAGATGGCTGTAAAAAAAGGCTGTTGGGAAGAGCCGGGCAAAAACAGAGCACTTTTTCCCAGTTGTTTGATAGCGTCCATTTTTAATATCGAGCACGAGTTTTTCCTCTCTTGTAAAAAATAAGAAATCTGATATTTTTTAGTTAGGTTAGCATTATTTTTTTTACCATATTGTCAATACTTTGACAAATCATTCAACTTTCAGTTAGCATCTCTTTATGAAAGGGTTTTCAGCATTATTCTTTGACAAAGAAGACTATCAACTTATAGCTCTTGTTCGTGATGTTCTCGGAAAAAAGCAGGTTGATTCGTTTAATCCGCTTTTAAAAGGCTATCTTCATCCCCAGGGAATAAAAGAGTTGGCGGCCAGTCGCGGCATGCGAATAGCCTTTGCGATGGTAAGCTTGCTCGGTTCGTTACGAACAGGAAAATCTTCAGATCGTATATCCGCTCTGCGTACATTGCGGGATGAGGTGCTGTTATTTTCTTTTTGTCATTATCAACTTAATACTGCCAGAGTTCTTCTCCAGATTATGAAAGAGCTGGTTCGCAGTATCAGTGAAAACGAGGATGGAGAAAAGAGGCGCCAGACACAGCTTAGGCTGGCACATGATTTCCGACTGGCTTCTACCGGAAAACCGGCAATTATTCGCAGGGAACTTGCTCATTACCATCTTCTTGAGATGTCTGAAGAGTGGAATCAGTTTGCTTTTGATCATCACGTTCATGATGCCCATTCAAAAGGAAGGAAGGATCCGACCCATCTGGTTCTTGATGCCTGGATAAAAGGAATCCGCCAACTGACAGTCGTCTATTATAATTATGTTCCTCCTGCGGTTGTGAAAGAACTGTTGAGTGCTGGCAGGATTTTGAATGTGCAAATCCAGATAGCGGTTGAACTGACCGCAAGATTTCGCGATAAATATGTTCGTATTTGTTGGGAACCTCATGGTTTTTCCGATATGACGGATATTATGAAATTCTTGCAGCAAGAAGAGACAGTACGTTTTTCTGAAGAAGGCCAGGCAGTTTCACGGCATCAGCAGCAATATGTTTTCGCAGTTCTGGAAGTCTTTAACAAAAAGCATCGGTTCTCTCTTGGGAAGCGTCTCGGTCGGGAGATTGGTCCTTGTTCACGTCAGGATTTCCTTGATTTTGTCGGCCCGGGACAGCCAACTCTTCTTCATTTGGCAAGTTTTATTCGTCTGAGTCTACAGCAAAAGGATGAAACACCTTTTCGTCTGGAGACATTGATGGATGAGTATCTTGTGCCGGAGAAAAATCCTGAACTTCACAATCCGGATGATCCTGATTCTGTTGGCGAGGAAAAGCTTCCAGAGTTGTTACGGGTATCAGTACCGGTTCTTCTCAGGAGATTGCAAAAGCTGCATCCTCTCTCTCGTTTCACTCTCAATCTTGCAGGGCTTTCCCCTCAGGATCTGTTGGAGATCCTCTATGTCGGTGGTGGTATAATCAGCCATATTGAGGCATATAATCTGAAAAATCATAGGCATCATAATCAACAGCAGCTCACCTCCTGTATGGAAGAAGATGAAGGGTATTGTCTGGAGTATTATTTCCAGTTAACAGGAAATTTACAGAAGGCGTTAACCCGTGATAACGCTATTGCCTTAAAAAGAGCAGTTTGGGAGATAATTGATGATTATGAACGACAGTTGCATTTTTGCCAGCAACGGGTTTTGGTAAAAACAGAAAAACCGGTAGAACTTTTGAAGATGAAGCAAAGAAGGCTCGACCTTCTTGATATCTTGATAAATCTGAAGAAATTCCATGCTTCTTACCGGCATAAGGCTCTGCGCTCTCGTCTTGGTTCGAGTTCAACTGGCCGGGCAGCAGAACATTA
>PDWJ01004938.1_pt1 | contig 11331 bp, 10 predicted proteins | sample 1430881 | NCBI WGS metagenome assembly PDWJ01 (sample SAMN01162460, study PRJNA174530) | Oral metagenome, whole genome shotgun sequencing project. | biome: Marine environment; feature: Marine mammal; material: Swab sample of the gingival sulcus; isolation source: swab sample of gingival sulcus... | reverse complement strand
AAGATCAAGATGGATTAACGAGCTATTTTGCAGATGCTTATTTGAAAGAAGTTGCCAATGAAAGCGCTCACTTTTCAGGGGCTACTTACGCAGATTGTAAAAAGAAAGAAATTAGTTTAGGTTTGGACCTTAAAGGTGGAATGAGTGTAACGCTTGAAATTTCGGTTCCAGAATTAATCCACAGCTTAGCAGGAAACACTAAAAAAAGTGACTTTTATGTGCCTTACGAGAAAGCTTTAGAAAAATACAACAACGGAGAAGGAGACTTTATTGATTTATTTGTTTCTGAATTTAAAACCAATAACCCTGAAGCCAAATTAGCAAAATTCTTCCACAGATATAATACTGAAGATATTGCACCTGATGCGACAGAAGATGAAGTTGTTGAGTTTTTAAGATATAAAGCAAATTCTGCTTTAGATGGTGTTGAAACGATTATTGATAAACGTGTAAACCAATTTGGTGTAGCACAACCTACCATTCAGAAACAACCTGCTACCAATAGAATTTATGTAGAATTACCAGGTGTTAAAGATAAAGAAACGGTAAGACGTAAATTACAAGCTACAGCAAACCTTGAATTTTACGAAACTTATGACAATGCCAGAGATGGAATTGGTAATATGATTTTAGCAGCTGAGGCGGCATTGAGTAAAGAGTTATTCGGAGATGTTTTAGCTGAAATTGAATCGAGCAAGGCAGAACCCGTAGATACTGCATCTACTTTATCATTAGGTGAAGGAGAAGATGCAGAAGCTGCTAATGAATTAACACTAGAAGGTGTTGAAGATGATTCAACAAAAACTGAAGATTTAGCTGAAGAAACGCAAACAGATTCTTTAACTGATGAGCAACAAAGAAAATTAGCGCCAATTAGAAGTTATTTGGTTCCATTGTTCCAGTATGACGAAAACAATACACCTATTGGATTCCAACAAGGATCTGCTGTAGGTTATGCACAAGTGATTGATACTTCAATTTTAAATACAAGATTAAACCACCCTACTTTCACTGAGAATTTACCAGATGATTTAACGTTAATGTGGTCGGCAAAAGAGATTTTAGATGATCAGAAAAAAGAAACTGGTTTAATTTATTTATATGCCATTAAAACCCCTACAACAGGTGCACCAGTAGCTGGAGAAAATGTAGATAACTCTTACGTAACTAACGAATTTGGTGAAATTAGAGTGGTTATGAGAATGACGCCTGAAGGTACTGAAAAATGGGGAGATTTGACCGCAAAAAATATTGGAAAACAAGTAGCCATCACCATGGATAACCTAGTGTTTTCTGCTCCGGTTGTTCAAGAAAAAATGACAGATAACGCAAGTATTACAGGTGGATTTACAATGGATGAGGCAAAAGATTTAGCAGGATTATTGAACGCTGGTTCTTTACCAGCCCCAGCCAAAATTGTTGACGAAACTTCTGTAGGACCAACTTTAGGGGCTGAGAATATTAGAACTGGTTTCTGGTCATTTGTATTTGCCATTATTTTGGTATTAATCTACATGGTTTTCTATTACGGTAAAGCTGGTATTGTAGCTGATATTGCATTGGTTGTAAATATGTTCTTATTAGTTGGGGCATTAGCTTCATTTGGAGCCATTTTGACCTTACCTGGTATTGCTGGTATCGTTTTAACAATTGGTATGTCCGTTGATGCGAACGTACTTATTTTTGAACGTATTCGTGAGGAATTAAGAAATGGCAAAAATGGAAAAGCGGCATTAGAAGAAGGATTTAACAAAGCTATGGCAGCCATTTTAGATGCCAATATCACGACCCTATTAACAGGTACGGTGTTATTAGTTTTTGGATCTGGACCAATTAAAGGGTTCGCTATGACGTTAATCATTGGTATCTTTACTTCTTTCTTTGCAGCAGTTGTGGTATCAAGATTAATTTTTAGTTTCTTAAGTGATAGAAACCAAACTTTTACTTTCTCAACACCAATCACTAAAAATTGGTTTACGAACACAAATATTGCCTTTGTAACTAAACGAAAAATCTTTTACGCTTTGTCTTTATTAGTAATTATCATTGGTACTGTTTCATTGTTTACCAGAGGTTTAGATAAAGGTGTGGATTTCACAGGTGGACGTTCTTATGTTGTAGAATTCCAAAATGCAATTGACATTAAAGCCGTTAAAGCCGACCTAACAGATGCGTTTGAAGGCGCACCAGTGGTTAAAACGGTTGGAAATGACCATACAGCTCAAATCACAACTAAGTATTTAATTACAGATAACAGTGATGAAGCCAATAATAAAGTAGAAAACACTTTAACAAATACATTGAAAGATGCTTATGGTGAGATTGAAATCGTTTCAAACCAAATGATTGCTCCAACCATTTCTAGAGATTTAAAAACAAAATCGTTTTATGCGATTGCATTCTCTTTGGTTATTATTTTCTTATACATCTTATTTAGATTTAGAAAATGGCAATTTGGATTAGGAGCGTTAGTAGCCATGGCGCATGATGTTATTATTGTATTAAGTTTATTCTCAATTTTCCACGGATGGATTGGATTCTCTTTAGAAATTGACCAAGCTTTTATTGCGGCAATTTTAACAGTGGTTGGTTACTCAATTAACGATACCGTAGTTGTATTTGATAGAATTAGAGAATATTTAAAATTACACCCTTTCAGAGATAGAAAAGATGTTATTAACTCGGCTTTAAACTCAACTATGAGTAGAACCATCAATACTTCCGTTTCTACATTTATTGTACTTTTAATCATTTTCTTATTTGGAGGAGAATCAATTAAAGGATTTACATTTGCCTTGATGGTAGGGGTTGTAGTTGGTACTTATTCATCATTATTCATTGCAACACCAATGGTAATTGATTTAGAAAAAGATAAAGAAGAGAAAAAACACTAATCTCTTTTTAGTATAAAATTTAAAGCACTCATTCATCCGATTGAGTGCTTTTTTTATATAACTTTGAATAAAATTTATTGAATAGCTTTTCATGACGGGAATCCTCCTCATATTTAACGACTTTGGAACTTGGGAACTCATGCTTATCATGTTTGTAATTCTTATTCTATTTGGTGGAAAAGGATTACCTTCTATAGCCAAAACTTTGGGTAGAGGAATGCGTGAAATTAAAACAGCAACAGATGAGATAAAGCGTGATATTCAAGATTCTGCGACAAGTATCAAAAGAGAAATGAATCTACCTGACATGGAAAATCCATTGAGTGACTTCAAAAAACCAATTGACACCATCAAAAACCCAGTTAAGGAAATTGGAAAATCTATTGTAGAAAGTTCAAAAGAAATTAACGACTCAAATTCTAAAAAAGCATAATGGTATATTTCTTTTTAGTTTTAGGTTTAGCCACCTTAATTGTTAGTGGTGAATTTCTAGTAAAGGGAGCTGTAGGAATTGCTAAAAAATTACACATTTCTACTTTAGTAATTGGAATGACTGTTATTTCCTTTGGGACATCTGCACCAGAACTGATTGTAAGTATTAAAGCTGCCTTAGGCGGTAATCCAGAAATCGCGATTGGAAATGTTATCGGGTCCAACATAGCAAATTTGGCCTTAGTTCTCGGTATAACCGTTATGATTTTCCCAATTGTTGTAGACCGAAACTCTAAAGTTTTAGATTGGCCTATGATGATGTTGGCCTCTATTTTATTTTATGTATTTTCTATATTTTTTGGTGCGGAACCGACCATTTTAAGATGGGAAGGCGCGATTTTATTTGCCATACTTATTGGATTTATCTATTATTTAATTTCAAATTCCCGCAAAAAAACAAAAATTGCTATGGCGGAATCAAATGATGAAATTGAAGCAAACCATGACAACATATATAAATCATTGTTTTTTTTAGCCCTAGGATTAGTTGGCTTGTATTATGGTGCGGATTGGTTACTAAATAGTGCGGTAGAAATTGCCTTAAATTTTGGTATGAGTAAATCTGTAGTCGGGTTAACCATTGTTGCTTTTGGTACATCCGTCCCTGAGTTGGTGACTTCTGCTGTGGCTGCTTTCAGAAAAGAGACCGATATATCGATAGGAAACTTAATCGGCTCAAATATTTTTAATATAATGGCGGTTGTTGGAATTACGGGAATTGTTAAACCAATTTCTGTAGATCAAGCCGTGATTAATAATGATATGCTTTGGATGTTGGCCATTTCTGCCCTACTCTTACCTTTAATGTTAATTGGTAAAAAATTAGGAAGATTTAAAGGCTTTTTACTATTTGCAACCTACGTGGTGTACATTACGCTAATAGTGATAACACATAAACCTTAAAAATAATTCAAGGCTAACGCGTATCCTTTTAATCCAAACCCAAAAATACAGCCTTCACATACTGGACTAAGTAAGGATTCATGTCTAAAAGATTCTCTAGCTGAAATGTTTGAAATATGAACTTCTACAACAGGAATTTTAGTAGATTTAATGGCATCCCGAATTACTACAGAGGTGTGGGTGTATCCTCCGGCATTCAATACAATACCATCATATTTATGCTTTAAATTTTGAATTTGAGTAACTAATTCCCCCTCATAATTAGTTTGTAAATAATTGAGCTTAAGATGCGGAAATTGGGCTTCCAAATTCACATAAAATTCTTCAAAACTTTTGTGTCCATATGTTTCTGGCTCCCGAATTCCTAATAAATTTAAATTCGGACCATTTAAAATTAATATTTGCTTTGCACTCATACTGGGATAAATATAAGAAGGATTATCAAAACTATTTAAAAATTGAAAAAAGTTTATCTGCAAATAGCATTGAAGCCTACATGCGTGATTTCGATCGCTTGGCAACATTTTTCTCTGAAATCAGTCCTAAACAGCCAGAAAAAATTGAACTCAATGACCTTCAAAGCATGGTAAATTGGATAGCTGACTTGGGTATATCTGCCCGTTCACAAGCCCGAATTATTTCTGGTATCAGAAATTTTTACACTTACCTAATCTTGGAGGATATCATTTTGGATGATCCAACCGAACTTTTAGAATTGCCAAAACTAGGCAAGAAATTACCGGAATTTTTAACGATTGAAGAAATTGATGCTTTAAAAAATGCTGTTGACGTCTCTAAAAATGAAGGCCACAGAAATAGAGCTATTATTGAAACGTTGTATAGTTGTGGTCTAAGGGTAAGCGAACTCATTAATATTCAAATTACCAACATTTATTTTGATGAAGGCTTTATTCGTGTTATCGGAAAAGGGAATAAAGAAAGGCTAGTTCCCGTCAGTCCTTATTTTAAAAAAGAGATTGGTTATTATTTAGAACAACGGAACCGTCAAGATGTAAAAAAGGGACATGAAGACTATTTATTTTTGAACCGCAGAGGAGCCAAATTAACCCGGGTTATGATTTTTACAATTGTCAAAGATTTATCTAAAAAAATTGGATTAGAAAAAAATATTAGCCCACATACGTTTAGACATTCTTTTGCTACCCACCTAGTTGAAGGCGGTGCGAATTTAAGAGCCGTACAAGAAATGTTAGGACATGAATCGATAAGTACGACCGAAATTTATACCCACTTAAGTAATGATTATTTAAGAGAATCTATCCTATCCTTTCACCCACGAAACAACCTTTAATTCATTTAAAACGTTTAATGTTAAATTAATGTTAAGAAATTTTATATATTTAGGGTAAATTTGTTTCTATGGTAAAATTTTACTTTTGGTCTGTACTTTTCCTTTTAGTTTCTCCAGTTTATGGTCAGTATTGTACATCTGGCATTGGGCCGTCCCAAACTATCGATTCTAATGTAGAATCGGTTGAATTAGTTGGAGAAGTTGGGTCTATAAACTATACAGGTTGTCCAGGATTAATTGGCCTTGAAGATCAAACTGGTTTATCTACTACCCTTACGGCAGGAAATTCATACAACATGAATGTTCAATTTGGGACTTGTGGAGGCAATTATTCTGGTGCAGGTGAAGCTTGGATAGATTTTAATGGCGACCAAATGTTTGACCCTTCAGAGTCTATTGGAACTTGGTCAGGAACACCCCCAACCAGTTTAAACGTATTTAATTTTACTGTACCTGGAACAGTCACAAATCTGCCAGTTAGAATGAGAGTCATGCAACATGAAGGCGGAAGTCTACCCCTTGACCCTTGTGCGAGCTTTGCATGGGGTTCAGTAGTCGATTTTACAATTAATTTTACAGGCGGAATTGACTGTGGGACTTATGAAGGCAATACACTTTCTGACGCTATTAATGTATCCACATTACCATACTCCCATGTATACAATAACAGTATTTGTTACACCAACAATAATACGGTTTATCCATCCGTTGACGTCTATTATTTATTGACGCCTCCTCCAAGCTTTGGTGCTATTAACGTTTCACTTTGTGGTTCTAGTTTTGACACTTTTATGAGTGCATTTGATACAGAGGGTAATTCGATAATATTTAATGATGATGCTTGCAATACGCAATCAGAATTCATGCTAGATATGTCGCTTTATGATTCGGTTTATGTCATTGTTGAAGGTTGGGGAACAGAAAATGGTGATTACACCTTAAATATTTCTGATTTAGCTAGTACTGCAGAAATTGATTTAAAATCAATTACGCTATACCCAAATCCTACAAACCAAACTTTTGCAATTTCAAATGCATTCAATTGCGATATTCAAATTTATAACCTTGATGGCAAAAGATTGAAATTTATCCAAAATTATAAGGGTGAAACAATCCAACTTGACGAATTTTCTACTGGAATTTATTTTGTCAATATCTCAAATGAAACGACTTCAATTAACCATAAATTAGTGATTGAAAAATAATGAAAAATCTATTAACCATATTATTTCCAATCGTCATTTCAACTAATTTGTTTGGTTACGCTGGTTGGACTCAAAAGGCTAACTTTCCGAATGCAGCAAGACATAGAGCTGCTAGTTTTTCTATTGCTGATAAAGGATATGTAGGAATTGGTCACACCAATGGTGCCGGTCCTAATGTCGTATACAGCGACTGGTGGGAATTTGACCCTGCTACCAATTCATGGACCCAAAAAGCCGACTTTCCTGTTGGTAACTATGGCGTATCGACTTTTGTTATTGGAAACAAAGGTTATATGGGAGGCGGTGTTATTGGTGCTGGAAGTTTTTATGAATTTAAACCATTAACCAATAAATGGGCTTTAATTGCACAACCCCCAACCTCACCAAATGATGAAACAGCTTTTGCCCTTAATGGTAAAGGTTATGTTTTAGATGATTTAAACTTATATGAATACGATCCACAAACTGGAACTTGGACAACTAAAGGTAATCTACCTCAGGATGGGTGGCAAATCTCATCATTTGTCATTCAAGATAAAGCCTATTTAAAGGTAGGTGGTAATTTTTATGAATATAAACCAGCAACAGATAGCTGGACACCAAGAGCGAGTTTCCCTGGATTAGCGAGTTCAGGTAGTGGCGCTTTTGCCGTTAATAATAAGGGTTATATTGTTTGTGGATATAATGGAGCACTTAGTGACGTGGTTTCTGAAGTATGGGAGTATGACCCTGCTTATGATACCTGGACACAAAAACCCGATTTCCCTGGGATTTCAAGGCGATTTTGCACAGCTTTTAACATTGGCAATAAAGGCTATTTTGGACTAGGTACCAACGGGACCAATAACAATGATTTTTGGGAGTACAATCCAGCGTTGCAGTATCTAAATTTAAGTGAGCATGAAGGTTTAAATTTTAGTGTCTACCCTAACCCATCTTCTGACCAAATAACAATTGAAACCAATACTGAAACTAATTACGAGTTAACTATTTATAATAGTTTAGGTCAAAAGCTAATTGAAACCACAATCGAACAAAAAATTACACTATTTAATACCGATTTTGGTCCAGGGTTATTTTATTTTCAAATAAATACTGACCAAGAAAAATTTACCGGTTCATTCATCTTTAATTAATATGAATAAATATTATACATTCCTTATAGCTTTAATTTGGTTAGGTTCTGTTCAAGCCCAAACCGAAAATTACTGGATTAAAAAAGCAGATTTTGCTGGATTAAAAAGAGAACGTTCAGTCGCTTTTTCAATAAATGGTATTGGGTACGTAGGAACAGGAGTTGATACTACAGATGTAACTAAGAAAGATTTTTGGGCGTATGATCCCGCCACCAATAGTTGGTCTCAAATTGCTGACTTTGGCGGGGTAGAAAGAAGAAATGCAGTCGCGTTTATGTTGAATGATTTTGGATATGTAGGAACTGGGATGAGTCATAATGAATCTGCTCTAGGGACAACTTTATCTGATTTTTGGAAGTATGATCCCTCAAGTAACACATGGAGTGCGGTAGCTAGTTATCCCGGTAATAGTAACTTAGGTATCTACTTTGCCACAGGTTTTGCTGTAGACGGCAAAGGTTATGTTTGTTCTGGGAAAAAAGGGCCAGCAGATTATACTACTGAATTTTGGGAATATAAACCAACCACCGACTCTTGGAGTCAACTTACGGATTTCCCTGGAGGGGTAAGATACCAATTGAACAGTTTTGTGGTGAAGGAAAAAGCCTATGTTGGCTTGGGCGTTGACCAAGATATTTATCGAAAAGACATTTGGGAATTTGACCCTGCAACCAGTAATTGGACCCAAAAAAATGATTTTGCAGGTACGGCTAGAGGGGCTTTAACCACTTTTACTATCGGAGAAGCAGCCTTTATTTGTTTGGGAACAGATGGCGGATTTAAGAAAGATTTATGGGAATATAATCCTTATGCTGACACTTGGTCAATCAGGGCTGAATTTGATGGTTCCGCTCGAAAAAATGCGGTGGCATTCGTTATTAATGATACCGCCTATGTTGGAACAGGGAAAGGTGTGTCAGGTAAAAAAATGAGCTTTTACGCTTATGTTCCATACCAAAATGTTCTGGATACAAAAGAAGAGTTAGTTACGGATGTTTCGGTTTACCCAAATCCTGCCACCGATTTAATTACCATTCAAATTCCTGAGACGGAGCCTTACAATTTATCTTTTTCTAATATTTTAGGAGAACAGGTTTACCATACCACTATTAAATCGAGTACAACTATAAACCTACAAAATTTTGAAAAAGGCGTGTATTTTGTCACCATTTTAAATGAGAACGGTAATCAACAAATCACCAGAAAAATAATTATCCAATAACCATGAATTTATTCAAACTAACTTTATTACTGACGGTATTACCCAATCTCTTATGGTCGCAAGACACTTGGGAACAAAAAGACTCGGTAAATGGTCCTCCTAGATCTAATTGTACCAGTTTTGTTTTAGATGGTGAAGGCTGGGTTATAGGTGGATTAGACCAAACCGAGTTTAAACGAAAAATGTACTCTTATGATATTGACCAAGATGATTGGGATGATGAATTAGCCATTGGTGGATTAAATGGGTCGGGGTTAAACAGAGGGGGTGCGATAAGTTTTGCCTCTCATGGTAAGGGATATGTTGGTTTGGGACAAGGAAACGGTGTTGCATTTTTTAATGATTTGTGGGCTTATGACCCTGAAACTGAATCATGGTCTCAAAAATCAACTTTTATGGGATCAGCAAGAAGAAATGCAGTGTGTTTCGAAATTGACCATATTGCTTATGTGGGAACTGGACAAGATGAAAATGGCTTCACCAAAGATTTTTATAAATATGATTCAGAAACCAATACTTGGACACAAGTATCTGACTTTGGTGGGTCTGCAAGAAAAGGAGCCGTTGGTTTTGCCATGGGAGCACAAGGTTATGTTGGAACTGGTGATAATGGAATTCTAGTAAACGACTTTTGGCAATACGAACCTTCAACCGACACTTGGACCGAAAAAGCAGCATTTCCAGGAACGGCCAGAAGTGGCGCTAGTGGTTGGGGAATTTTCCCTTCTGCTTTTATTGCTTGTGGATACGACAACACCTTTAATTTTAAAAAGGATGTATGGGAATATAATTATTACGCAGATGTTTGGACACAGCGATCTAATTTTGATGGTCCAAAACGATCTTATGCCACAGCCTTTGTTATTGACGGCATTGCCTACTTAGGATTAGGGTATAATGGAGACTATCTGGACGACTTTTGGGCCTATACTCCAATTTTAGGACTCGACCAAAACGCTGCAGACCTAGATTCATTTTCTGTTTACCCTACTCCAGCTCATGAAACCGTTCAAATCAAGCTAAACCAAACTTTACCTACTGATTTTAATATCGAAATTTTTAATTTATCAGGGCAAAAAATAAATGGTATCAATTGGATAGCCAACCAAAATACTTTAACCCTAATGGTTGGTGAATTAGAAAAAGGTGCATACTTTTTTAACTTGACCTCAACCCAAGATGAATTAAATCTTTCTGGAAAACTAATTCTGGTGTAATGAAACAATTTGGTATCGTCCTTATTTTTGTGCTATTTATTATTGGCTGTCATGAAGCTGAAGAAAAGGCTATCGATCAGGAAATAATAGAAAAAACTGAAGAATTGAAAGCAGTTGAAGCAGATTCTAAATCAGATAACTACACGTATCAAACCACATTTGATATGAACTCAGGATGGGGCTATTAGATTTTAAATAACGGCGAACTTTATATTAATCAACCGCATATTCCAGCTGTATCAGGAAACAAAGGATTTTCTGATGAATTAAAAGCTGCTAAAACGGCTGAATTTGTCATTCATAAACTCGAAAACAATATTTTTCCACCGACCGTTTCCATTAAAGAATTGGACAGTTTAAAAGTCTTAAACGAATGATTTCTTACTGCTATAAGCCAAATATTTTTCAGTCGCCTGTTACCTTTGAACTAGATAAAACGACCTTATCGAAAGTTACTAATAAAAGAAAAGTAATGTTGTTAAGTGATATCGTGGCCATTAATTTATTTTTGAATCAAGATTCAACTCACCATTTACCAATTGTTCGTTGTAGAATCCATTCCAAAAATGAAATATTTACCATGGTGAGCCAAAGTGTAGAATCAGTTGGAACGTTTAAAAAACAAAATGACACCTTTAATGCTTTTGTTGTCCAATTGCATAACCTTTTGCCCCATAAGGTTGCTTTATCTACAGGCGTCAGTCAACGATATTTACAAAATCTAAAAATCATATTTGCGATTTTAGTTTTGTCCATTTTAGGTATTGCCATTGGCAATTTAATCTCGGGAAATATTCCAGTTGGCTTTATCCTAATTTTTGTCGGAATAGGTAAAGGCATCTTAATGTCAAAACTAATCAAACGGTATCAACCTAAAACTTACACCATAAATGAATTGAATGAGCTATTAAATGAAAAATGAGATTAATGAGTTACACAACTTAATATCC
>PDWJ01005297.1_pt1 | contig 11332 bp, 8 predicted proteins | sample 1430881 | NCBI WGS metagenome assembly PDWJ01 (sample SAMN01162460, study PRJNA174530) | Oral metagenome, whole genome shotgun sequencing project. | biome: Marine environment; feature: Marine mammal; material: Swab sample of the gingival sulcus; isolation source: swab sample of gingival sulcus... | reverse complement strand
AGGATGCTGCGCCACTACCAGGAGCGCGGTGTGCTTGAGCCCGCCAGGGTGGACCCGTTCACCGGCCACCGCTACTACCACCCCGACCAGCTGCGCACCGCCAACCTGGTGGTACAGCTGCGAGAGGCTGGTTTCCCGGTGAGCATGATCGCGCAGCTGGTCAAGTCCGAGGACCCAGACCAGGTGGCGGCAGCAGTAGACGCCCAGCGTCTTGGGCTCTGTGAGCAGCGCGAGCGCCTGCACGCCCAGCTCGCCGCCTTGGACCACGTGAGCACCACACTGAGAGGAAGACCAGAGATGACTGAGGTACGCCGCGAGAACATGCCAGAGATGGTGGTCGCATGCCTCCGCAGGACCATGCCCACATACCAGGACGAGGGCCAGCTGTGGGAAGAGCTGATGCCTTTGCTGCAACAGGCTGGCACCGCCTTCCCCGCCGGAGGCCTGTGCGGGGCCACCTACTATGACCCCGGCCACAAGGAGACAGACGTGGACGTCGAGGTCTGGGCGCAGGTGACCGAGCCGTTCGCCCCAGCCCCGCCCCTGTCCTGCCGCACCGTGCCCGCCCAGGAGGTCATCGCCGCCACCCTGCTGGGCGACTACTCCCAGATGGCCTCAGTCTCCAACGTGCTTGGCGCCTACACTTGAAATGATATTTGAAATGCATTCTATTTTTGTCCCAGGGCGTGGTGTTAAGTATGATTCTGAGCAGTGATAATGGGGAAACTGTGCCGTGTGGCACCTCTCTTCACATGGACGTGTGTGTATGAAACTGAGCTTTTGCTTTTATAAACGGAGTCACAGAGGCCCCTCCACCCCTGCCCCGGCCAGCAGGCGGGTCTCAGCGCGGGTCTGGTACTCGGGCCCACGCAGGATGGCGTAGGTGCCGGTGCGCTGACACACCTCAGCCAGAGACGCGCTCAGGCCCGGGTCCCAGCAAGCGCTGGTGTCAAGGAACACGGTGCCGTCGAACGGGGAGGTGCCTGTGAGGTTCACGTGGTCTGAGATGACCATGACCTCCCCCAGGCGCCAGTCACGCAGGCAGCCGTTGGCGTTGGTAAGCACCGCTGTCCGCGCCCCCGCGCACCACGCGGCCCGCGCCAGCGCAGTCACGGGCCCAGTCCCGTGCCCCTCGAACAGGTGGGTGCGGCCCAGCGCCACCGCCACCCGCACACCGGTGCCGCCGTAGGCCAGGTGGTACAGGCGGATCTCGTCCACGTGCCCGTCACCCACCGGCGCCAGCACCCCCGGAAGCCCGGACTGGGGGAAGACGGCCTCAGGCGCAGGCCACGCTGCTGCCGTGTCCAAGGCACCAGCCAGGCCCGAGCCCAGCACCACCAGCACGTCCACCCCTCCGCCCGCCGCCTCACGCAGCATCTGGCCACCAGCACGGTCCTCAGGGCTGACAAGGTGCTGGGCAAACTCCTGGGGAAGCATGGTCACCCTCCTACGGCTGGACGATGGCGCAGAGCCCCGTCGCTGTGCGCCGTCTATTTAAGAATAACTGGTTCTCAGGCACGAAGATCATCCAATGGGCTGCCAGGTTGAACTACCATGTAATAGCAGGTTTATCGACGGGAGTCCCTAATGTCATCGCCATCGTCGGCGGCCGACGTCCGTGCCAGCGCCGCCTCTTCCATAGAGCTCACCGGTATCGAGGTGGTGGGTGAGACCGAGCGCACCGCCCGCCCGCACCAGCTCTTCTTGCCCTGGTTCGCCTCTAATATCTCCGTGTTTGGCATGAGTTATGGCGCCTGGGTGCTAGGTTTTGGTATTTCTCTGCCTCAGGCGCTGCTGGTCGTGGCCCTGGGCGTGGTGACGTCATTCGCCCTTTGCGGCGTGATCGCACTGGGTGGGAAACGCGGTTCGGTGCCCACCATGGTGATGTCGCGGGCCGCCTTCGGCGTGCAGGGCGCCAAGGCCCCCGGTATCGTCTCCTGGCTGACCTCCATCGGCTGGGAGACCGTGCTGGCCATCACCGCCGTGCTGGCCACCGCAACAGTGTTCAGCCGTATGGGCTGGGTGGGTGAGGACCACACGGTGGTCAACATCGTCGCTGCCGCCGTAGTGGCAGCGCTTATCGTGCTGGGGGCTATGGCGGGCTACCACATCATCATGAAGATGCAGTCGGTGCTCACCTGGATCACTGGTGTCACCACCATCATCTACGTGGTCCTGGTGGCCCCAAACATCAAGTGGGACACGCTGGCGGCCATCGAGGGGGGCTCACTGCCCGCCACCATCGGGGCCATGACCATGGTGATGACCGGTATGGGGCTGGGGTGGGTCAACATCGCCGCCGACTGGGCCCGCTACCAGTCGCGTGACGCCAAGGGCTCAGCCATCGTGTTCTGGAACACCCTGGGGGGCTCCCTGGGGCCCGTGGTGCTGATTTCTTTTGGTCTTATGCTCGCCGGCTCATCAGACGAGATCGCTGAGGGGATTAGTGTGGACCCGGTTGGCGCGCTGGCGCAGGTGCTGCCCACCTGGTTCCTGATCCCGTTCCTGCTGACCGCCATCTTGTCGCTGCTCTCCGGCGCGATAAACGGCATCTACTCCTCAGGCCTGACTCTGCTCACGCTGGGGATCAAGATCGCGCGGCCCCTCGCCTCGCTCATCGACGGGCTCATCCTCTCCCTGGGCACCGTGTACGTGGTGTTCTTCGCAAAAAACTTCATTGGCCCGTTCCAGTCATTCCTCATCACCCTGGGCGTGCCGTTGGCGGCGTGGGCCGGAATCATGATGGCTGACATCGCTCTACGCAAGCAGAACTATGACGAGAAAGCCCTGTTCGCCTCCTCAGGCCGCTACGGGGCAGTCAACTGGACGGCGCTAGCCATAATGATTGCCTGCTGCGCCATCGGGTGGGGCTTCGTGGTCAACGGTTTCGCGGAAGAGGCCGCCTGGAACAACTGGCAGGGCTATTTGCTGTTCCTGCTCGGCGGGCGTGACGGGGTGTGGGCCAGCGGCAACATCGGCGTGATCATCTCGCTGGTAATCGGTTTCGTCGGCTACTACGCGCTGTGCGCGCGGCGGGTAAGGGCCCAGGAGACGGCTTGAGCCCGGCAGCGCGCGTGTCTGGCGCCCCGCGCTTAGCCGCCAGCCTGTCACGTGGCTGAAACCGCCCCCGGCTGCCTCCCGCCAAGCGCCAGGTCCAGAGATCATGTCCTAGCCTCGTGAGAGGCTGAGACCATGCGGATCCTGCACACCTCCGACTGGCACCTGGGGCGCACCTTCCACGGCCGCGTGCTGGACGACGCCCACCAGGCCTTCACCGAGCACCTGCTAGAGCTTGTGCGTGCCGAGCAGGTGGACGCCGTCCTTGTCTCTGGGGACGTCTACGACCGGGCCGTTCCCCCCACCCAGTCCGTGCAGCTGCTCGACGAGACCCTGCGCCGCCTGAGCGAGCGCACACGAGTGGTCCTGGCCCCCGGCAACCACGACTCCGCCCAGCGCCTGGGCTTCGCCTCCAGCCTCCTGCGCGAGGGCATCGTGGTCCAGGCCCGCACCAGTGGCATCCACCAGGCCATCACCCTCCCAGACGCCGCAGGCCGCCCCGCCGCCCTCGTCTACGCCCTGCCCTACCTGGACCCTGACACCGCCCGCCACAGCCTGCCACCCCTGCTCCACGAGCACCTGGGTGAGGGCCTGGGCCCAGGTGAGGACGAGGACACCGCCCCCCAGGCTGGACCTGCACAGGCCCGCCCGGCCAGCCGCCTCTTGCCACGCTCCCACGAGGCTGTGGTCAGCGCCGCCCTGCGCCTGGTGGCCTCTGACCTGGGCAACAGGCGGTCCCAGTCCAGCAGCCGGCTTCCCGCCATCGTCATGGCGCACGCCTTCGTCTCCCCCACCTCCGCCGGGGACGGCAGCGCCCAGGCCAGCGAGTCCGAGCGTGACATCAAGGTAGGTGGTGTTGACCTGGTGCCCTCCCAGGTCTTCGCCACCCTGGGCGGCTCCCCCATGGCCCAGCAGTGCGGCGGCCTGGACTACGTGGCCCTGGGGCACCTGCACCGCCCCCAGCAGGTGGGCCTGCCCCAAGCTGTCCGCGAGCGCGCCCAGGCCAACGGCGCCGCCCTGCCCCTGCTGCGCTACAGCGGCTCGCCCCTGCCCTTGTCCTTCTCCGAGGCCCCCTGGCCCAAGTCCTCGGTCCTGGTTGACCTGGGCCCCGGGGGCGTCACCAGCACCAGGCTTGTCCCCACCCCCCAGCCACACCGCGTCGAGACCCTGCGCGCCAGCTTGGACGAGCTCATGTCCCCCCGCTACGACGACCTCACCGAGGCGTGGGTGCGCGTCGAGCTCACCGGCGAGCTGGTGCACGACGCCACCGCCCGCCTGCGCCGCCGCTTCCCCAACCTGCTGGCACTTACCCGCATCGCCCCCCAGCCCACCGGCAGGCAGGCTGTCACCGTCACCCGCCAGGCCAGCCCCACCCAGGTGGGTGACAACTTCCTCCAAGCAGTTGGTGGCCGCCCGCCCACCCCGGCTGAGAGCAGCGTGCTGCGTGAGGCCTACGAGGCCGTGCTCGCCGCGGAAAGGGCCGGCTGATGCGCATCCACAGCCTCACCATGACCGCTGTGGGCCCCTACCCGGGCACCGAGCACGTTGACTTTGACCGCTTCGCCGCCTCCGGGCGCTTCCTGCTGACCGGCCCCACAGGCTCGGGCAAGACCACCATCATTGACGCGATCGTCTTCGCCCTGTACGGGCAGGTCGCCGGTGGGGAGGACTCCTCCAAGGACCGTATCCGCTCCACCCACGCCGAGCCCACCACGCGCACAACAGTAGAGCTCGTGTTCACCACCACCGCTGGAACCTACCGGCTACGGCGGGCCCCCGAGTACCAGCGGCCCAAGAAACGCGGCACCGGCACCACCAGGGAGAGCGCCACCGCCCACCTGTGGCGCCTGGCCAGCCCCATCGCCGAGCCCAACGAGGAGCCTGTAACCGGGCCCAGGGACGTGGGCGCGGAGGTGAACCGGATCGTGGGGCTCACCCGTGACCAGCTCACCCAGACTGTGGTGCTGCCACAAGGCAAGTTCGCCCGCTTCCTGCGCGCCACCTCCGCCGAGCGCCACCAGCTGCTACGCGACGTGTTCGGCACCGGGATCTACGACAGCATCCAAGAAGAGCTCGCTGAGCGCTCCCGGGCCGCCCGCCGCCGCAGCCAAGAGGCCCGCACCGAGCTGGACGCCACCGTGCGCGCGCTCACCGCCCTGCTGCCCCCAGGGCCAGGCACCCGCCAGGCCACCACCCCACCTCCCCACCCGGGGACGCAGCCACGGACCAGCCCCACAGGCCAGGCAGAGCCCACAGGCCCGCAGGTGCCCGCAGGGCCGGTGCAGGCAGGCCCTCAACCCGGCTCCCCCACGCCCCAGGAGCGCCTGCTAGCGGCCGCCTCAGAACCAGTCCCCGACCAAGACGGCCTCGACCAGGTGCTAGGCGCTGTCACCAGTGGCAGCCAGGCGGGACTGGACCTGCTGGGCGCCCAGGTCGGCCTGGCGGAGGAGGCCCGGGAGCAGGCCACCACCCACCTGGAGACTGAGCGCAAGCTGGCTGAGCGGCTCACCAGGCGTGAAAAGCTCCTGCAAGAGCAAAACCTCCTAGCGGAGAGGCAGCAGGCCGACCAGCAGGAGGAAACCCGGCTCAAGCACGCCGAGGCCGCCGAGCTGGTAAGAGCCCCAAGCAAGGCCCTCACCCGCGCTCAGCAAGCCGCCCAGGCAGCCGTGGACCAGGCCAAGGCGCGGGTCGAGAGCCTAGCCGAGAGCCTGGACGGGCAAGAGCCCACCAGCACCGTCACCAAAGCGCTGGCAAACCTCACCCCAGCGGTTGAGGCCGCCTCGCGCGCCGGCACTGCCGCAGGCGCCGCCACCCCCACCTCCGACACCGCCCAAGACGCGAGGCACCAGGCACGCACCAGCACCACAACCGCCATCAGCGCCCTGAGCGCCAAGGCCCGTGGCCTGCGCCACCAGGCCGGAGGGCTGAGCAGGCTGGCGGATATGGAGGCCGCCCTGCCCGGGCGGGAGCAGGCCCTCACAGCGCTGCGCCAGGCCCACGCAGAGCAGGAGAAGTCCCTGGCCCAGCAGCAGGCCCTGCTTGACGCGCGCCCCAGCCAGCACGAGAGGCTTCAGGCCCAGCTCCGCGACGCCGCCCAGGCCAAGGAGGAGCTGCCCGCCCTGGCCGCAGTCCGTGAACAGGCCCACGCCCACCACCAGGCCGCCTTGGAGGCCACAGCGCTGGCCACCCAGGTAGAGCAGGCAAAGCAGGCGGTGGGCCAGGCCCAGGCCCAGGCCTCCCAGGCCCAGGCGCGGGTGGGCGCCCTGCGCCAGGCCTGGATCAACGCCACCGCAGGCAGCCTGGCAGCCGAGCTGCTGCCGGAGAGCCCCTGCCCCGTGTGCGGCTCCCCCACCCACCCCCACCCAGCCCAGCCCGCGCCAGAAGCGGTGAGCCGCACCGGGCTTGAGGCCGCCGAGGCCAAGGCCGCCCAAAGGCGCACCACCCTGGAGCAGGCCGCCCTCACCTGTAAGAGCCTCCAAGACAAGCAGGCTGCAGCACACGAACGCGCCGAGGGCAAGGACACTGCCCAGGCCAAAACCGCCCTGGAGGCGGCCCAGCAGGCCCTGGACGCCCGCGCCCAAGCGGCCGCACCGTTCGAAGGGCTAAAAGCGCAGGTGGAGGGCTTCGAGCAGCAGACACAGGCCCTGGCCCAGGAGCTGGCCACAGCCACCGCCACCCACCAGGCCCAAACCGCCCAGATCAGCCAAGAGGCCCGTTCCCTTGAAGAGGACACCCAGACGCTCACCCAGGCGCGCGCCACCTCACCCAGCATCCGCGCCCGCGTCCAAGACCTCCAGGCCGCCGCCGAGCACACCGAGGCCACCGTCCAGGCCCTGCGAGAGGCCCTTAGCCGCCTGGACTCCCTCACCGAGGCGTGCTCCGCCCTAGCCGCCACCATGCGGGAGTCAGGCTTCACCAGCCTGGCCCAGGCCCAGGCCGCCCAGCTCAGCGCCACCGAGATGGAGACCCTGCGCCAGAAGGTGGACGCCGCCCGCCTGGCCCGCCAACGGGTCGCCCTGGCCCTGGCCGAGGAGGAGATCGCCACCCTCACCGGAGCCGAGCAGGCAGACGTGCCCGCGGCCCAACAAGCCCGCGAGCGCGCCGAGGCCACCCACACCCAGGCCGTGCGCGAGCACGAGCACGCCACTGCCGCCCACAAGAGCCTGACCACCGCCTGCCAGGCTGTGCGCGGCGCCGCCGCCACACTGGCCAAGGTCAACCAGGACCAGGCCGCCCTGCTGCGCGTGGCCGCGCTGGCCGGTGGCAGCAACGACGCCGCCACCCCCCTGGCCACCTGGGTGCTGCTGGAACGTTTCAAAGAGGTGCTGGTCTTCGCCAACCAGCGCCTGGACCAGATGTCCTGCGGACGCTACGAGCTCACCCACGTCAACGACGAGTCCGGCTCAGCAGGCCGCAAGGACCAAGGCCTGGGCCTGGGTGTCATCGACCACCTGGTCGGCGACCAGCCCAGAGACCCCAAGACGCTCTCCGGTGGGGAGACCTTCTACGTGTCATTGTCCCTGGCCCTGGCCCTGGCCGACGTGGTGGCCACCGAGTCCGGTGGAACCAGCATGGAGACCCTGTTCATTGACGAGGGCTTTGGCGCCCTGGACCCTGAGACCCTGGAAAACGTGATGGCAGAGCTCGCCCACCTGCAAGCCGGGGGGCGCACAGTAGGCATCGTCTCCCACGTCGAGGAGCTGCGCCGCCAGGTGCCAGACCGCATCGAGGTGCTCCCCGGCCCAAAGGGCTCAACCTTGGCCCTGACCACTGGCTAAAGCGCCCCGAGAAGACCAGGCAGACCTGGCTCAACACCCCAGCTCAGCCGCCAGCTGCTCGCGCTCAGAGACGTCAAACCACAACAGGTCCGCCTCCGCTGCCCGCTCAAAAGCCTCCTGGTCACCAGTGCGGGCAGCGGCCACCGCCTCCTCAGCGGCAGCCTCGTCCACCAGGATCGCCGCCACGTCCTCCCACGGAACCGCCACGCCCACGCGCACCGTACCCGGCAGGGCGTCCTCCTCCACCGTCAGCCCGGTGACCGCGGCGTCGTCCACGTCAGCGGCCACAACCACCCGGCGGGGCAGAAGCGCCTGCGCGCCCGGGGCGGCCAGCAGCAGCACCGATGAGTCGGCCGCGCACAGGCTCGCGGAGACCTCCAGGCCCTCCTGGTCCTCATCGGGCAGGGCCTGGGCCAGGCTGGTGGTGGCCGCGTGGGCCAGGCGGGCGGTCACGTGCGGGGCGCTGAGGTCAGCGGCAGTGGCGGGAAGGTAGATGCGCATACGACTAGTGTGCCCGTCAACGCCGGTGCTGTCCCACCCGCCGTCGAGGCGTGTCCCTGGCCGCCACCCGGGCCCCGCCACGCTTGCGGCGCCCGCCCAGGCGCCACCTCCCCCGGGGCTGGGCCTCCTCCAGTCGCGCTCTGGGATCCACACGGGCGGCAACCGCCACCAGCGCCCGCCCCAGCCCGGAGCCTGGCGCCATCTCCACAACCGTGCGCCCAGCCAGCAGCGCCTGGTCCGCGCCCAAGCCGTCATCAGGCAGCAACAGCGGGTCACTGACCCCACCAAAACGCTGCAGGGCCTGCCGCACCGTGCCCTTGGGGTCTCCGCCCACGACTGATGCGCGCACCCGGTTGACCAACACCTCCACGCGCCCGCGCAGGTGCATGGACTCCACCTCCCCAAGGAGCTGGAGCAGACGACGCACCCCAACTGGGTCCGCGCCCCCAACCACAAGCACCACGTCGGCCCCGGCCAACAGCTCGGCGACCACCGCGCCCGGGCCTGGCTCCAAGGTGTACTCATCCACCTCGTCACTGACCATGCCGCCAGCCACGTCCACCACCGTCCAGGCGGCCCGCTGGCGGCACACGCGCCACACCACCTCCATAGACACCGGTGGCAGCTCGCGCCAACGGCCCGCGCGTCCCAGGCCCGAGAGCATCGAGACCCCTGGTGCCACCGGCGCCAGCAAAGCCTCAAAGCTGGTGGGGTCCAGGTGCCCGTGAGTGGCCAGGCGGGCAGCACTGGCCAAGGCCGATGAGTCGTCAGGCATCCCCAGCGCCTGCACCAGGCTGGGGGCCTCCAGGTCCGCGTCCACCAGCACCACCTCACCAGCCCTGGCCAAGACCTGGGCCAGGTTGGCTGCGACCGTGGAGCGTCCCGGGGCCCCAGTGGGGCCCCACACGACCACGACGCGGCCCCGTGAGCCTGCCGCGGGCCTGGGCATGGGGTCGGGCGCCGCGGCAGGCTGGCCCAAAGACTCCAGGGGCGGTGGCGGCGGAGGCGGCGGGACCGTGCCCATCACTGAGTCCCAAGGCGAGAGGTCTGCGGGCGACTGACCGTCAGCCAAGAGCTGGGTCGCGCCCACCTCGGCGGGGGTGGCGGCGGTAGGGGCCACCTGGCGGTAGGCCTGTGCCGCCTGGGGCGGGGAGGCAGGCAGGTCACCGGCAGCACCCTCCTTGCCCACCTCTGGGCCCGCGGTGGGCTGAAGCCCGTGGGACAGGTCCAGCACCGCCGCCACCAGGGCCTGCGTGCCCTGGCCGGAGTCCACCACCCGCGCCCCCAGCCCCGCCCACAGGCCGCCACGCCCAGGCGGGGCCACCAGCAGGCAACGCACCCCCGAGCGGTCCAGCCAGTCGACCACCGTGCGGTCAACCTCATCAAGCTCACAGTCAACTACTGCCACCTGCCCCAGCCCGGCCCGGGCCGCGCCCAACAGCTCAGGCAGGTCAGCGCAGCGGCGCACCACCTGGACTCCCGACCCAGGGGCGTTGAGCGCCCGCAAGAGCCCTGTGTCGTCCTGGGCCAGGGCCAACAGGACCGGGGTGGTCATGCCCCAGCCCCCGCAGGCACCAGGACCAAAGAGCCTTCCGCGCCCAGGGCTGCCAGGACCTCGGGCAGGGCGGCGGCAGGCACCAGCACCTCCACGTCACGCTCCTGGCTGTCCCCGACCAAGGTCCTCTCCTGCTCACCGACCGCGCTGACCACCAAGGACGCGGCCACCAGCCTGGTCTGGGCCTGCTCCCCCTTGGCCGCCAAGGCAGCCCCGGCTCGCGGCAAGAGCCACAGGTCAACGCCGGAGCCCACGCCCACACCACCAGGCAGGCCCGTGGACACCGGCACCACCACGGGACGCAGATCCTGCTCGGTGTGCTGGCCCACCGCGGCTGTGGGCAACAGCTCGCCGGCGCTCAAAGGACGCGTGGCCACCGCGTGCTCAGGCAGCTCACCGGCGAGCACATAGCTTCCCGTGCCAGGGTGGGAGGAGACCACGGTGAGCACGCCCTCAGCGCTCAAGTCCGTGCCAGGGGCGACATCAGCGGCAACGGCGTAGATCTCCTGGGTGCTCGCGGCGCTGCGCACCGCCCAGGCGCCCAGCGCCGCCGAGGCGGCGACAAGGACGATGCCGATGACGAAACGAGGATCACGCCAGGCCTTGGGCCTGCCTGCCCGGCCACTACGGTCCAGGCGACGGGCAGGGGGCGTGGGGAACGAGGCAGGACTGTCGTCCAGGACGGTGGTCACGAGCTACTCCTTTGATATCTCGCGATCACTGTTGGTACTTGTCTCAGGGTTTTAAGTACCGCCAGGGATTGTTGATAGTGGAATGTGATGCACAGTGTGGCACAATAGTGCCATGACTAGCCGCTTTCTGACCATCACAGATGTTGCCGAGCAGCTCCAGATATCGGCCCAGGCTGTACGCGCCCTGATACGCAGCGGCGACCTGCCAGCCATCCAGGTAGGGGCGCGCAAGCTCTGGCGGATCGAGGACGCCGCCCTGGAGGACTACATCCAGCGCCAGTACGCCTCCACCCGCAGGTTGGTCGCCTCCGGCCAGGCCGTTGAGGGCGACTGAGCCCGCACGCATCAACGCCCGCGGACGACGTCCAGCGCCGCCAGCGCCACGCTCACACGCCCGCCCGCGCCCCCACCCAAAGACCCCGCCGAGTCCACCACCAGGTCCAGGTGGTCCACGCCCACCCGCACCGGACGGCCAACCACCTCTCCACCAAGCAGCACCAGGCGCACCGAGGCCCGGCGCCGGGCCAGCTCACGCAGCGCCGCGGCCAGGCCCACGCGCCGGTCCCGCGCCTCTGGCTCCAGCGCCACCCCGCCCAGGGGCCACACCGCCACCACGGCGGCCAAAGGAACCAGCACCTGAGCCTGCTCCTGGACCAGCACGAAGTCATCACGCACGTGCAGCAGCACACCGTCAACCGCTGCCCCGCTACGGGTGGCGAGGTGGACCGTACGGCCCACCGCCCCTCGCA
>PDWJ01005476.1_pt1 | contig 11335 bp, 11 predicted proteins | sample 1430881 | NCBI WGS metagenome assembly PDWJ01 (sample SAMN01162460, study PRJNA174530) | Oral metagenome, whole genome shotgun sequencing project. | biome: Marine environment; feature: Marine mammal; material: Swab sample of the gingival sulcus; isolation source: swab sample of gingival sulcus... | reverse complement strand
TGACCAGGCGGTGGGCAGAGCCTTAAAAATATCAAGTATGGCCTGACGCGCCAGAATATCTGTAACGTAGTTTGCCCGGCGGGAAACCAGAGCTTCAGTGGCATGTGTCAGCGCGTCCATACCGGTATCTGCGGTTATATTTTTGGGCATGCTCAGGGTAAGGACCGGATCGCAAATGGCCAGATCCGGCATCATCTCCATATTACCGATTCCATGTTTATAGCCGGTGGCATCGTCTGTAATAACAACTGACCTGGATACCTCACTGGCGGTGCCGCTGGTTGTGGGAATACAGCCGAAACGGGCTTTCCTGCGCAGTTTGGGAAAGGTGGCCTTATTTTCCAGCGGGGCGAGAGTGGTGATTTCCGGATGTTCATATAAAACCCACATGGTTTTAGCCGCATCCATTACCGAACCGCCGCCAACGGCCAATATGAAGTCGGGTTTTTCCCGCAGCATAAATGCGGCGCCTTTCTGAACAGTGGAAAAGCAGGGATCCGGTTCAACTCCGATAAAGGTGACATACTCTGTTCCGGCCTCTTCTAACGGGCTTGTAATTTTTTTCCATTCCGGGCTTTTGGTGAGGCGGGGGGAAGAGAGAACAATAACAACTTTGGAAGCTTCCAGTGTTTTCAAATGCTCCAGAGAGCCTTCTCCGAAAAGTAATTGACTGCCGGCCAGTTTCATGGGTCTCATCATGGGTTTCATCCTTGTTTTTTGTACGCGTTTATAAGATCGCGGGTCATTGACAGACTGATGGGATTCGACAAAACTCCACCCTCTTTCAGAGCCGAGCCTATAATGGCCCCATCAGCAATTTTCAGTTGTTCTTTAATGTTGTTTTTATTCACCCCGCTTCCGGCTATAACCGGAATGGACACGAGCTGTTTAATACGGCGTATGCTGTCGATGGGTGTTTCGTCGCCGCTGGCACTGCCGGTAACAATCAGGGCATCGGCCCCGCAGGCAGCAGCATTCATGGCGCTTTCCTCCAGGCTGATGGACGGCAGCAGCATGTGTGTGTATTTAACCTGAATATCCGCCAGAATCATAATGTTCCGGCCCATAAGGTCTTTCCGGTAATTCATGCATTCACATGCCGCCGGCTGTATGGTCCCGCCGAAGTAGACAACTGTATCGACAAAGACAGGCACGCGGACAAAATCAGCATTAAGAATTTTTGCAATGGAAAGAGAGGTTTTAAAGTCGTTAAATGCGGCATCTATGCCGAGGGGCAGAGAAACTTCACGGCGTATAATGGCGCTGATGGCTGAAAGGGCGGTAATCTGGGGAATATCCATTACGGGTTTTAATGGAGTATCACCCATGTTTTCTATACACAGCGCATCACAGCCGGCTTCTTCAAGTTTTATCGCATCTTCCACGGCCTGCTGAATAATGGTGCTGCAGTTGTCGGCAAAGTTTGCTGTCCCGGGCAGGGGCAGACAGTGCACCATTCCTATAATGGTTTTTTTGTTAAGGCTCACACAATGTTCCTTCATTTGTTCTCCTTGCTCTCCAGTCTGTAAAGGCTTTCCAGGGCAATACGGCAGAGCATGTCTTCCGCTGCGGTCCGTTCATCTCCTTCAAGAAAGCTCTTCAGGTTTTCTAAAACGGTCGCGACAGTCAGGACGGCTGTGCGGACACCCATAAGCCGGCCAATATTCATCATTGCAGAAGACTCCATGTCAATGCAGGTAACACCAAGTTTTTTGAGGTCTTCGAATAAACCGTTCATATTGATTGCCCGTTCCCTGGAAAGGCGTGATTCATGCATTTCGGAGTAAAATCCGTCTTTTGTACAGCTCAGACAGGTATGACTTTGCGCTCCAAGCAATGCAGTTGTTTCCTGAAGAACCTGTACCATGTCAAAGTCAGCCACGGCCGGGAATCCGGGCGGAACATAGGTTTGACTGGTTCCTTCCTGGCTTATGGATGCAACGGGAATAAGAAAATGGCCCAGGTAGTTGTCCGCCAGACTCATGGTTGTTCCCATCCGTAAAGCCACTTCCATGCCGCATTCGTACATTTCTTCCATTGCTATGGCTGCTCCGGGAGCACCAATTCCTGTAGAAGTCACGGTAATGGGAACACCTTTGTAGCTTCCTGTATAGGTGTTGAATTCCCGGGCATACGAAATGTGTTTTGCATTGGTCAGATACTTCTGTACCATTTCCACCCGCTGGGGATCGCCGGAGAAAATAACATAGGGGCTGATGTCTTCAGCTCGGGTTTTTCCGTAGAGTGTTTTGCGGCTCATATGGTTAATCCTTTCCATTTTGTATAACGGGCTGAAAGTTCTTCCCAGGAAGGAGCATTCGTGGTACAGCCCATCTTTTCAATAATGAATGACGAACATGCGGAACCCAGACCGCAGCATTCCTGTATTGTTTTTCCGGTAAAAAGACCATGAAGGAAACCGGCCATATAGGCATCTCCCGCACCGGTATAGTCAACAATTTTATTTTCTACCGGACACACTTCTTCCATGGTTGTATTAAAGCCCTCAGGTGTCCGGGTATAACAGCAGCTGCCGTTTTTGCCATGAGTGGTGACAATAATTTCTGTATTGCATTCCTTGAAAAGACCGGTAATGGACTTCAAATTGAATATCTTCATAATTTCCGACTCTTCGTTCCTGTTTGTAAAAACAATTGAGCTGTAATACAGCAGCTCCTTAAGGAACAATTCAGGAAAAGCGGAGCTGTCCATTTTCATACCAAGAATCAGGGGGACTTTATGAGCTTTGCACTGCTTCAGGAAGAGCGTGTTATCCTCCTGGGAGGCCACCGTCATTAAAGCATAAGAACTCTGTATGAAGAATTCCTTGTTCAGTTCTTCTGCATGTTTACCGTCCATTGCCCCAGGGTAGAACAGGGTAATGTGATTCGCGGCTGTATCTTCAATAATGTAACAGCCGCCGGTTATTTCTCCGGCCATTTCCCGGATTGCGTCAAGCGGAACAGAGCCGGCCCGCAGATATTCCCTATAGCCGTTTGTGTTCCAGTCAGGACCGACACGCAAAACCGGTAATGCGGCCGAGCCCAGTCTATTCAGAATATAGCACACATTGGATGAACATCCGCCGTAATGAATCTGGGCATGATCCTTGTTGGTAATCAGTGAAGTGAATCCGGCTTCTGCCGGTTTGTGTATTTTAATTAGCCGGTCCATGGAGGCATAGCCGCTTGCAATAAGCCTGTAGCGCTTGTTCATTACAAAACACCTTCCCTCAGTTTGGCTATCAGGTTGTCGCTGGATATAACGGTTCCAATGTACTTGTCAATATCCCGGAGGTAAATGTCATTGGTTGTCCGGTCTTTGGTTCCGACACAGTCCGAAACAACATAGGTTGCATAATTCCGGTAATAGCTGTCCAGTGCGGTTGCGTTGATGCAGCAGTTGGTTTTTGTTCCGGTAATAATAACATTCCTGACGTTGTTTTCACGCAGCACCAAATCCAGATCTGTACCGTAAAAGGCGGAGTATCTTCTTTTGGGAATAATGTATTCAGACTCCAGGGGAGTTAAGTCACTGTCAATTTCCACTCCGGCAGTACCTTCAAGGCAGCAGGGGCGCATTGACAACAGGTTGTTGTCCAGTTTGTTCTTTCTGTAGCGGTGCTGCATGAAAATAACGGTACATCCGGCTTTGCGGCATTCGTTCAGGACTTTTGATATTTGGGGAATAATCTCTCTGTTCTGGGGATAGAAAACCCTGCCTTCCGGATGAGTGAAATCATGGATCATATCGACAATGAGTAAGGCTGATTTAGACATGAAAAGCCCCTCTGATATTTGTTTTTGAATGTTTGAGACTGGAAACAGCAAAAAGAACAATGACTATTGTAATGTACGGAACCATGTTCAGCAGAATTGCAATGGAACCAAATGAAATGGCCAGGTTTACCGCCAGTGATTTTGCTATTCCAAACAGTAACGCATAGAAACTGCAGACTAATGGTTTGCCGTCGCCGCAGTAAATTGCCGCTATGGCAATGAAGCCTGTGCCGGATGTAAATGTCGGTGTAAAGCTGGTCAGTTGTTCTACCGCAATGTTGTAGCCTGCAAATCCGCAGAAAACAGAGCCGATAATAATGGCGGAATATTTTACCAGTGTTGTATTGATCCCCACACTTTTTCCGGAATCTTCATTATCTCCGCTGACCCGGACATAGACACCAAACCGTGTTTTATACAGCGTCAGCCAAACCAGAAAGATGGAAAAGAATGCAAAATATGTAAATGCGGTCTGTCCACTGATAATCTTTCCAATAAAGGGTATGGAGTGAATAACAGGAATCTGTATTCCCTGATTGACCAGAATATCAATGCTGATTAAGTTGATATTTGTTACTTCCATTTCAACAAGTACGTACTTGCCTATGGCCATTGCCAGCATGTTGATACCCAGACCGGTAATAATAAAGTTGGCATTTCTGGTAACGGCAAAATAGGAAAACAGCCAGCCGACAATGAATGAAATAACAATGCCCGCGGCAATGCCCATGACCGGACTTTGCGTATAAAAAATGGTCAATACGGAAGTCAGACCGCCAAGGTACATCATTCCTTCCAGCCCAATATTCACAATATTGGCCCGATACGCAAAAAGACCGCCTAACGTGCAGAGCAGAATAGGGGAGGTGTAGAGAAAAATATCTGACAGAAATTTGATCAGGTTCATATCCGCTCCCTTCTGCCTTTTATGCGCTTGAAAAAAGAATCAATTCCCTTATAGACGGGGTTCTGTTCATTTTTTATAATCTTCACGGAAAGAAAAAGAATAATCATGGCCTGAATAAGGGCAATAATTTCACTGGGCACCTGGGTGAAAATACTGATGTTCTGAACGCCTACCTTTAATGTGGCGTAGAAGATTGCGGCAAACAGTATGCCCAGAGGATTATGGGCGCCCAGCAGGGCAATCAGCATGCCATCCCAGCCTAAACCCACGGTTCCGCTGAACGACAGCGTGTAAGCGTACTTCTCGCTCATCAGCCACCCGGCTCCAGCCAGACCGCTCAGGGCTCCGCTGATCAGCATCATCACAATAATTTTAGTGCGAACGTTCATCCCTGCCGCTTCACTGAAAAAAGGATTCTTGCCAATGGCTTCAATTTCATAGCCCAGTTTTGATTTATTAAAGATAAAATACATCACCACAAAAACAGCCGCGGAAATAAAAGTAAAGAACGTCAGCTTGGTTCCCCAGAGCCGGACAAAGATGGCACTGTCATTAATCATGTAGGTGGAAACGTAACCGGACTCCAGGTTTCTGAAAGGGCCGGATGTCAGATATTCCAGAAAAATAATGATGGCATAGTTCAGCAGAAGTGTGACAACCATTTCATTCACGTTGTAGAAGGCCCGTAACAGTGCCGGAACAACGGCGGTGAGCATGCCGGCCAGAATTCCCGTAAGCAGGCAGAGGGGAATAAGAACTGCCGGCGGAAGTGTAATCAGACTGGTTCCGCAGACAGTGGCGGTAAACGCCCCTACCAGAAGCTGGCCTTCCACGCCCATGTTGTACACCCCGGCCTTAAAAGTGAGGGCAATGGCAAATCCGGTCAGAATCAGCGGGGATGCGTAATGCAGGGTTTTCATCAGTCCTTTGATGTTCAGCAAAGATTTACTGAAAAGGGTCCAGTAGGTTTGCAGCGGGTTTTCCCCGGCCAGGACAATAATAAAAGCGCCGATGATAAATGCCATCAGAATGGGTGAAATGCTGTTTATCAGAGTTACCGTAATTGCTGTTGATCTGCTTTTGTGCTCACTGCCCATTCTGTACCCCCGCCATAAGCAGACCCAGTTCCATGCGGGAGGTTTTATCGGCCTGCACTTCACCGATAATCTGCCCCTTGTACATGACAATAATCCGGTCACTGAGATTCATGACTTCGCTGAGTTCCGTACTGACCAGCAGGACAGGTTTACCCTTGTCTCTGAGCGAAAGAATGGCAGAGTGGATAAACTCAATAGCGCCAATATCCACACCCCGTGTGGGCTGGGCGGCAATCAGAAAGTCGGGATCTGATTCAAACTCCCTCCCTATAATGATCTTCTGGGCGTTCCCTCCGGAAAGAGAAGAAATATTGGCATGTCGGTCACTGATCCGTATATCGTAGTTTTCAATCAGCCGGTCCCGGTGCTCATCCATGGCTTTTTTATCCATCAGACCGTGTCTGCAGAAATTCTGCCTGTAATGATAACCGGCAATGCAGTTTCTGGAGATACTCATATCCAGGCAAAGCCCCTGCAGATAGCGCTCTTCGGGTATAATGCCTACCCGGCATTCCCTGAGCTGCCTGGGCCAGGCGTTTGTTATATCTTTCCCGTTAAGGTGTATGCTGCCTTCAGTGGAGGCCATGAGGCCTGTCAGCACTTTCAGCAGTTCGCTCTGGCCGTTTCCTTCCACTCCGGCCACACCCAGAATCTCTCCCTCCCGAATAAAGAAAGACACATTATCAACAACTTTTCTGCCGGCATTGTTTCTGGTTGACAGATTTTTGACTTCATAGCTGGTCTTTTTTCCCGACAAGTCGGGATGGTCTGACTCGACAGTCAGCAGCACATTGCGGCCCACCATGAGCTGGGCAAGTTCTTTCTCGTTGGTTTGGTGTGTCTGGAGATTTTTTACAACCTCTGCTTTCTTAATAATAGTTACACTGTCGCTGATGGCCATGACTTCCTTGAGCTTATGGGTAATAATAATGATTGTTTTTCCCTGCTCTTTCAGTTTCCGGAGTGAGATGAAGAATTCATTAATTTCCTGAGGTGTGAGTACGGCTGTCGGCTCGTCAAAAATCAGAATATCCACATCCCGGTAGAGCATTTTCAGAATTTCCACTTTCTGTTTTGCGCCGACACTGATGTTTTCAACAAAAGCGTCTGCATCCAGTTCAAAGTTGAACTGGGAAATAAGACGGGAAATTTCCTCCCGTTCTTTTTTATCACTCAGAAAGGGCAGGCGCAGAGTCCTGCCCAAAAAACGGGCCGTACAGCAAATCTCTGTTCCCAGCATTATGTTTTCATAAACCCGGAGTCTGGGAACCAGCTTGAAGTGCTGATGGACCATTCCTATGCCCGCGGCAATGGCGGCAGTGGGGGAAGCGAATTCTGTCCGCTTCCCCTTAACTTCAATATATCCCCCGGTGGGTTTGAGGAGGCCGTAAAGCATATTCATCAGTGTTGATTTTCCTGCGCCGTTTTCGCCGACAATTGCTTTGATTTCATTCTCTTCAACTGTCAGATTTATCTTGTTGTTTGCAGTAAAATCTCCAAACTTCTTTGTCAGATCAACACACTTGACAATATCCATTCACAGCCCGCCTCGGAAGTGATCAGTTTCTTCTGGTTATGTTTTTCAGACTGTCCCAGTTAATTTTTTCTCCGGCCTGGGCGTCAATAACGTCAATGGCACCCGAGCTGATTTTGCTTTCCAGATCAACAATGTATTCCTTGATTTCCTGCCAGGCCTTCTGGGCGTCTTCACTGGTGTTGATATAAGATTCAATAACACTTAAATCCGTTATGCCGGTGGCTTTTGAATTCAGGGAATAGGAAAAATCCTTTCCCCGTACAGAGTCTATATTGCCTTTGATCAGACGGGTTGTAATATCCGCAACAGGAACATTTGTATTTTTGAGAACAGAAGTCAGAATGGAGCCTGGAACCTGTGAATCCTGATTGGCGTCAACGTCTACACAGAGCTTGCCGGCTCTCTTGGCCTCGTTGCGTAAATCAACAGCAACACTGCCGGCCGCGGCAAACACCACGTTGCATCCCGCGTCGTAGTACGAAGAAATGGTCTGGGCATTGGCCGGACTGGAGCCAAAACCCGCGGCATATGTTGAGTAGTAACCGTAATTAACACCCAGTTCTTCTGCCACATGGTTAACTCCCGAAATAAAACCATTGCCAAAGACACTGATCCCGTCACTGGCGGTTCCGCCTACAAAACCGACCGCTCTTTCTTCTGACGGTTTTGTAAAATTGTAGTTTTCTCCAAAAAGAAGGTCACTGTTTTCATTGACCAGTACTGAAAGGGCTCCGGCCAGATAGGAACCTTCATTCACATTAAAGAGTACTTCTGTGACGTTAGGATGAATTTTTGAACCATCCTGAGCTGTGTTGGCAAAGGCGTTGAAGATAACAAAAGTGGTTTCGGGATACTGTTCCGCTATTGATTGACCGCTGCCGTCATTGCTTATCAGGGCATCAAAATTGTATTCCAGCGAAAAAATCAGTTGGTAGTTGTCTGCTGCCAGTGCGGCAATGGAGCCGGGAACATCATCAGCATTATCAACAACCTTTATCTCAATATCATTCTGCCCGGCTACGGACTTCAAGCCGTTAATTGCAAACTCGTTGTAACCATTATCGTTTGCTCCGGCAGCAGAGACTATGAGTCCTGCCTTCAAAACTTCCGCTTTCTCTTCTTCTTTTGCACAGCTTGTAACAAAAATCAGAATTACCGCCAGAATCAGGAAACCTAACATCTTTTTCATAAAAGACTCCTTTTGCAGGTAATGAATTGGTGTTAAATAACAACTGATTATGTTGTTATATCCAGTTAAACTCTAAACGCCTCAATCGAGTTTGTAAAGATATATTTTCTGTTTCATAACAGGAAAGCTGGACAATCGGCTATCGTACCTGATTGATGAAGAATTTGAATTTATCTGAGCGGTAGTAGCAGGAGTAGAGTTCAATCGGTCGTTCCATTGTGTCGACCAGGCCATGAGTAAGACAATGAAAGAGCAGGACCGGGGCACCGGGTTCAACAGCAAGAGATTTTGCAATATCCTTGTTTGCGGAAATGGCCTCAATTGTTCTGTGGGCCCGGGTAATCTGAATTGAATAACGGTTCTCAAGTATTTCGTACAGGGACAGCCGGGAGAAGTCCAGTGTTTCTATTTCCGGTACAAGTTTGTAGGGTAAATAAGTTTGAGTACGGTTTAGAGCAATATCATCCGCAAAAAAGATTCGATCCAGAAAATACAAAGATTCGCTTGTATTGATTTTTAATTCAAAGGCCTGCTTATTGGAACAGGGGATAACTTCACTGCGGAGCACTGCGCGGCCAGGCTGCATTCCAAGAGCCTGTATCTCTGAAGCACAGCTGGTAATATTGATAAGGTTTTGGTTTTTATGGTCAGTTTCTACGTAAGTGCCTTTGCCCTGAATCCTGAAAAGATAGCCTTCTTTGACCAGTTCATCTATAGCCCGTCTGATGGTGATTCTGCTGACACCGAATTGATCTATAAGTTCCCTTTCACTGGGAATGGGATCCTTGCCGCTCTTCTCCCAACTGGGTATTAAATCTTTTAACTGCTGTTTTATGCGGTAATATTTTGGCAACACTTCGTGGTTCATATACTCTTCCTGCTTGGTATAAGCCGTATTGCATCATCATAACAGTATGAAGGCGGATTGGTAAATGAAGTACATTGTGCATAAATGATAAGCAGTCCAGAGTGTTTGTTCAGGGCTCAATGGCGTAGAGTTCCAGATTGGCCGACAGGAAATCGCTGAATGCCAGAATGCTTCCATCGGGAGAAACATCCAGACCGGTGCACTGGTCGCGTCCCCAGATCCATCCTTCCACGCAGTCTGTTTCCACATTGATAATGTAAATTCTGCCGTATTCGTACCCCCGGGTCAGATAACCGGTGTCAGGGTTGTTGGGGCCGCGGCAGGAGACAAACAGGTATTGACCGTTGGACGTGAGGGCGCAGGTGTTGGGTTTACTGCCCACGGGCCACCAGCCCAGCCATTCACCATCCTCCGAGAGACGGTACACCCGGTCTGCGCCCATGGCGGTAATGTAGTACTCTTTTCTGCCCGGGTTGTAGACGATGTGCCTCATGGCGTAGGCGTGCCCCGGCGCGGCGTTGCAGCGGGCTGTCACACTGCCGGATTCCACGTTGACCCGTTCTACAACCGACGAATCAAAAAGGGCGGTGAGTATGTCGTTGCCGTCCGGGCTGAACACCATGCCCCGGGGGATGCCTCCCACCGTAAAGGAGCGGGTCTCTTTTCGGGTTTCAACGTCAATTTCCACTATGGTGCTGGAAAGCCAGCAGGACACGTAGACGTGTTTTTTATCGGGACCGGGCAGCAGGACTTTGGGCCAGCTGCCGCTTATGGGTACGGCGGCAAGGTAGCGGCCGCTCTTGCAGTTCCAGATATGGGGGATTGATGCGGTACTCGCTGAGGGGCACGGGGGAGCCCAGGTTGGCTGTAAAAACCGATTTGCCGTCCGGGGCAAAGCGGACACTCTTGGGCTGCCAGGGAGTGGTGAGCTCCGCTTTGAGTGCGAGAAAGCGGCTTTCGGATTCCAGTTTGGCTTCTACAGCGGCCGGCGGTTGTGCGGGCTGAGCGGCAGTTTCGGCAACGGTTTGTCCGGTCTGCCCGGTCTGTCCGGTCGCAGGGATGGGCAGCTGGAGGAGCTGTGGAAGATAGCCCGGGGCTTCGAGCAGAAGCATTGTGGCGTTGGTACTGTACCAGGTGGCTTCTTTATTGATTTCTTCCGGCTGGAGTTCTGTGGTGCCGGAAGAATCGTCGGGGGCCGGCGCGAGTACCCGGGCGTTCCGGGGGAAAACCCGCAGCGCAACTTTCCGGCTCTCAGGCAGAAGGGGCGCTTCCATAAGGCGGGCCACGGCGCTTTCCCTAAGGGTTGGACGAGGCTCCTCTTTAACAGGTACTTCGGGAGTGTCCGGAACAGCTTCAGGAAATTGTACGGCTTGAGCTTTCCGCTCCGGCCCGCCGGCACAGGAAAAAACGAGGAAGCTGCCTGAGAGTACAAGCAGTACCGCTCCGGCAGAGCGCAGTAATTGCAGGAGTCTGGGATTCTTCACATAATGAGATTGCCATCGGGGAGAAAGAATGGCAAGCGGTTTTAAAATTTTCTCCGGGAGGGGCGCTTCTTCGGTTAACAAACAGTTCCACGGCTTTTGACCGCAGCGGCCTGTCTTCCTTGCGGGGCGGCCTGCTGTTCGCGCGGGCCGGCGTTTTTCATACGGCGGCCGGAGGAGGTGCGGCGTACGGAGACGCGGCCGGCTGTCCGTGAGGGCCGGCCTTTTCATACCGAGGCCGGCAGGAAATCACCTTCAAAGGAGAGATATGAAGTGGATCAGAGAGTACAATACAAAAAAATTGTCAATGAGTGCGTTGCCGGACAAAAATCATATTTTCAAACCGGAGCCACCCGCAGTCTGGAGTTCCGTCTGCAGCAGCTGCGCGCTCTGCGCAGGGGCCTGCAGGCTTGCGAAGAGCCAATTCTGGATGCACTGAAGTCCGACCTGAACAAACATCCCTTTGAATCCTATACC
>PDWJ01004936.1_pt1 | contig 11335 bp, 8 predicted proteins | sample 1430881 | NCBI WGS metagenome assembly PDWJ01 (sample SAMN01162460, study PRJNA174530) | Oral metagenome, whole genome shotgun sequencing project. | biome: Marine environment; feature: Marine mammal; material: Swab sample of the gingival sulcus; isolation source: swab sample of gingival sulcus... | reverse complement strand
CGGGCTGACCCTGAAACTGGGGTCAGCAAGAGGGGTGAGCAACCGCATGGAGAAAAAGAGATGCGTTGTCCGCTTTACCAGAGGACTGCTGCTGATGGTACTCAGGGAGTGACTCGGCCACAATTTACCGAGGCATCTTCCTGATATTCCAAGGACAAGTTTGCGACCGCAACGAAGAAGACGGACGTATTCAAAGTTCCCTTACTTGAATCCAGCGATACGCTTGACAGGTGGTAGAGCCGAAGAAAAAACCTCCGGCCATCCGTTAGTGATTGAACTGTTACTCTCACTGTTATTTGACCTATATCGATTAATGCATATCATAGAATTAATATAGATGAACAAGAAAATTTTTCATCAATCATCGGACTTTTATAAATTTCATCAGCATTATAACTTACCGAAAAAAGGTTGGACTATCTCTTTCGGACAATAAGCATTAAAACCTGTTTTTTCTGTTTCTGCAGAAGATAATCCATAGTAATATTGATTATATTTATCACTTCTCCACCCTACCCCCAGAGTTGGTAAATAAAAATTTTATTTCTCGGGACAGAGGAAAAACAGGCAAATTCAGCCCTTGTTCCATTATGCTTACTGTAAATGCCCGTTTGAACTTTCACGTTCATCTAAATCTTTATAAAAACCTTTTGCATTGTCCGGGGGAAAATGCATGCCACCACAGGGGAAACTGCAGATAAATATTTGTTTTATTAACAAAATTCTCAAAACTGACAGCTCATCAATAGAGAAGTATTTACTTTCCTATGAGTTCTCCGGGACAGCTGAAAATTCATTATCATATACAACACAGCCTTTGTCGCTGTAAATTATTCCTAACCCACGTATTAAGCCGTCATTACGATAACCACCTTTTTATATCCGTATTTTCTCATATAATTTATTTAAACAAAAGATCAGTACTATTCGCTTCTCATGAAAGTATCAGTCCATTTTCTGTGGCCACATATAGTGACTCTATCCCTTGCCGGACGGATTATTTTTATGTAGATCTCAAAAAAGCGACGAAGATTTAAAGTTATCATCTACCATCACTCCTCTTTTTCCCAGATATCGTATTTTTTAATATGACTTCGTACGGACCGTCATCATCATTTCCCGACTCCTTTACAAGAAAAGCCCCGAGTTCGCCTTCAGCTATCCAGTATATTGCCCCCCCTTTAGATTTTGTTGATTTAAAAACCCTGCATGTAAAATTTTGTCCCGATAGCTCAAATTTTTCCTGGCTCATCTCTTCGAATTTAACTGTTTCTATTTTTAATTCCGCAGTGTTCAACACCTTTATTTTTTCTTTTTTAAATCCATTTGGTTTGCTCATGAGGAACGATGCAAGCTGGCTGGATGTGGTATCAAATGAGCTCAAGGGTATTCGTATTTCTCCTTCACGGTCATCATCAGCGATCAATAATTCGAGAGCGGTGAACGCCTCTCCAACGTAAGGTACTGTTTCCGCTGCCACCATAAAGGAAATCGCCAAGATATCTTCTTCGTCTTTTTCATTTTTTGTTAAAATTCTACGGGCGGCGCACCACAGTTCCGAATCATGCCGCTCACCGAATATTCGCCAGTTTTGCTTGTTCTCCGTGACTTTGTAATCAAAGCTGACGATACTATTATTATTAACCACTGTTTTTCCTGCTAATTTCATTTCCCAAACTCCCAAAGAACTGGAAACTTTTGATGAAATATTTTCCTCTCTTGTATACAGACTGTTTTCGCCATCATCATGCCGCATCCTGGTAATAGAGATATCTCCTATGTCATCACCATCTAAAATAAGGTCATAAAGAGAAGTAACAACCCCAGTCACATCAGGTATTTTCTCCTCAGCTCTGAGCAGGGGGCAATATGCAGCCACGACAAAACAAATCATGGTTATGCATAAGGTTGGTGTTCGCCAGCCCCACCATGAAAACTGACTAAAATGTTTGCTTGTAATCATTAATACCTCCTTTCATTTTTCTCAGCCTGAAGAGTCTTCCTGCATCGCCAAAAACGTTCGTCAACGTTGGAATAATAAGGAGAGTAACTGGTGTCGCGAACATTTCGCCCCAAGCCAGGGAAATGGCGGCAGGTATTAAATATTGGGCCTGTTCACTTGTTTCCAGCAGAAGTGGCATCAGACCACAGACAGTGGTAACCGTTGTGAGAATGATCGCTCGAAAACGACTGCCGCCAGCCTTAACTGACGATTCGTGGAAGTCATGACCTTTTTCACGGAACTCACTGAATCGGGTCATCATCACAAGGCTGTCATTAACCACAACACCTGTAACCGCCAGCATGCCGAAAAATGATAAAATACTGAGGGGAATTCCGGTAAGCCAGTGGCCGATAACTGCCCCGACAAAACCGAACGGAATAACAGACATAATCACCAGTGGTTGCCAGTATGATTTTAGAGGAACAGCAAGAAGGGTATATATCAGAATGAGAATCATAACTAGCGCACGCAACATACCACCTTTTATCTCTCCAACCTCTTCCAACTCTCCAGCCCCTTTTATTGTCAGTTCCGGATAAAGGATTTTCAGTTCGGGAGACACATTTTCTTGAATCCACTTGAATGCCTCACCAGGGCTAATCACCGCTTTGTCAAGTGATGCACGAATCTGGGCTACACGTTGGCCGTTTTGACGATTGATGGAGGCTGGGACATAGCCACTCTCTATGCTTGCGACCAGTGAAAGCGGTACCAGTTGGCCATTTTCCGTCTGGATGTGCGTGTCAAGAATATCACGCATGTAGCGACGGCGTTCCCGCTTATATTTGACATATACCTTGATCTCGTCGTCATCACGCTGCATTCGCTGTACTTCAAGTCCACCAAAAGAATCTCCAATCTGAACGGCAAGATCAGAAGCATTCAGACCCAAATGCTGAGCTTCAGGCTTTAACCTGAGTCTGATCTGAGGAGTTCCCCGTTTCAAATCATCCCGAACATCATACAACCCGTCAAGCCCTCTTAACTCTGCTGAAAAACGAGAAACAGCGTCTTTCAAAACGCTTTCATCTCTGGTCCCCAGCTCGACAATGAAGCCCCCACCCGTTTCAAAAGAACCACTGAAATTGAGTTCTTCCGCCCCTTCCAGTACGCCCACCTTTTTACGCCAGCGTTTCAGGGTTTCAATCGTCTTCATCTTATGTAACGATTCGGGCTGCAGTTCGGCGTAAATATCCGCAGTAAACGGACCGGTCAGAGCCGTCATAATACGGGCAATGGGGGGATGATCCGTATGGAGTTCTTTCATCGCTTCGGTATTGAGTGATTCAGCGGCACGTTCAATCACCTTGATGTTGTCCATGGTCAAACTCAGAGGACTGCCGCTGTTCATCCGAAGATTAACTGTAATAATCTGACCGGGAACTTCCGGGAAAAAGACCGTTCGAACCCATCCATTAATAATGAGTGAAAGTCCACAAATGGCGACAGTCAAAAAAATCAATAATGTCGTGTAACGGTGTCGAAGGGCTTTATCGAGCAAGGGTTGATAGAACTTGTTGTTGACACAGGTGAGTCTGCAGGTAAGGACAGATTGGATTTTATGCCAAAGGGCTGATAACCCGCCTTTGGGTGGCTGGTTATTGACGTTTATGGAGGCCAAATGGGCTGGCAGAATTACCTTGCTTTCCAAAAGAGACATCAATAGCGAGATAATAACGATGACTGAAAAGCTGGCAAAAATTTTACCTATATCATTTTCGATGAGCAGCAGAGGGTAAAATGCTGCAATTGTCGTAAAACATCCAAAGACAGTCGCTGTGGATACTCGGTGAACTCCAAGAATTGTCCCTTCAATCGGGTCTTTTACCCTTCCACGGGTCTCGAACACACTTTCACCGACGACGATCGCGTCATCGACCAGAATACCCAAAACAACAATCATGCCGAATGTAGTAATATCGTTGAGGGAGTATCCGAGAAAACGATCTCCGATCAGAACAAGAGTCCCGGCCAATGAAATTGGTATGCCCATAGCTACCCAGAAGGCTAACCGAAAATTCAGAAACAATGCAAGCAATACAAAAACGATCAGCAACCCCTGCCAGGCGTTGGTCGCAAGCAGGGATAATCGTGCTTTCATATAGATGCTGGTTTCACCCCATATATCAACTTTTATTTCCCCGGGAAGTTGACTCCCCATCTTGGAAATAACAGCATGGGCCGCTTTGCTGACTTCAAGAAGATGCCCTTTCTTACTTGTATATACCAACATCCCTGTGGAAGGCAGCCCCTGAAAACGGGCAAACCGGTGTTCTTCTTCAAATCCGTCAATCACTTCAGCTACATCCCTCATTATCAGACGGGTGCCTCCAGCAGAGGTCCGCAACGGAATAGAGGCGAACTCTTCGTAGTTGAATGATTTCTGATCAGCCCGAATGACCACCTTGCCTGCATCACTGTCGATGCTTCCAGCGCGGTAGTCTAACGAGGTTGTTTCAATGGCGCGGGCGACATCCTGTATCGAAAGACCGTGAGCCCGCAGCATGGCATCATCAACTTCGATACGAATCTCGTGAGACAAAAAACCAAAAGGAGTGATCCTGGTAATCTGAGGATTCGACAGTAACCCGTCCTTTACAATCCGAGACACCTTCTGCAGTGTTGCTGTATCCACATCGCCGTAAACCTGCACCAACAATGCCTCTATGTTAAATTCATCACGAACAATGACAGGCCGTTCAGCAAGTTGAGGAAAGCTGGGGATTGCATTGACCCGGGTTTCGATTTCGTTTTGAAACCGATCCAAATCAAAACCTGAAATTTTCTGTACCCAGACAGATGAGACACCCTCTTCAGAAAAAGATGATATCTTTTTTACCCCGGGCATTTCCTCGAGAGCCCTTTCAATCTTACGGGAAATCCCCCGTTCCACCTGTTTTGCACTCGCTCCCGGATACAGGGTGGTAATGGTGACAGAACTGGGCGGTAACGACGGAAACCCTTCGATACGAATAGATTGAATCGTGAACAGTCCGGCAGTCAGGACCACCAGTGTAAGCAGATTGGCAGCTACCGGATTTCGGGTAAACCATGCCGATAAAGCGTGCATTATCTGCCCCCCACTGATGGTGGTTTTGGACTGACGCTCAATCCGCAGACAAAACTTGTATTTGGAGATTCTGCTATTCGGATTGGTGGTCCAATGTCTGCAGGCACATGAATATAGACGACACCTTCTCCATAAAAGACAGGATTGACACGTCGGGATTGCAAGCGATTTTTCTTATCGACAAACCATACAACCCCTTGTTTTGTCAGTGCTGTTTCGGGGATCTCCACAAGATCTTGGATTTCGCGACCGGTAATTTCAGCCTCGACAAAAGTTCCCGGCAACAGTGGAGGTGTTTGCTCCAATGGACGTTTTACTTTCATAAACAAGGTCTGAAGACGTGATTTTCGATCCAGGTGAAGGCTCTTTCTGACAATTTCTGCATCCCAGTAAGAATCTCTTTGAGGCGTATACAGCCTGGCAGTCTCATTTGCATGAGGTTCAGCAAGCATCGACCATTGCTCTCTATCCAGCTGGACACCGACTTCCACCGCATCCAGACTGTATATTGTGGCAATTTCCCCCCCGGTGAAACCGATATTGAGAGTTTCACCCAAGCTTACATTGCTCTGCATGATGACACCATCAAAGGGAGCACGAATATCTGTGTAGCGTAAAAGTACTTCTGCACGTTTGAGTGCAGATTGTGCGGCGGCAACATCGGATTTCACCATTTCAAGTTGAGGTACGCGCAGTACCAGAGGAGAATCAGGTTTTCTTTTGATATTGGAACGTTCCCAATTCTTTCGAGCCTGTTTACCTTCCTGCTGCTCCCTCAATAAAGCAACTTTTGCTGAAGCAAGGCGACTCCTTGCTTCAGCAACATGCATCTCGAATTCACTTTTCTCCAGCTGAACGAGCAATTCACCTTTTTTGACAATACTGCCCACTTGTAATTTCTTAGACAGAAATATTATTTTACCGTCTACCTGGGACTTTATTGTTGTTTTCCAGAGAGGGACGACCTCTCCAAATGATTTAACAAGCGCCGGATAACTTTTGGGTGCCACAACCCGAACAGAGACTGGCATACCTTTTTTCTGTATGGTATTATTTTGAACAGTTATAGATTCATCCGGCCTTAACGACAGGACAACAGATATGACGAGACTGCACAGTGTGGTAATGCCAATAAAAATTAATACTTTTTTCCATCTCCTGAAAATTCGTTTCAGAAAACAGACTGTATCATCTTGAGCATTCATTATCTCTTACCTCTTGACATCATAATTGGACGCTGATCAACTCCCACGCCCAAGGCCAAGGCCAAGTCAATTCGATTACTCCAGCGTTCAGCAATGACTTCGTTCAGCCGAATTCGAACGGACATCTCCTGCTCTTTTGCGATAAGCAAACTTTCAAGGGTATTCAGCCCTTGTTTATATCGGTCTTCGTAGTAGTTACTGCTTGCTTCTGATTCAGTAACAGCAAGGTCAAGCGCCTCGCTCTGCCTGGCCAAATCGCGCTCGGTATCGAAGGCGTCTTCAACCTCCTTGAGTGCCAGCAAAACCACCTCATGTAAATCCATCAGCGATGCCTCTGCCTCGCCACGCATAGCCTGTGACTCATTGGCAATTCTGCTTCGGTCAAACAAGGGGAGAAAAAGTGACCCCAATACATTCCATGCAGAAGTCGCGTCGCCAAGGCCATTCAATTTTGCGGCCTGGCGAAAAACCTGTCCTGAAATACGTAACTCCGGGAGGAGGGCTTTATCAGCAGCACGCGAGGTATTACTTGCGGACTCAAGTCGTGCAAGAGCCGCTTGAATGTCCGGACGTTTAAGAAGTACGACAGCAGGGATATAGACCGGTGGAGACTTTATTTCAGGAAGATGAACACCTGACACCAGCCCCCCTCTGGGATACCGACCAATCAGGACTTCCAGTTTACGAATTGACTGGAGCAATGCTGCATTGCGAGCACTCAAATCCGCTTTGGCAATTTCAGTTCTGCTCTTAGCGACAGACAGTTCATCCAAATTCCCAACACCACTTTTATACCGATCAATAAGAACCGTTTCTATTCGACGTAAAACCGCTACACGTTCTTTCTCGATATCAACAGAGCGTCGAATTACAACCTGTTCGATCCATGCTTGAATAATACGGGCAACCAGAGCGTCACGAATATATAAATAATCATATTTCTGTGCAAGAACAGTTTGTTGTGATGCCCTATGTTCATCTGCCAGCCGCCCCCATATATCCAACTCCCAGCTCATACCAAGCGACAGCTGATAAGAATCTGACGTCTCATGTTTACCTGTTTCGGTATCAACTCCCTGGTTATCCCGTCCTTTGGACAACTCGACGCTCACCTGCGGAAGACGTTTTGAACGTAAACCGGCCAGCATATATCCAGCCGATTTCAGTCGAAGAGCTGTCGCTTGAAGATTTGGATTGTTCTTCAGGGCTTCGTCAATAATCCGGCGCAACACTGGTTGCTCACCCAGTAAATCAACGAGGCTTGTTGTAATTGGGAGTTTCTCGACGTCGACATCCGCTGTCCATGTTTCAGGGACAGGCTCCGGCAATTTGCTCGGAAGTGGCTTTCGAAAAGCTGTGCAGCCTGGAAGAGAGAAGATACATAAATAAAAAAGCACATAAGAAAGATGTGCCAATCGTAGATTTTGCAGAAATTTTAAATTGTTATTTTCCGTCACTGCTCACTACTCACTTTTTTGATGGATTGGCGGCCTCAATCACCAGATGAGTAATGTGCCTTGCAAGAGCGTTTCTTTTCTTAAAATAGTCATCAAGACCTGGTGCGACGGCATCAATTAAATGCGTATAAATCCCAAAAGTTTCTATCAGAGCAATTAAACTCAAAACAGCGAAATTGACATAATGATCAGCAGATGATTTTCCAACTGCTCTTCCTATAATTTCAGCCAAAAATTTTGTCTCAGGTTCAAGATAATCTTTCGATATTTCATCAAAGGCATCTCCCGGTTCTCTACACTCCCTTGACACTAAAATAAATTGCCAATTTGAAGCCGCTTTTTTTCGGTACTCTGACAGCGATTCTTTTATAAATATAAAAATCGCCTCGCGTGGCTCAAATTGTAACAGATTTTTTTTATCTTCAGCAGAAATAGAATCCAACCGGCATGCCTCAATGAGAACCTCTCGATACAGCGCATCTTTCGTTCTGAAGTGATAATTCAATGCACTTAAGTTCGTCTCTGCTTTCTTGGCGATATCCCGAACCGTGACTGCGCTGAAGCCTTTTTTAGCAAACAGTTGCCCAGCGGCTTCAATAAGTTTTGTGCGTGTCTTTTTGGAATCTCTGGCTGTTCCCATCTCCTTCCTCCCTGTTACAGGCAAGTTCCTTTTCCATCGTTATTACAGTCTTAAATGGAAATTCGTAGATATGATTAAAAGGCCAAATGGACGATTGACTTGTCTCGACAAATCCCAATCGGCTATAAAGTGACCTTGCCTTCCTGTTTGTATCTATGACGTCAAGAGAAATTTTTCGTATATTATTTTCCCTGGCCATAACTTCCAAATAATTAAGCAATGCTGTTCCAACTTTTTTGCCTCTCATGTTCTTGTCTACGGCAATTCCGTCAACATACCATTCGTCACTGACCGCTTCGCGATGAAGGAAAAACAACCCCATATATCGATAAACTCCTTCCACCACCCCATATTCGCTGATCAGTGAGGCAACTGGTGGAGAGAAGAATCCTCCCTGCGCTGTTTGGACCCCCAACAGCCCGACAAGCTTATCATTGCAGATCGCCGCAAGGCAGCAAGCCGGTACCAGATGACGAGCGAGAACCCTGGTTGCTCTTACCGAGTCACCCAAAACGGGCACCACCTTATCTTTGAGCGCATCGACATAAAGGCAGGCAGCCGAATGTATCAGTTCGGGTGGCAAGCTTTTCGAGTAATTGGTCTTCACAGGCAACCAAACAGGTCAATTGTTTCATACAACTGTATGAAACAATTGACCTGTTGTCAAGCTATTACTGGAACGTTTGAAAAATAAAATTTCTGACGGAGTAAAATCCCTCCCGGGAAGTAACCTCTCACAGTTCCGAAGATTTGCTTCGGCAATACCAGACAACTGGCCGGATTGCCGGCCAGAGGCGGTTGCAGGTGCTGAAAAACACCAATCCCGCCCCTCTTCTGTTTTGGCCCCGCAGCTTCCCTCATCGGTCCCACCCCACCCGGGGATCTTATGCTTGATGTCGAATCAGCACCAGAAAATCCCTGCTCAAATCAGTTCACCAATGCCCAATTGCCGGATACTGAAGGCCTTTGTACCGGAGCAGCAATCTGGATGCCACTTCGCTCACTCTGACCATTACCGCCCTCAGGGGTCGGTATCCGCAAAGTAACAACATCTTAAAGAATGAATCTCTGGAGAAGAACGGAGAGTACCTTGAATACTCCGTCCCCCTGTGTCAGACTGGTTGCCATCCAACAGGTGTCGTCGACGATGTCTGTGGACGCCGGGGTGGTGAAGCTGATGATTGGCAGTGGCGGGTCAAAAAGGATTCGCAGCTCCCGGGCAGACGCTGAGTCAGATTATCGATGTCGACCACTCTCCTGATAAGGCTGGAGTCAGTCCCCGGTTTTATCTTGTTCGAGAGGTTTTGCAGATAGAACGCGGCTTTTCGCAAGAAGCGCCAGATTACTGTCCGGGGCTGGCCGTTGTCTATCAGCAGCCAGACCAGGATCTCTTTTAGCGAAGTTGATTGAGCTACTCCCGGGGTGGCTGGCGCCGGAAATGCGCAGCGGAGTTATCCTGTAAAGACTGTACCGCATTGATTCCCTGTACACGAGACAACTCAGTCCGGGCAACAGTATGGTTGGCGTGGCGGAGATGCTTCTCTGGTCGAGTGCGGTGGCTTAAACCTCTTGAGCGGTAAGCACATCAAAGGTCGTGGCCCGACCTGCCGCAAACTTGATCTGTTCCGCCTCCAGCCGTTTTTTTTGCGGCAACACTGGTACGATGTGAGGTTTCAATCGCTTTGCGGCAAGCTTGATGCCCCCCACAGAGGCAGTGAGCGAAAGTTCAGGGCGCAGCGCATCTTCTGTTTTACACGACAAAAGCTGCTCTGCCGCCTCTCTTTGCGCTTTTGCGGCAGCAAAGATTGCAGTATTGCCAGGAACTGCAACGGTTCTCTGCCAGCAGGTCTCCGGAGTATCGGTCGGCAGGCATGTCTGCTGCCAGTCTTTTGTATTGTGCAGAAGTTTGAGGTCGTCTTCAGCAAGGCCGACAGTTCGTTCAGCGGCGATAAGCTCCTCTTTTCTTCTTGATACCTCTGCCCGGAGTTGACAGATCTCGACTGAGGCCAAAGAGCCCGCCTTTAACTTTGTCTCTGTCTCCTGCAGCAGCCTGGCAGCGAGATCCAGAGAGAGTGGCGCACGTTCTTAACGTTTATCGCACAGGCCAGGTTCCAGTAAGCTCTGGTTACTGTTGCAGCGAGTTCTGTTGCCGGCTTGTCAAGAGTAAGAGCGGCGGCACTCTGTTACTGTTTTCTTTGCCAAACCATACGCCAGCTGGCAACGGGGCACGAAAAGGAACACCAATGGTCTGTTACGAAGAGTCTGGCCGAAGCAATTTGTTCTGGGCAAGCTCTCTGATGAAAATATTCACCTGGAAATATTCAGGCTGAACATGACGTCAGGGAAAATCTCAGATGGCTTAACTCCGCTGGAAGTCTCCACCGGCAGGCGTGTTGAACTTATTACTTGAATCCAGCGTAGAGTATCTTTTTCCTTCCAGCAGCTGGTGGAGAAGGTTTTTGCATATGATTTTTTCTTAGAGGTGTTTGATAAATTCAAGGTTCCGATAAGTCAAAAGACCACCTCCGCCAGCCCCCGCAGATCGCTGAGCACAACCGTCCCCGCCGGAAACGGGTTCTCCCCCTGAACACCGATAAAATGCAAGCCGGTCGTCTGTGCGGTCTGATAATCGGTAAGAGCATCGCCGATAAACAGACAGTTTTCCGGCTCAAGCCGGTATCTTTCAAGCTGTTCGTTGACGTGATCGGGTTTGTAGCGGGGCGATCCGAGCACCTCGACAAAAAAGTCAGCCATCCGTCGTCGCCGCACCACCTCGCGGAGTTCGTCTTCGGGGGTACCGGAGACAACAAAGAGGGGCAGCTGCGGATGCTCTCTTCTGCACAGTTCGAGGAACTCTTCCGCCCCGGGAACAGCGGCGGCCGCCACCACTTTGTCGACAACCAGAGCAGAGTAGCGGGCGGCCGCCGCTGCCAGCTGTTCGCCGCTCAGGGGGGCGCC
>PDWJ01004934.1_pt1 | contig 11337 bp, 11 predicted proteins | sample 1430881 | NCBI WGS metagenome assembly PDWJ01 (sample SAMN01162460, study PRJNA174530) | Oral metagenome, whole genome shotgun sequencing project. | biome: Marine environment; feature: Marine mammal; material: Swab sample of the gingival sulcus; isolation source: swab sample of gingival sulcus... | reverse complement strand
GCGCGGCAAGGCGGGGTATGAAACAGATTTGCCTGCTGCCTTGCCTGAGCTGCACGGCAAGGCCGGGTATGAAACTGTACTGCCGGAGCCTGCTTTGCCTGAGTTGCACGGCAAGGCAACTGTTCGCGTTCCGGAAAAGGCTTCTGTTGCCGCGCCGCTGTTGACGGCAACCCATTCGTCTTCCGCCCGTAGCAAAGAGCATATCACAATCAATATCGACTATAATCCAACGATTACTGTATCCGGGGGGAGTGCCGCCGGTACAGATCCAAGGGCGATGCTGCAGGAGCTGCTTGACGAATCATCTGACGTTTTAATCCGCAAGCTGCGGGAAATCGTGCGCGATGAGCGCAGGGTGGGGTTTGCGTAATGTCAGATCCGCGCACTGCCCGCTGTATTGTCTCTGGAATTGTGAATCTGACTCAGAACAATACTGATTTTACGTTTACAGAACACGCGAGCGGCAAGGCCGATGATATGAGCGTGACAGTATATAATCCGGACATCAACGCCGGAGATCCCCAAGCTCAGCCCGACCGCATCTATCTTGGCGGCATTTTGCCGCGCAAGGGCAGCATGTTGAAATCAAAGATCATCTGCCGCAACTGGCGCACGGATGGCGACACCATCATTTTGAAATGTGGCCAGTTTAGCGTGGACGAGGTGGAATATTCCGGCAGCGCGTCAGGCGGAGACAAGGTAAGCATCAAGGCCGTGTCTGCAGACCTGGCCAGCTCTGTGCGCATGGAGGCCAAAAACACAGCCTGGGAACAGACCTCTTTGCGCACCGTTGCGTCTGATATTGCCGGGCGCAACGGCTTTGGGCTGGTGTATAACGCCCCGGACGTACAGTTTGACCGTGTTGATCAGCGGCAGGAATCCGATCTCAAATTTTTGCAGCGTCTGGCTGAAAAGTACGGCATTGACGTGAAAACAGCGCAAAACAAAATCATTTTATTTGATGGTCAGGGGGCTGATGCGCAAAGCCCGGTGAAGACGTATCGCCGGGGAACGCATGAAGTTGAATGCTACACTCTTCGAGATCAGGGCACCGATGTGTACCGGGCCTGCGAGGCTGCTTACTGGGATCCCGTCAAAAAACAGGAAATTAAAAAGACATTTATGGCCATCCCGCCGGTGGATACCGGACAGGTGCTGAAAATAAATCTGCGAAATCAGTCGCTGGCCGAAGCCGAAAAAATTGCCCGCTCCGCTCTGCGCCGGGAAAACAAAAAACAGCATGAGGGCACGCTGGATCTTATGGGGCAGCCCGACATCTATGCCGGGCAGGTTATTGGTCTGGAAGGCTGGCAAAACTTTGACGGCAATTGGTACATTGAATCTGCCACTCATAAAATATCCCGCTCCGGCGGTTACAAAACCAGTTTTACGATCCGAAAAACCCTGGAGTACTGACTATGCCCCCTTTTAACGCTCAAAATCCACATAATCTGCCGCCCGTCATCTCTCACATGATCCGGGTTGGCGTTGTCACTTCTGTGAATCCCGAAAAAGCCACAGTCCGCGTGGAGTTTAAGGAACAGGGCGGGCTTATCACGAACGAATGCGCTGTACTCCAGTCCAAAACGCATCGCGACAAAAGCTACTGGCTGCCGGATGTCGGCGAACAGGGGCTGGTGCTGTCCCTGCCCTCCGGCCAGGAGGAATGCTACTGGCTGGGCGCGATCTACTCAGAGCATCCGACAGATCTGCCGCCGGTAAACAGCACGGAAAAACGGCACGTTACTTTTGAGGACGGGTCGTTTGTTGAATACGACCGGGAAGCACACAAGCTGATTGTGCGCAGTGCAGGAGAAACAGTGGTCACCGGCATTGGAAAAATTACAATCGAGTCCGGAGCCGATGTCATAATTGGCGCTCCGGTTGTCGTGCTGGAAGGAAGCGTAGCTGTGTCCGAAAGCCTGCTTGTTGCCGGCAAGATCACCTGCGCCGGGGTGGAGTTAAGCCCGGGATCTGATGTTGGCGAAGAAAATGAAGATTCCGAAGGTGAAGGCGAAGGCTCCGAAGAAGGCGAAGGCTCTGAAGGCGAGGGCGAAGGCGAAGAGGGCGAATCCGGAGAAGGAGAATCCGGCGACTCTGAAGAAGAGGCTGGAGCCGGGGCATGATCGGATCCTGGGGAGATATCACCTTTGAGGTCAGCTATGGCGGGGAATCGTTAACATTCAAGGAGTTGACCCGCGAAGCCGGTGCCCGTGTTGTGCGGCACGACGTGCTGGACAGGCGGCAGCGGCAGCAGGTGACCGGACTGGATCTGAACACAGTGACTATCCCGGTTATCCTGGACCGGAATTTAGGCAGTCCGGGAATGCGCATCGCGCAGTTTCGGGCCGAACTTGGCAAATGGTATCCGTTGATTATCGGTGATGAGGTTTTTGGGGATTATACGCTGGAAAAAATCAGTGAAAAGCGGACCCGGACAAGCAACAAGGGGAAGGTGATTACCGGGCAACTGGATCTGACATTTGTGGAGTACAGATAATGGAAATGCATACTGTGCGGGGTATCCCCTGCGAATTGCGAGTTGGCCTGACCGGCCGCGCGGAAATTCTGCAGAACATCCAGGTTATTTTGGCATCTTTCAACGGCGATGTTGTGCTTGATCGCCGTTTTGCCTGGCGTGCGGATGTGATCGATGCTCCGGAAAACAAGGTGCAGTATTCGCTTTCCAGAATCGTGGCCGCGATTCGTAAATATGAACCGCGCGTTAGCGTGCACCGGATCCGTCTGGAAAAACAGGATCCGTCTGTAACTATGGACGGTACGCTCGTGCCGGTAGTCGAACTGGAGATACTGGATGAGGGTGAATACGAACACGTATAGCACAAGTCAGGGCGACATGTGGGACAGCATTGCTCTGGAACTGTATGGGGATGAACGGCATTTTACCCTGCTTATGGATGCCAATCCCGACTACGCCGATGTCCTTGTTTTCGGGGCCAACATCCAGCTCCGTGTGCCGCCGCCTCCGGACACGGGTTACACAAATCTGCCGGACTGGAAGAGGTAAGGAAATTTTTGATCGCTGATTGCTGATTTTTTGATTTGAAGAAAAATGGAGAAGCTACTATCCGCCCCCTTCCTTCAATCTGAAATCAAAAATCAAAAATCAAAAATGAAATGAGAGGTAGAAATGCAAGAAGTGGATATCGCAAAATTTTTGGCCCTGCGTTTTGTAAACACCGACCCGACTCAGATCGAATCGGAGGTGCTCTCATCATATGAAAAAATGACTGGCCGCTCGCTGGCCCCGGGTAATCCGGAACGGCTGTTTCTGGAGGCTTTGGCCATGATTATTGCCCAGCAGTCGTATCTTATTGATCATACGGGCAAGCAGAATCTGCTGCCTTTCTCTTCCGGATTGATTCTCGACTGTCTTGGGGTACTGACAGATACTATTCGTCTGCCTGCCAGGCCGGCACGTACCCGAATACGTTTTACTATCCAGTCTCCTTTGGACTGGCCTGTATTTATTCCGTCCGGCACCCGCATCACCCCGGACGGGGACATTGTATTTGCCACGGCAGAGCTGGCCATTATTGTTCCCGGTCGCATTGCCGTGGAGGTTGAGGCGCTGTGTACCACACCGGGAGTTATCGGCAACGGCTATGTACCCGGACAGATTGCCCGGATGGTTGATCCGGTGGCGCATGTCACTCGCGTGGGCAACGTCACGCAGTCTATGGAGGGCGCGGACATTGAATCAGATGCACATTATCGCGCCCGCATCCAGCTTGCTCCGGAATCATATACTTGCGCCGGGCCGGTTGGAGCATACCGCTCACACGTAATGGCCGCTCACCGCGATATAACCGAAGTCGCCATCTGGCGCCCATTCCCGGGGCATGTTGATATCCGGCCAGTGCTTACCGGAGGGGAACTTCCGTCGGCAGAACTGTGCAACACTATTTATGATCAGGTCTCTGCCGATGATGTGCGCCCGCTGACCGACACGGTCACCGTGGCTCCGCCAACTGTTATCTCGTATGAAATTGTCGGGCATTGGTATTTGCGGCAGACCGACTCTGCCCTGCTGCAAACCGTGACCCGTGAAGTCACAGAGGCTGTTGAATCCTACCGTCTCTGGCAGCGCAGTATGCCGGGCCGGGACATTGTGCCCAGCCAGCTCATTGAAAGGATCCAGTCCGTGCCTGGAGTGAAACGGGTGGTCGTTGAAAGCCCTGGTTTTAAGGATCTCAAGCCGTATGAGCTGGCCCGGGAAACAAAAGTTGATATCCGCTGCGCCGGATTAGAGGAAGACTAGCTGTGGGCAGCCGTACTCTGCAGGACAGCAATCTCATAGAGATACTCAGCCCTCTGCTGCGCACCCAAGCCGGGCGCACAGAGCCAACTGTTTTTGAGGCTGCTGCCCATTCCGTTTCTCCGCAACTCAACCGGATGACAGCTCATCTGCCGGAACTGCTCATCAATGCCCGACTGCTGCATACCGAAAACCTGCCCCCGGCCCTGGGACGGTTGACCCGTTTTGCCGGGGGGTTAGCTCCGCTCCCGTCAGACGTGCTGGAGCTGCTGGCCTGGCAATATTCGGTTGATTTCCGGGAGCTGGCAAAAACAGATGAGCAGCTCACGGCCATGATTGTAAACAGCATCCGCTGGCACAGGATGAAAGGCACCCCCGCGTCCATGCGCCTGGCTCTGGCTCTTTTCGGATTTGAGGCCGAAATTGAGGAACACGGCTTTGGTGATCACTGGGCTGTGTACCAGCTGAAGCTGAAAGGAATTAAATCTGTTGAAGAGGCGCGGCTGGCCAAGCGGGTCGCCGAAGAAATGCAGCCTGTGCGCTGTCAGCTGCGCCGCATTTACAATGATGAACTGGACGACAGATATATTATCTGGACTACCCGGCCAACGTGGTCAAAATATTTTTGGAGCGGTGAATCGGGGATTTACGACCCGGAAACCGGCATTGTTATCTCTATTGGTCGCCGGGACGGACATCAAGCCGAATCGCTGGACATCAACGCGTATGCGTGGACAAGCTCTTTGCGCGGTTGGCAGATCCGTTATGTTCGGAAATGGATCTGGAGCCATTCGCATTGGTCAGACATGCCGTTCCCATCTTCGTCTTTTGTCAGCGGAGAAATCAGGTCAACAGAATGGAAACGGGATAACCCGGACTGGTATTTTCGCAGGCGTGCTGTCTGCCGCTCGCAACTGACCTGGTCAGGGGCGGATTTGGGTGCCGGGCAGTACAGCGACATCAACGCCGCCTGGTGCCTGCCTGTTTTTACTCTGTACGACAACCCGTGGCACTGGGGCCGCTCGGCGTACTCTGAGGATCCTGCCCGCCAGACCTTGCGCTTATGTGAACTGACCCTGGCTTCCGGCCGCAGTCACGGGGCTGCTCATCTCATGCCGCAGTCTGTGCGTGCGGCTCACGCTCTGCATGCTGTATGGGCCGATTTTAACCCGTCCGACCACTGGACAGGCTACTGGGACAACCGCAGATGGGACGATGGTCTTGCCTGTGCCCATCTTAGCAGTGAACTGGTGCCGGAGTCCGGATATATCAAACATGGCACCCGCCATTTTTGGGGCTGGAATGACTGGTCTGGCCAGATCGCTCCGCCTGTCCCGCCTGTTCCGCCTGTGCCCGGACACATTATCTATACCCGCCGCGCGGCCTGGTCGGTAACAGACTGGTCTGGCGACATCACGCCGCCCTTGCCTCCCGGCCCGGTTATCCCGGGCAGCTCTATCTGGAGCAAACGTCATACATGGAGTGTGAATCCGTGGACACACGGCGCCGCAAACACCCCGCAGACTGCGGAAAAAGTCCATTCCTGCTCCACTGCTCCGGGCAGCTTTACCGGCGGCCATTTGCGGGGCGGCAGCACGCAGTCCACTTATCGCAGCCTGCGCCGTATTTATGGCTGGAACTGGAGCCTGCATAAATGGTCAGATGTCATCCCCGCAGCAGACCTCAGTCCGATATGCGCGGCTTGCTGTGCGGCCAGACGCATTACCCGTAAACATCCGGCATGGCAATTCCGCCGCCGCTGCCTGTCTGCCAGCCAGATGGTCTGGTCGGAAGCTGTGTGGAGTGATGATAATGCCTGTTTTGGTCTGCCCGGAGAAGTAAAATCAATGCCATGGCAATGGGGCAGCTCTGTCTGGGCAGATGACCCGAAACGCACAATCTTCCTCGTCAACAAACGTAAAGAGCGTTGCCGGGGCACATATCTTGACTGTCAATTTAACCCGGTGCTGCAATGTGCCGGACATACGGAGGACGTATAATGTCAATGCTTGCAACTGTTACTCGCAGCGGCCGGGCTGCTTTTGCCGCTGCCCTGGCCGCCCAGCCCCTGCATCTGGCTTGGGGTACAGGGCTTGAAGAATGGGACGATCCTGAAACAGAGGAGCCGGCACTGTACGATGCCGAGTCTTTGGTGAACGAGGTTGGCCGGCGGCTGGCTTCGCAAGTCGGTTTTGTTGTCCCTGATGAATCTGGTGACATCATTATTCCGACAGGCATCCATGACGGACAGATCCAGGAGTCGCGCTATCAGCTTTCACCCACGCCTACACCGCATCTGTATGTACGCGTGGCCTATGAATTTGGAGATGCCGCGAACCTGACAATCCGGGAGCTGGCCCTGTTTTCCGGCACACAGATCAAGCCGGAGCTGCCGCCGGGTCAACGTTATTTTTTACCCGGGGATCTGGCTGATCCGGGAATTATGGTCGCGGTGCAAATCCTGCGTCCGCCGCTGCAGCGTTCGCCGTCCGTACGCCAGACCGAAGAATTTGTACTATCATTATAAGGAGAAAAATTATGCCGAATGTACCGCAAAACATTGGATCGAACCTGCCAGCAAGTCAGGCGGGTCTGCAAAATTATTACAACAGATACAACCCGGAAAAGAACTATGAAGCCCTGCTCATGCGTGACGGCTACGCCGGGCAGGCATCAGAGATCAACGAAATTCAGTCTATTTTCTTTTCCCGCGTGCGCGGTCTGGCCGATGCCATTTTTTCAGACGGTGCAGTCATCAAGGACGCCGGAATCATTGTTGATCACAACACCGGCGCAGTCCGGGCTCACGCCGGACAGATCTATCTGGCGGGAGCAGTGCGGGGCGTACCGGATGCTGAATTTGTTATTGCCACGACAGGTACAGTAGTTGTGGGTATTTATTTGCGGGGAGCAATTATTTCCGAACTGGAAGACCCCGAACTTTACAATCCCGCTGCCGGAAGCCCGGCAGAAGGACAGGCCGGAGCCTGCCGACTGCGGGTCACAACGCACTGGGGCTATCAGGGTGATGGCCAGGAAGGAAATTTTTATCCGGTCTGGCATGTAGATGATGGCGTTTTGCGCGTCAAGGAAGCTCCGGCCAATCTTGACGCCGTGGCGCAGGCCCTGGCGCAATATGACCGCCAGAGCACAGGTGGCTCATACATTGTGGATGGTTTTCGGGTGCTCAAGGACGCGGACACCGAAGACGGCAAACAGGTGTACACTGTTTCGGAAGGTACGGCACGCGTAAACGGTATTGGCGTTGAAGCCCCGACCTCCCGCCGTCTGATTCATGCTGCCGAACCGGATTTGCGTTTTATCGAAGCCGAAGGGCATCTGGCCCAGGGCGGCACAGAACAGGTTGCGGTCTCTTTCCCGCCGCTTAAAGACGTGACCCGGATCGCAATCACAAAGGAAACAACCCAGACCCTGACTCACGCTGCTTTTGTTGGCGCGGTGGACACCATTTCGGAAACAGGCGTAATCGAAATTGTGGAAGTCAAACAGGGGCAAACAACATACGAACCTGGTACGGATTACGTTCTGTCCGGCAATGGCGTGGACTGGAGCCCCGCCGGAAACGAACCCGCGACCGGCAGTACGTACACAGTAAAATTCAAACATCTGGACGCGATTGATCCGGAAGCCGTATCCCCGGACGGATGTACAATCAGCGGAGCTGTCCCTGGCACTTTGATCCAGATATCTTACAATCAGATGCTGCCTCGGCTTGACGTGCTCGCGTTGGGCCCTGATGGCCGTTTTTCCTGGCTGACCGGAGTTTCTACAACGGGCATCCCCCGGCCTCCGGCAATACCGGACAATATGCTGGGCATCGCCACTGTAGAGCAGACATGGCGGGAAACACGGAGGGTACTGAACAACGGCGACCGGATTGTCTCAAATTCCGATATCTTGTGGATGACAGTCCAGATCAGTGCCATTCGCGCGGAACTCTCCCGCCAGCGGCTGGAGGCGGATATTGCCACTCGCGAGGCCGGAGCCAAAAAAGGATTGTTTGTGGATCCATTTTTGAATGACCGGATGCGTGATCAGGGCATAGAGCAGACAGCGGCCATTTTTGGCGGGGAGCTCACCCTGGCCGTGGACGGCATTGCCGTTGCAGATGTGGGTGACACAAACGCGTCTACTTTGCATCTGGAGCTGGAGCCGGTCATTGAGCAGACATTGCGCACCGGATCTATGGCTGTAAATCCGTATCAGGCGTTTGATCTGACCCAGGGATATGTGGAACTGCAACCGGCCCTTGATCGCTGGACAGAAACAACGACGCAGTGGACAAGCCCGCGCACGGAAACCATTACGCAGGGCTGGGGCTTGCGCTGGCGAACATCAACAAGCCAGATAACAGAAACGGTGAGCGAACAGACCAGTGATGTTGAGTTTATCCGCCAGCGCGAGGTCACATTTGATCTGCGCGGCTTGCAGCCCGGAGAACAGCTTGCATCCATCACTTTTGACAGCATTAACGTAACCCCGGAGGAGATATAAAATGGCAACACTAACAGCAGACCAGGATGGCAAGATCAGAGGAAAGTTTACAATCCCGGCCGGGGTGCCAGCCGGAACAAAATCTGTTTTATTTACCAGCGCGGGCGGTGTCCAGGCCGAGGCGCAATATACCGGCGAAGGTATTCACAAGGATGTTCTTCGTCGGGTTGTTACCCGCACAACCCGCACTGGTTATGACCCGCTGGCTGAGACATTTACTTTAGATGAATCAACCCAGATTGCGGGCATCGATCTTTGGTTTACCGCCTGCGGCGGCCCGGTAACAGTGCAGATGCGCGAGGTCAGCAATGGACATCTGTCTCGCACGGTGATTGGTACAGCTTACAAGGCCAAGGACGATGTGGTTGTTTCCGGCGGCGGACACACCCGCTTTTTGTTTAAGACTCCTGTCCATATTCCTGCCGGACAGGAATATGGCTTTGCTGTGCTGGCAGATGATCCAATAACCGCCTGCGCGATAGCGGAGCTGGGCAAATTTGATCCCGTACAGCAGCGCTACGCAACAACCCAGCCGTACCAGGTTGGGGTGCTTTTTTCCAGTTCAAACAACAGTTCGTGGACTGCGCATCAGAATATGGATTTGGCTTTTCGTCTGCTGCGTGCCCGGTACACAGCTGAAACAGAAATGGTACAGATCGGTAACGCCCAGCTCACGAACGCGACAGACCTCGTATTGGCAGCCCTGGCCGAAGAGCCCGGAGCCCAGACCCGCGCGGAATATCAGTTGGAGCTGCCGGGAGGTGAAAGCGTAAATGTTTCGGCAGGTCAGCCTGTCCGTTTGGCCGAAAAAACAACCGGACAGTTGGCAATCAAGGCCCGCGTTAGCGGAGACAGCCAGCTCAGCCCGGTTTTATGGCCCGGCACACAGGTTATATCCGCCACCGTCAATCTTGAGGACAACTATGTCAGCCGGTCGATTCCGGCCACTGGCGGCAAGAAAATTCTGCTTCTGGTTGATGGCCTTATCCCATCCGGCTCTTCCGTGAGCTTTAACTATCGCGCCGATGGCGGAGACTGGACACCAATGGTCGCCGGAGGATCAACCCCGATGGATGAAGGGTTTCGGGAATATATCTACTCTTCGGCAATCAATAATGTTGATGAAATCAAGGTGCAGATAGAGCTGAACGGTACACCCGCCGCCCGGCCCCGCCTGCGTAATTTGCGGGTTATGGTGATCTGATGACCGCGCTTGATATTCCTCTGCCAAATCCGCATGGAAGGCTCTCTGAAGATGTGCATCGTCTGCGCAGTGCGTTGATTGCTCTTGATCACGCGATCAGCGCACTGCAAGAGAATGTTGATGCCCGGATCGCCGAGCATAGTGCCGCTGCTGCCGCAGAAATCCAGGCAATGCTTGCAACCGCGACAGAGCAGCTCAATACGAAACTCGCAGAAGCCCAGGCCGGAGTGGACGCTTTACTTACTGAATTTGAAGCGGAAGCTGAAGAGAAACTGGCAGGAATTACAAATAACATCTACATCCCTGAACCAGCGTCCGGGCAACCCGGTGCTGGTGAAAATGAATTTTGCCTGCCTGCCGGGCTTGCTGATGGAGACTCTGTTGATGTGGCTGGTCTGGGTAGGTTTGTTTGGGATGCGCAGGCTACAGATCCTGTTGATCATGAAACCTGTCTGTTGAAAGCCGGGCAAAGCGCGGATTCCCCCGGCCGGGGGCTTTTGGTAGAGCCTTCCTGGGAAGCCATCGTATCAGAAATGTTTTGGTTTGATGATCTGGCCCGGCTCCGGCGGCGCAAAGATCAGGAGCAGAGCGCTGCCCGGTTTTTGCGCCATGCTGAACAAATCAACAATCTGGAGTCCCGGATGTTTGTTGGCTCTTATAACTATACCGGCAGGCAGATCTTGTGGACGCAATGGACAGATATCGGTTCTTTCGATTTGTCCGACCGCCCTCACGCTATTTGCCTTGCTGTCATCCCTGGGCAGCCTTTGCCTAACATGGAGTTCAGGGCTTTTGTGTCCGGAGGCTCTGTACATATACAGGCTCATGCAACTGGCAACCAGAACATAACAATACCTACTGGCGAGTGCCGCTGTGTATTCGTCGGGTTTGGAGGTGAGCAATGATGATACTCACATTACGATTAAAAAATTTGGCATTGCGCGGGCCGGTTGGTTTTGAGCAATTGCTGGCTCGTGCGGATTATCACGCTGCATTCCAGAATCTGTGCAACACTCCACAATGGATAGAGCAGATTTCGTGGAATGTCGCGGCCATGGAGAATATCTCTACCTCGCCAACAGCAATGAACGCTGTGGCGGCCTCGCCAACAGCAATGAACGCGATCCGCGTATCTTCTCTGGCCATCGGCAAATACGCCGCTGGCGCTGCTGGACTGAGTCCAGCAGAATGCGCGGATATTGCCGCTATCGCGGCAGATAGTGCGGGTATGCAAGCAGTTGCCAGCTCTGAAATCGCGATGACCGCCATCGCCAGCTCTGAAATCGCGATGACCGCCATCGCCAGCTCTGAAATCGCGATGACCGCCATCGCCAGCTCT
>PDWJ01004932.1_pt1 | contig 11339 bp, 9 predicted proteins | sample 1430881 | NCBI WGS metagenome assembly PDWJ01 (sample SAMN01162460, study PRJNA174530) | Oral metagenome, whole genome shotgun sequencing project. | biome: Marine environment; feature: Marine mammal; material: Swab sample of the gingival sulcus; isolation source: swab sample of gingival sulcus... | reverse complement strand
AGACATCAACAATCCGAATAATAAAGCGGTAGTTTCTATTGTAAATAATCCGCAGTATGAAACAGCTTACTCGCCAATAATTGCAACCATAATGCACACGGTAATTAAACAAATGAGTGTACGCAATCGAGAATCGTCGTTTGTGTTGATGGAAGAAGCACCTACCATAAAACTGCTCAACATGCACCGTGTTCCTGCCACACTTCGTAGTTACGACGTTTCTACAGTTTATGTAATGCAAGACAAAATTCAAAATGATATGCTCTATGGCGATAAAGCGAGTAAAGCGATCTTGAGTAATTTATCGTATCAGTTTTTTGGAAAAGTAAACGACCCAGATACTGCCAAATATTACGAACGTTTTTTTGAAATTATAAAGAATCCAACAAGGAGTATTAGTAAAAGAACGGGACTTTCTTGGGAATCCAGAGTAACCAAGGGAGAAAGAGAAGTTCCAAAGCGTAGAGCAGAGATTTTCTTTCGCTTAAAACAGGGAGAATTTATAGCCTTTGCGGATGGGAAGGATAAAAATATACAATTTAAATTTCAAAAAAAATATAAGGAAATGCCAAAGAAAAGAAAACAATACTCTGATGAGAATGTACGATTGAATTTTATAAGAGTATTTAAGAGTCTTCAATAAAGGTGAAAAATTTAAATATCAAAGTAATTGATAATGAGACAACTTATATAAAAGACATTTTACACATAATGGAAAGCATTGTCAAAATTGATTTGGAAAATTATTAAAAATGTACAAACACGGTATTCGGAAATTTAATCTTAAGTAAATGAATATTGATAAAAACTATTTAATCATATATAACTAAATCATTTTAAATTATCATATTATTTTAGTATCTTGCGGTATGGCATATTCATTAGAATTTAGGAAACACGTATTTAAAGTAAAGCAAAAAGAGCAGCTTACTTTTGCACAAACGAGCGATAGATTTTCAATACCAATTCGAACGCTTTTCAGATGGCAAAATCGTATAGAACCAAAGAGTAAGCGTAATAAACCAGCAACCAAAGTTGATATGGATGCCTTAGCGAGGGATGTTAAGTGTAATCCAGATTTATATCAGCACGAGCGCGCTAAGAAGTTTGGAGTTAGTCAAAGCACTATTTTCTATGCTTTAAAACGATTGAACATTAGCTATAAAAAAAACGCTATTTCATCCTAAAGCAGATGGGTCATCACGACTGGTATTTCAACTCAAAATATTCCGTTATGAATTTATTGAAAAACGTCCTATCATTTATGTGGATGAAAGTGGTTTTGCTGTAGATGCGCCAAGAGAGTATGGCTATAGTCCTAAAGGAAAAAGATGTTATGCAAAAAAAGATTGGCACGCAAAAGGACGTATCAACGCTATTGGAGCAATAACCGATTTTAAACTCTTCAATGTCTGCTTATTCGAAGCTAACATTAATTCAGACATCTTTTATGCTTGGCTTACACAAGAATTACTTCCAAATATTCCTGAAAATGCGGTAATTGTTCTTGATAATGCAACTTTTCATAAACGAAACGATATGAAAGATGCTATTGAAAAACAAGGACATGTGTTAGAGTTTCTTCCACCTTATAGTCCAGACTTAAATCCTATCGAAAAGAAATGGGCGCAAGCTAAAGCCATTAGAAAACAATTTAACTATACGCCGGATGAACTATTTTTTTATTCAAAATTATGATGCTTTATTTTGATTTAGCTATATCATAGAGTGTATTAATTCTTCAAAAAATAATCCCAAGAGGAATTATCTAATAATTAAGCTATTTCTAAGTAAATATCCTCCACTAAAAATGGTGACTTTGATTGAAGCCTGAAAGGTTTTTTCAGTTTTGATTAAAAAATAGAATATTCTATCGTTTATAAAAAAATCTAGAACAGTAAAACCAAGGAGACTGACTTCCACTAAAGGTGGAAGTTCTCCCATTTTTCAATAAAATTTGAAAATCTTTATTTGACAGACAAGTCTCAAAATCTAAATGAAATATAATGCTTAAATTCCACTATATATAATTAATAATACCAATTTTTTGAACATATGTAAAAATACTTTATATCTTTTTCAAGTCTTATGGTAGTAGCAATATAACTGATATAGTTTTTATCAATGTTCACCTCATACAGATTATATTTTTTATTGTCTAGAGATACTGATAATCCAACAGTACTTAGTGAATTGAGAGGTATCTGTAAGCCTCTTCCATCAGCTTTAACAACAGCTTCTTTGCGAGTCCAAAAAGTGTAGAAATCATTATAATTAATAATTTCATTTTTTTCTTCCTCAGAAAAGACATTTTCAAAATCTTTAAATAATATTGGTTTAACTTCTTCAATATCGATTCCTAAATATTCTTTTTCATCCGTGCTTATTACACAAACAATATAGTTACCTGAATGAGAAATATTAAATCCAAAATCACTATCCATGAAATACGGCTTTCCATATTTAGTTTCCTTTATTAATCCTAGTGAATAATTATATCCTGATAAAAGTATAGCTTCTTTTAGTAATAATTTACCATATAAAGAAGAATGAGCATCTTGCCAGCATGAATATTTTCGAATTCTTTTTTGCATCTTCATTGGTAATAGAGAAACTTCCTTCTCAAAAGAATAGCTAGGCAACTTTTCACACATAGTATAATATACTGCTGTCATAGTTTTTTAGTTTATTTCTAAATAATATCTTTTATATTCAATCTATATCATGAACATATACACCACTCTAAAACTGCCTTGGCACTGTGTGATTTATTCTCAGCTTGATCAAAGACAATACTCTTAACCCCATCAATTACTTCAAATGTAACTTCATCTCCTCTGTGGGCTGGCAAATCATGCATGAAAATTGCATTTGGAAATGTATTCATAACTTCTAGCGTAACTGAAAATGGTTCAAAAGCTTCTCTCCAATTAGGATTTGGCTTTGTGGTCCCTGTGGTTTGCCAACGCGTAGTGTATACAATATCCGCTTGTTGGGGAAGATGTTTCAAATTATGAAATTCTTCAATGATAGTATTTCTTTTAGTACCTTCTTCTTTAGCATATTTTAATAACATTGGATCTATGTTATAGTTCTGAGGAGTTAGGAAGGTGATTTTCATATTTGGAAATTTAGCAATCGCCAATGCCAAAGCTGTTGTGGTATTATTTCCTTCTCCAAAATATACAATTTCTAATCCTGATAAGGCTCCAAAATATTGCTTCATGGTTGTCAAATCTGCCAATGCTTGCGTTGGATGTTCGTCTTCTGTCATAGCGTTTACTATAGACATACGATCTTGCTTAGAAAAAGCTCTGAGAATATCAGGACTTTCAGCGGTTCGCAATACCAAACCATCCAGCATTCTAGATAATACCTCTAAAGTATCATTCATGGTTTCACCAGTATTTACTTGTAAATCATTGGGGCCATATGTAATAACTTGTGCTCCTAATCGTAGTGCTGCTGTTGAAAATGCCGTTCTTGTTCGGGTTGATGTCTTTTTAAAATAAATCCCTATGACTTTTCCTGTCAGTTGATGCCTCAATTCTATACTACCATTGGAGTATTCAATACCTCTGTTGATAATATCCATCGTTTCCTGTGGTGATAAATCTGTTAACGAAATAACATGTTTTCTTCTATTAGTTCCTATGAAACTCATTTTATTTTTGTTTTTGATTAGTATTATGAGCCAAACTTTTCTATAAGGCTTATATCTTTTTATATGCTAGTGATAATGCTATGACTTCCTATAGATTGTAATTACATATATTCCTACAACTTATGAAAATCACTCGAATATAGTTAGGAGTATTCAAGTTCTTCTTGTTCTGATTCAATTTGATCTAGGAAAGCGTTGTAATACTCTAGTGTCTTGTCCCAGCTAAAATCTGTGCGCATTCCCCTTTTGACAATATTTCCCCATACACTTGGTTGTTTTTCATATATTTGTACTGCATATTCTATAGTCTCACAAAGACTTTCGTGTTGAAATTCTTCAATATAAAATCCAGTACTTTCTCGTGGAAATTCTTTGTGTGGAATAATCGTATCTCTCAAACCTCCAACTGGTCTTACTAAAGGCAGAGTTCCAAACTTCATGGCAAACATTTGTACCAAACCACAAGGTTCGTATAAAGATGGACACAAAATCATATCAGCCCCAGCTAAATAACGATGCGCTTTGTCTTCGGTATAATTATGCACATAGTTAAATTGCCCAACAAATTTTTCTTTACAGAGTGTGAGTCTTTTGTGAATGCTTCCGTGAAGTCCTTTTTCAGGCGTTCCATAAATAATCAAGTTTACACCAGAATTTAAGAGTCGTTGTATTTGTTTTTGAGATTCTTCAATGGTATCCCACAGATTGATAAGAATATTAATTCCTTTTTGTTCGGTTAATCTTGCTATGAACAATAGAATAGGCGCATCTGGATTGACAAAACCCATTTCTTTTACTAGTTGTTGCTTCAATACTGACTTAGTTTTTTTATAGGTAGAAATATCGTAATGCTGTTCTATAAACGGACTGCGCTCAGGAGACCACGTCTTATAATCTACTCCATTTGGCAAGGAAAATATCTTTTTCCTTTTGATCAATTGTAAAAATTTGAGTCCAATGTGTGGCAACTCTCCCTTAAGTAATTCCATCGCATAAGTTTTACTTACCGTTGCAATACAATTGGCATTTAAAAATGCCAACGCAAAAAACGTAATCGCACCATATTCTTCATAAATAGGCATTAATTCGTCAAAAACTTTATCGCCTAACAAATGAATATGATCTGGAAAAATTTCTCCTTGATGTTCGTAATTGTGAATGAGTACGACTGTATTACAATGTTCATTCAACGCACTAATTTGTTCTGGAAAAGCAAAACATCCGCAGACATGCCAATCGTGAAATAGCATGTGTCTTGGTTTGAGATTAAGATTTTTGATCAACTGTAACGCGGCTTTCGCAAAGTAAAAGTATACAATGAATGAAAAGTTTAGACCATACGGATTCCTTCCATCATCATTGGCTTTATCATTTCCAGTACTTTCCATGTCGCTGAACAATAAATTATCGTCCATATTTAGGAAATAAAACTGCACACCGTCTTTTTCATAATGATAATATTCAAATCGGTAATATATATTCTGAATGTCAATTAGAAATGATTCTGACGGCGTCAAATTCTCTAATTTTATTCTATTTTTATAGTAAAATGAGATGACTATATTTTCTTCTCGTTTGGAGAGATAAAAAGGCAAGGTTCCTACCACATCTCCCAATCCTCCTCGTTTGTAAAATGGAGCTACTTCTGAAGCTAAGTGAACTATCATATTTTTTAGTTTTTTTAATTAGAATTATTGTATTGAATGGAAAGAGGGTAATTTTTGTAATTATTTGTCACAAAACACAAGTTCGGACGAGAAGGCATCGAGTGCGATTTCACCTGCTTCATGAATCAGATGATGTGAAACTGTACCTAAATTAAAGTAAAACAGTAAGCACTTATTTTTATATTTTCTTTGAATGATGAACAGTTTATTTTCATTGTCTACCATTTCAAATGTGAGATCGCCATAATAAAAAATGTCTTGATGTTGTGTTTTGAATGTATTCAGCTTTTGCAGATGATTATACACTCGTGTATTTTTATCAAATTCCATACATCTTCGGTTCTCAGGATCGCCTAAGCCTTCCATACATGTTTCTTCACCATAATAGACTACAGGCGTTCCCGGCAAAGCATATAACAGTGTAAATGCCAGCATATATTGCTCTTTGTTTTTGAGCACGGATTGAAACCTAGAAATATCATGATTGCTCAGAAAGTTCCATGAATGTTGGTTCATTTTGAAGGAACTTTTATAGTTGATATCCAATATGGTTGAAGCCAAACGTCCCAAAGACATGTTTCCATTGATAAAAAACGGTGTGATCGCTTCTAAGTACAGTGAAAAGTTGGTCAAACCATCAATTCCTGTGTCCGAAGAAAAGATATCCATGTTACTATCCCAACTTTCAGCAATGACAATTGCGTCAGGATTTATGTTACGCGTCGTTTTTATAAATTTTTTCACAAAAACTTCTGGCATCTCGGTACATACATCCAAGCGCCAACCATCAATATTGAAACGTTCTGTCCAGTATTTGGCAACTTCCATAAAATAGTCGCTTGTTGCTGGATTTAATAGATTGAACTGCGGTAATTCTTCATAACCATGCCAACAACTGTAGTGACATTGTCCGTCTGAATAGAGTGGAAATTGTTTTACTTCAAACCAATCTATATACTTCGATTTTTCTTCGTTTTTGACTAAGTCTTTGAAGGCGAAAAATTCTGTACTGCAATGATTTAAAGTGATATCCAAAATGAGCTTCATACCACGATCGTGAATTTTCTGAATGAGCGCATCGAGATCTTTTTCTGTTCCCAGAATCGGATCAATTTTAAGATAATCGATACTGTTGTAGCGATGATTGGATTTTGAATATACAATCGGGTTTAGGTAGATGAACTCAAATCCCATATTTGAAATATAATCGATCTTTTCAGTGATTCCTTTAAGTGTTCCTCCAAAAAAATTGACAAAATCGGGCGTGTCGCCCCAAGCTTTTAATTCGTTTGGAGTTTCAGGTGTTTCTAGGTTTAAAAAGCGATCTGGAAATATCTGATAACCCGCACTCATAAACGATCTATCATCTTTTTGCTGCAGTTGACTCCTTAAGTCATATTTCATTCTATTATCGGGTTTTAGCTGTCGTTCCAATTTGGAATTTTCATGCAGGTAACAGACTTGTTTTTCGTTAGCAATTTTGATATAATATTTAATTTCGGAGCATTTTAATTCGATTCGCATATGCCAAAACGATTTGTTTTTATGCGTAAAATGTTTCTTCAACGCATATTGCTCTCCGTTGATCACAATCGTAATATTTTCTATCCATTTTTGATACGAGATCACTCTAAAGTCCCACAAATCATCTTTTACATGATTGATGAATGTGTTGTTATTCTCAAACTTGATTGGACTGAACATTTCTGTCTCTAATACAAGTGGCGAACGCATGTGTGTGTCATGCTCTGAAATCACATTGAGATTGTTATTGATAGGATTTTGAAAGTCTTCATTGATGAAGTAATGGTAAAACGATTTTCCTTTTGGAAGGTCTAGAGTTACTTGGAAATATCCATGTGCTCTGTGTTTCATTTCTTTTCTAAAATATCGGTCTTTTACGGGAAAGACGCCAATATGAACTTTTTCAACACTTTTGTCTGCTGAAATGTATATTAGCTCTTTCTGAATGCGTTTTTGTAACATGGTTGTGTTGTTTATTTGATAGGTTTTTTGACCTCTCCATCTAAAAGATTTCAGTAAAAAAAGAACATATAAAACCTAGCCTGAGCGATTACAACTTTCAGGATTGATTTTAGTTTTATCGATTAAAAAGAGAAGGTTTACTTTTTAAATTATCGGACGAAAGACATTTTAACTATGGAATGTTAGTTTTTGCTAACTGTCTTTTTAAGATTATGAATATTCAAGATTTTATTCTTGATATTTATGATTCTAGGTTGGACTTAGTATGCGTATTGATTTGGAAAAGCTGTTGTAATTCCTACCACGTTCTAACCCTTTTCTATTTCAAAAAGGGTTAGTGTAGTAGTCAATATATATATATATATATATAGGAACTCTCTTTATTTTTGGGTGATGTTGGGACATTCGGGGTAGACTTTGTTTAGTTAAGTCTTCTTTCTTCATCTTGTGCGTTACCTCTTTTGTTGGTCGATTTTAATTTTACATTTCCAAACTTGTAAGTTACGCTTAAGCGGAATACTCTACTGTCAAAAGTTCTTGCAAGATCAAAATTACTTCCTGTAAGATCGCTGCTTACGACTCTGTCTCCCCAAGTTCTGAAAATATCACTTAGAGATAATTGGACGTTCATTTTATTGTCTAAGAATTGTCTGTTTACTCCTAAATCAATTCCGTAGTATGGCTCAAGATTTAATACACCGTACACATTTGATGAGATATAGTTTGATCTTAGTTCAGCCGTTAATCTGTCATCAATGGTAAAGTTGTGTGTACTGCTTGCTTGCCATGCTAATTGCTCTAACTGTGTCTCTGCTCTTTCAATATTATCAGAGTCATACTGATTGTAGAAAACCGTAACATTGTTGAACGTTTTCCACCATTTTGCAATGGAGATTGGCGCATTTACATTTAAGCTGTACGACTTGAATCCATTCAAATTAGCATCTGTTTGTGAGATTGAATTCGTTACAGGATCTGTTAATACGATATTTGCAATTACATCTTTTGTGTCACTAAAATTAAAGTCGAACTTATACTTATTATTCAATGTGTATCCAATTGAATATGAGTTTGTGTACTGTGGATTTAAGAACGGATTTCCAAATCGGAAGGTATATTCGTCAATGTAATACACAAAAGGATTCAAGGAAGCATAGTTTGGTCGGTCAATTCTTCTACCGAAACTAGCACTGATCGTATTTTTTTCGTTTATTTTTTTCTGTAAAGAAACTGTAGAAAAAAAGTCTGTATACGTTCTTGTTACTACATTGTTGTCTGTGATTGAATTTCCATCAGATTTTGTTCTCTCCATACGCAATCCAGCTTGTAAAGAATACGAACCAAATTGAGCACTATAGTTTACATACGCCGCGGCGATTTCTTCTTTGTATATGAATTGATTGCTTCGCGTTGGATCGTTTACATAGTTTCCATTACTTTCTAAGGTATCAAATTGAAGCACATTGTCTGTTTCTACTGAGCTAAATTTAAGTCCAGCTTCTAGTTTCGATTTTTCATTAAGCGGGCGCGTAAAGTCAGCTTTTCCAACATGAATGTTTGCGTCTTGTGGGGTTAAGTTTCTAAAATCATTTGGTGCGCGAAACTCCATTCCATTGGCATCTAGAAAACGGTTTCCAAATTCAAAACTTTCATCTTTTTCAGAGCGTGAATAGTCATAACTCAATGTTAAGTCTGTTCCAATCGGGTCTAATTTTACGTTATAGTTAGCATTGTACGTTGTATATCTGTTTGGATATGTTCCGATAGTCGTTCCAATTACTGTTGAATCTATTTGTTGTGTTTGCGATTTGATATCGTTTCTAGCACGAATTCTAGAGTTTCCTCTTACTACATTTCCACTTACAATAAATCCTAGTGTACTGTTTGGAGATAAGTTGATATCTGTTCCTACTTTGAAATTGTGTACTTTGAATCTGTATCTTTCAAAAGATGAAGATGTAAAGAATAATGGCTCTCCTGAAAGTTCTGTAAATCTATCAATATCAATTGTACCAAAGTTTACATTGTCTGAATAATCGTAACTCGTAAAAACATTGAGTGTTTTGTTTCTGTGGTTCAACGCAATTCCTCCATTCGTTTTACGGTACACTCCTTGCCCATAACTTGCATTCAAATCTATATTGGTTCCTTCATTTTGGCTTTTCTTCATGATGATGTTAATGATTCCTGCATTTCCAGCAGCATCGTATTTTGCTGGTGGATTGGTCATGATCTCAATAGATTTGATATTACTTGATTGTGTAGAGAGTAACAATGTTGTCAATTGTTCTGGAGAAAGGTAGGTTTGCTTTCCGTTGATCAAGATTAATACATTTGTTTTTCCTACCAATGTAAGTACGCCATTGCTATTGCTTACTCCTGGCGATTTGTTTAGGATATCCAAAGCTGTATTCCCTGTAGCCAAAATACTGTTCTCAATATTTAAGACAACTCTATCTGGTTTGTTTTGAATTAATGGCTTTCTTCCAGATATTGTTACTGCTTCTAGCGCAATGTATTCTTCTTCCAATTGAATGTTTCCAAAATCTTTGTTTTCATTTAGTGTCAATTTGAAAATTTTAGATGTAAAGGTTTTGTATCCAATTACACTTACGGATAAGTAATAATCTCCAACAGCTACATTTTCCATGGTGAATACACCATTTTCATCAGTAATGGTTCCTTTTGCCATACTTTCATCTGCTGCTTTGAACAGAACTACATTTGAATATGGTAAAGTTTCATTAGCTACTGTAGTAGTGACTGTTCCGCCTATCTTGGCGACTGATTTAGATTGTGCTGCTACCTGAATTGTCTGCAAGATTAGAAGACAATAAATGATGCGTGATACGATTGTTTTTGTATGTAATTTCATGGATAAATTTTTAAAAGAGGTTCACTAACCCTAAAGATTTTTTAGAGTGATTTAAAATAATTTAGTAAATACTTGTGGTGTTTTGTGAAAGACTATTTCGTGTCTTTATTTTTGAATAGATAGTAGGAGATTAAGTAGTATAGTAGTAGGCCAAAAGATAGAAAGATACTTAATACTCCATAAGGTAATATTGATTCATCCATTTCATACGGTAGAAATTCTAAGATTACTAAACCAATTCCACCAAAGAAACCTAAAAGAATCCATTTCAATATGTTTCTTTTTCTATCCTCTGGATCTATATTTGTCCCCAATATGGAACCAATTAGATTTTCATCATTCATATTGGTTTCTATCATTCTTCTTTTGATTCTGTATTTCATCAAATTATTTAATACCATTACTATCAACCAAGTTGTAGCGGTAATCATTATGAAAGGTGCAATTTTTACAAGCATAATTATTGTGTTTTATTAAGTAGACAGCGATCGTCTGGATTAGGTTGCAGTAAAATCATTTTTTTATAATTCATTGCTAATGCAGTATTTTCACTAGCTTTTGATCTAAAAAAGCACTGAGTATAATGGCTGCAACAATGATAATGATATAGCCTTTAAATTTATCTAGCACAGCTAAAATTGGCGCTAATGACTCTTTAAACATAGAAAACATTCCAATCACGGTGACAATTCCTACCAAAGCAACCAAACTAAATACAACATAAAATTTAGTATCGTCTGCTTGTTTCTTTTCTAATTCAATGAGTCGCATCAATGATGGCTTAAAGGAGTATGAAAGACCTTGTTCTGGCCTTTGCTGTAAGGTGCCATATACTAGATTGTATGCTTTCATATCGGCGTCATCTGCCATTTCTGATAGCATTTTTTCTACTTCTAAGTTTTGTTCGTCAAGAATTCTTTGAATTAGTTCGTCTTTATTTTCCTTCATAATCACCTTTTAAATAGTTTTTGACCTTATCTTTTAACATTTTCCGAGCTCTAAATAAATAGTTCTTGATAGTTCCTGTTGCAATTCCTGTGGATTCGTGAATCTCTTGAATGGAAAACTCTTGCAAGTGGTACAGCGTAAGTATCAATCGATACTGTTCTGGCAAACGTGCTATGAGTTTGTTCAAGTATTCCGCAGT